>FSXA01000575.1_pt1 | contig 10954 bp, 4 predicted proteins | sample 1638081 | NCBI WGS metagenome assembly FSXA01 (sample SAMEA3914788, study PRJEB12502) | metagenome | biome: forest; material: soil | place: Canada | collected 2011-07-03 | depth 0.1 m
CCACTGTCTGCACCATCGCCTCAATTTTGCCTTTGAGGTTATGGCTCTGGTCGATCATGAAGGCAATGCCGGAACGCTCCTCTGGACTGGCACTAAGGATCTCGTGGAAGATGCGGAACACTTGATAAGGATCGATGGATCCGAGAGTAAGATCGTCGTCGGCATATTTGCGGTCATTGAAGTGGAACCCGCCGAGTGCGCCGAGATGCAGCAGCCACGCCACGATCTGCTCGATGTTTGTTCCCTGATAGTGGTGCCCCGTATCGACAAGCACCTTGGCTTTGGGGCCTGCTCGCCTGGCCAACTCCAGCGCCATACCCCAGTCCGCAATATCGGTATGGTAGAAGAACGGTTCGAAGGGCTTGTATTCCACGAGCATGCGTTGATCGCCAGCAAGTGCGGCATGGGTTGCGCCGAGTGCCTCTTCCATCCATGCAATGCGATTGCGGATACTTTGGGTTCCGGGATAATTTGATCCGTCCGCGATCCATAGCGATATGTCGCGAGAGTGCAACTGGCGGCCTATCTCAACAGAGTCCAGAAGATGGCCCAGCGCTAATTGGCGGATCTCCACACTGGGATTCGCAATCGACCCAAATTTATACTCCTGGTCCTGGAAGAGGTTCGGATTGATGGAGCCGGCCTTGACTCCATACTTCATTGCCAGCGCCTGAATGGCGGGGACGTCGGACTTTCCTCCCGGCAGATCCCACAACACGTGGAGTGCGACACTTGGGCTGGCCCCGGTAAGAGCATTTACCTGAGCGGCATCACTGAACTTCTCCTCCACGGTGGTCGCTGCCGCAGCCTGGACGAACTTTCCGAACCGCGTACCGGTGTTGGAGAAGCCCCAGGAAGGGATTTCTATGCGAAATTCATCGAGGGCGCTCCAGACCGTCTCCGACAGATGATCGATAGTTCGCGGCATTACAAGTTGACCTCCGGTGAAATGCTCTACGACACGGAAATATGCTCCCTATTGAAACACCTAGATTATAGCGCCACGGAATTTTCTCTAACCGAGGAAGCAGGGATACGTCGCCTTCTTTGTGCCAGATTCTTTTCAACCGGCTGGATGTAAGACCCTTGGCATCAACCCAGACATTGAATAATTCAATAGAGAGCATGTTTCCAACGATCTACTCGATCAGATACGATGGTTCCCACTCGGATGGACTTCGCGGATCTTGATGGAATGAGGGTATGTGGGACCGAATCCTTTTATTGGTGTAATTTATCACTGGATCGGAGGATTCGCCTCCGCTACGAACTTCATTCCCTTTCGCGGTATCAAGCGTTGGTCGTGGGAGATCTATTGGCTTATCCAGGGCTTCGCTGCATGGATTGTTGCGCCGATTGTTCTCGCCAGCATATTCGTTCCGAATCTTTTCCTGGTGCTGCACACGGCACCGCACGACAGCATCTTCTATGCACTGCTTTGGGGGGCGCTTTGGGGAGTCGGGGGTCTCACCTTTGGCCTCGCGATTCGTTACCTGGGCATCGCCCTCGGGTATGCCATTGCGCTCGGGCTTTGTACGGCGTTCGGGACGCTCATTCCGCCGATCTACGACGGCTCGATCCACGAGATCCTTCATGAGACTTCGGGGCAGATCATTCTGGCCGGCGTTCTGCTGTGCCTGATCGCTGTTGCCGTCAACGGCCTTGCGGGCTTATCGAAAGAGAGAGAGGTTACGCCGGAAGAAAAAGCCGAGGCCGGAGAACTCGACTTTTCGTTTGGCAAAGGCATTGCGGTGGCGGTCTTTGCCGGAATCATGAGTTCCTTCTTTGCCTTTGGGCTTAAGGCCGGGGCGCCCATTGGGGCGATCGCTAAATCTCAGCTGCTCGCGCATCGCGATTTGGATCTGTGGCAGAACCTTCCTATTCTCGTGGTGGTGCTCTGGGGAGGATTCATTACGAACTTCATCTGGTCTGTGATTCTTATCCTCAAGAATCGCTCTGGGCGTCAGTTCTTTGGTGCGCCCGGAGTCAATCCTATGCGGGCTGGGGCTGCTTCTGGTGAGACCCTGGCTGACTTTGATCCAGTGAACCCGGCAGAACTTCAACATATCAAGACTCGTACGCTAATCTTCAACTACCTCTTTGCTGCATTAGCCGGAGTGATCTGGTACTTCCAGTTCTTCTTCTATTCGATGGGACAGACGAAGATGGGAAAGTATGATTTTTCCAGCTGGACACTGCATATGGCGTCGATCATCCTGTTTGCCACATTATGGGGGCTCGCATTGAAGGAGTGGCGAGGAACGAGCCGCCGCACAAAGCTGCTCGTTGCAGCTGGGCTTGTGCTGCTGGTTGGATCGACGATGGTGGTTGGATATGGCAACTACTTGAAGGCGAATGAGACAACGGCCGTGACCCATCCCCGTACTTGAAAGACCTCATCAAGCACGGTGGATTGCATCAAAGAGTCTCGTCATCATTGGGCGTGCGATGTATCGCCCTGGTGTCCATCACCCCACAAGACAATGAGCCGGCCATGTGGTGGCCGGCTCGTTGGGTTTGTCTGCAGGTGCTTAGAAAAGGATCTTCAGAGCGAGTTGTGTATTGTAGGGCTCACCGGAGCCGATGCCAGGCGCGCCCTCCTGAATGCCGATGGTCGAGGTGCTCTGGCCAAACGAGGGGCCATCGGCAAGGCTATTATTCGGCGGTGACAGGTTGGTGCGATTGAAGACGTTGAACATCTCCACGCGGAACTGAGCCTTCACACGATCCTTATAGATGGGCGTGGTCTTGATCAGCGACAGATCCACATCTCCGAAGCCGGGTCCGAAGACCTGGTTGCGACCCAGATTGCCGTAGGTGCCAAGAGCCGGCTCGACAAAGTTGTTCGGGTTGAGATATTGCGCGTAAGAGTTCCCCTGCACCGAGCGGTTACTGTTGAGGGCAGGCCCCGTAATGCTGGCGCGGTCCTCATTCTCGCCCGTGCCGCTGTTGTCGAGGCCGCTGAGGACGTTGACCGGTTCGCCGCCCTGAAATTTCAGGACACCGTCGACCTCCCAGCCGCGCGTCAACGCGTGCGGTCCGCGCGAGAAGCTCGGAATATCGTAGTTGAGATATGCGGCAAAGTGATTGCGGATGTCAAAGTTAGAATTGCCCCAATCGCCCTTCAGATTCGCGGAATTCTGAGGAAGAATGTTGAAGGCGGTGGAGTCATCCAGGTTGTGGCTCCATGTGTAGACAAACTGGCTGGTGAGTCCGTGCCAGGAGTTGCTGCGCAGTGTAAGCTGCAGCCCGTTATAGCTGGCAGCAGCGGCGGAGTTCAACTGGTTAATGATGCCGAAGTTGGGGTACTGGCTGAAGTATGGGCGCGAGGCCTGCTGGGCAGAAAACGTGTTGCTCCCCACGGTCACTGTCGCGGTGCTATGGTCAAGTTGCTGTCCCGGAACCACAGCCGATTGGTTGATGTCCTGCAGGACGAGGTTGTGGCGGCTGAGGGTTCCCACGTAGCCAATGTTCAACTGCCAGCTCCGGCCGAAGCTCTGCTCGAGATTGAGGCCGAACATCTCGGCATAGGGCGTTTTGAAGTTGCGGGTGACCGAGTAGATGGAGACCACGTTGCTACCCGTGGGCTGACCAGCGGCGGCCGTGAAGATCGGCGCCGGCGGGTTATTGATTGCCCATATGGGCGCCAGAGGATTGGGAGCGCCGTTCACAAGGGACTCATTCGGCTCAGTGCCAGCCGGATTATTGTTGACGCCTCCAGCGCCACCATTGGGAATGCCAATGTTGCCAAAGAAGGCCTGACCAGCAGGCTGGTCAAAATAGACGCCGTAGTTCGCGCGGAGGAGCGTACCCTCGTGCAACTGGTAGGCAAGGCCGACACGTGGTGAGTAGTTGAGCTTGTTGCTGTTGTAGATGTACTGCGGCGTACCCGAGCCGGAGCCGACTACCTCTAGACCGCCCTTGTTGGGGTCGAAGACGGAGAGGTTCGGACTGTTGGTATAGAAGGGCTGCTGGTAGTCGTAACGCACGCCGAGGTTGACGTTCAGCCTAGGCGTAACCTGCCAGGAGTCCTCCGCAAACGCGGTACCGGTATGCGTGTAGATAAAGCGCTCTTCATTGCCCAGAATATCGCTGTAGTCCCCAGAGTAGCCGGCTAGGTAATCGGCCAGGCTCAGGACATTGGGGTCGAGGTTCGCAAGTACGGTATTGTTCTGGTTCGCTGAACTCGTCGGGTTCCATGGTCCAAGGATCCCGGTGTTGCCGAAGTAGAAGGCGCCGAGGCCTCCGAAGTTGTAGTAGAGGTCAATGTAGGCGCGGCGATACTCCAACCCGAAGCGCAACTGGTGCTTGCCCACCGACCAGGAGACCGTATCGGTGATGTGGCCGGTGATGTCGTTGCGGCCGGAGATAGGCGTGATGCCGATCGAGTCGAAGCCGTTGATAGTGATCTGCGGAGAGCCGGATAGCGCGGACCCCGTATCCAGGCCCGTCAAGGCCAGAACATCCTGGGTGTGGTCGGCATCGACAAAGCCCTGCGTGAAGAAGCTGGCACCGGCGGCGAGCTGGTTGTTCAGGTTGGGACGGAGGCTGTAATTCCACACCACATCGTAGTTCTGAATATGCGAAGGAACAGTCTGGAAGTATTCCGGAAGATAGCCACAGACGAAGATGCAGTCCGGAGCCACGGCATAGCCCTGGCCAAAGAACCAGCGCGCCGACAGGTGGCTACGGTCGCTGAAGCTGTTGTCGAGCTTGACGACGAGGTTGTGGCTGTAGCCGCTCTCCGGCGCGTTGCTGGAGTAGTTGTTCGGATTGGCTGGAAGGTTGGCAATGACCGATGGATCCCACAGCGTGTTGAGAATGTTTTGCGAGATCTGACTAGGCGCAACGGGAGCGTAATTGGCGTACGGCTGACCCGTGGCGGGGTTGAGGTTAGCCAGCACGCTGAGCGCTTCCGTCACGTAGGCCGGTGAGGGCTCGGTGACCGTATGCGACTCACCAATGATGAACTTCTGCTCCTCGTACGCGATGAAGAAGAAGCTATGGTCTTTCCAGATCGGGCCGCCGACCGAACCGCCGTAGTTCTCGTTGCGCAGAGGCGATGAGGGCGAGCCAGGAGCCACGAAGGGGTTAGCCACGGCGAGCGCTTCGTTACGGTTGTAGTAGTAGGCCGAGCCGTGCAGCGAGTTGGTCCCGGACTTCGTCGTGATGTTCAGATTGCCGCCCGGGCTGCGGCCGGATTCGCTGTTCCCGTTGGTCTGCAGCGAGTACTCATCGAGCGCGTCCATGGGGTAGACGACGCCGGCGATGCCGCTGATGCCGCCCTGGTTGACGGCGTCGGCGTTCAGGTACAGATCGTTGTTGTCTGTGCCGTCGATGGTGTAATCGATCTGGTCGTTGCGCATGCCGTTGACCGAACCCGTGTTGCCGATACCGGTGAACGATGCCGAGGTGCCAAGCAGTTGCGTGAAGTCGCGGCCGTTCAGAGGCACGTCCTGCAGCGCTTTACTATCAAGCACCGTGGTTTGCGTGGTGGTCGTGGTGTCGAGCGAGAGGGCGTTGGCGGAGACCTCGACCGTGGTGGCCTCCTGTGCCAGGCCCAGCTTGACTGGAATCGTATGAACCGTTCCAGCGGTGACGGAGACGTTATTCACATCCACTGTTTCAAAGCCGGCAGCAATTACCGTGACCTTGTAGGTGCCGAGTGGCAGATCGGCGAAGTTAAATTCTCCGGCGCTGGAGGCGACAGTGTTGTATGCCGTTGCCGTGGCGACCTCGGTGGCAGTGACATGCGCCTGCGCAATGGCCGCTCCGGTGGGATCGGTGACGGTGCCGTTGATGCCGCCTCGGAAGGTCTGCGCAAATAACGGCATAGAGAACAGCGACAACACGGCAAGCAGGGATGGAAATATCACCAACAACCTTCTGAATTGCTTCATCGTTCCTCCTGAAAAGTGAAACAGATAGCGCGGCCCCGTTCTGGCTGATAGAGCTATAGCGGAATCGCGGATGGTGGATGTATCTAGGTGGATTTGTAGATCGGTGAACCAGGAAGCTAAGGGAGGCAAGCACTCACAGGGACAACATCAGGCGCGTAAACGGGAACAACAACAGGTGCGCGAGATAGAAGTCTTGATCGACATGTTTTTTTCGAGAATACCATAGCCTTTTCACAATCTATTCAAATGGCGGTCTGGCACGCAGAGCTTGAGCGTGAGTTACAGACGGGCAGACGTAACGCCAGCATGCCATGTAATGCTTGGACCAAATGCCTGTTCCGAGGGCAAACGTCCCACCGCTGAGACGGAGGACGCGGAGATGACCGCGGCCGGCCATGATGCGGCCGGCGAGGTCCAATGCCGCATATGTGGCGATAACGATGGATAATGCGACCAGCCGACCGTCATCCGAGCCGACAAGTAAAGAACTTTGAGGAATCATGCAGCCATCTGTAATCCTCGAACTCCTCGATTTCAGCCAGGGCTTGGAAAAAGCCTCAAATCGGCGCGCAGATCGATGTCTCCGGGATTCAGAATCAGTCACTCCTGAGCGATCGGCAAGCCATCGGTTCCAGCAGCGGCAATCATTGAGGGGAGTTCGTGACAAGAAGCGCGCAACCGGCCCGGTCAGACAGGATGTAGACCGAGGCCGAGCGGGACGAGAATCAAGGTCAACTCGCCCCCGAGGACGAGATCAATATCGCCATTTATGCCGCGCTGGGAATCTCCTCTGCCATCGCTGCAGCTGTGGCGAAGCCGGACTTTCCCGAACGCATTAAGTCGCCACAGGCTAGCGCCGGCAAAGCGGGGCTGTAGAGGAAGCCCTGAATCTCAGGACACTTTTTCTTCTCCAAATACTCAAGTTGCTTCTCCGTCTCGACGCCTTCTGCAATGCAGGAAAACCCGAGGTTATGGGCTAAGTCGAGGATGCTGCTCACCACTGCTTTGGCGGCAGGCTCCGACATGATGTCCCGCATGAAGGAACGGTCGATCTTGATCCGGTCGAGGGGGAAACGCCTCAGACAGGACAGCGACGACCAACCCGTGCCGAAGTCATCCAGTGACAGGGCTACGCCAAGCGATTTGAGCTCGTGCATGATGTTGATCGTGGTCTCAGAGTCATCCAGGGTAAGCGTTTCGGTGAGCTCGAGGTCGAGCCATTTAGGATCCATCTGGCTCTCCCGCAACGCCTCTTCGACGCACCCGACAAGATTGCTCCGATAAAACTGGTGAGCGGAGACGTTGACCGACACCCGTATCGGCGGGAGGCCCTCGTTCTGCCACGCGACGTTTTGAAGGCATGCTGTCTTCAGAACCCAGGTTCCGACCTCGACAATTAATCCCGTCTCTTCCAACAGAGGAACGAACTCGACGGGAGCGATCGGTCCGTGCGTGGGATGATTCCATCGCAGCAGGGCTTCGACCCCCATGATGGATCCGCAGCCTGTTGAAACCTGCGGTTGGTAATAGACAACAAACTCTCCCCGCGCACCTGCGTTGAGCAAGTCGCCTGTCAACGTGATGCGACGCTGGGTGGCAACATCAAGCTCCCGGGTAAAGAAGCAATGAGTGCTACGCCCTTTGGACTTGGCAGCATACATCGCCACATCGGCAGCGCGGAGCAGATCCCCGGGATTGTCTCCGTCAGCCGGATACTGCCCGATGCCAATGCTTCCACTGATCTGAATCTCATGATCTTCGATTCGGAATGGATTGAGTATGGAGGGGAGCAGCTTATGCACCACATCCTCGATGTCCCGATCACACGCAACCGACGGAAGCGCGATCACGAACTCGTCGCCGCCCAGGCGCGCCACAATGTCACTTTCCCGCAGACAGGCCTTGATCCTCCCTGACACTTCTACCAGCAGGCGATCGCCAATATGGTGACCCAAAGAATCATTGACATGCTTGAACTTATCCAGATCGAGCATCAGAACGGCGATGCTCTCGCGATTCCGGCGAGCCAATGCGATGCCTTGCGTCAAGCGATCCTGCAGCAGGACACGATTGGGTAATCCCGTCAGCGCATCGTGCATCGCCATATGGTGAATGCGGGCTTCGGCATGTTTCCGGCCGGTGATATCGCGCAGGTTACATTGCGCGATTCTGGAGCCCTCCACCGAATAGGTGCTGCCGACAAACTCGACATCGACGAGCGATTTGTCCTGCGCTTCCAGCGACCAATGATCAAATGCGACGGTCTGTGAGGTCTGCAGTGCGGCAAGACCGATCCGACAAGCTGGAATCCCCGTGAACGGAAGAACGTCACAGAGTTTCCGGTTGAGAAAATGATCGCGGCCGTAGCCCAGCATCTGGACCACGGAAGCATTGACGTCGGTGACCCGTCCACTCTCCGAGTCGAGCAGCAGAATCCCGTCCTTGGCGGTCTCGAACAGCCTTCGGTAACGGATCCCGGAAGACCGCAGTTGCGTGTTCTGGGTTTCGACTTGTTGCTGCGCGGATCGCAGTGCCAGGTGTGTTTTGATTCGGACCAGGAGTTCCTCGGTCTGGAACGGTTTGCTGATGTAGTCGACGGCCCCTGCCGCGAAACCCGCAATCTTATCGCTGGTGTCGGCCAAAGCAGTCATGAAGATCACAGGGATGTCGCGCGTATTCTCGTCCGCTTTTAGCCGTCGACAGGTTTCAAAGCCATTGATTCCCGGCATCATCACGTCGAGCAGAATCAGGCCGGGATGGATCAATCGGGCTCGCTCGATACCTTCTTCCCCATCCTGTGCAACCATGACCTGAAACTGGTTCGCTTCCAGATAGTGCACTGCGACCGCCAGATTGGCGGGGACGTCGTCTACGATTAAAATGGTGCCGGCATCGTTACCAATCAAAGCTTCACTCATGAGTCGTCACCTGTTCCATTGATTCCATCTGCTGTTGTTCTGCACACTTCTTCATCAGGCGGAGAAGCGCCTGCGATTCATAACCGGTCGCCAACTTGGTAATCCGGCTGGCGAACGGACGGTAGTGTTCGCTGAGGGCCGAAATTTCTTCCGCCTTTTTCCGGATGGCGCGCATGTTGCCCGCCTTTACCAGCACGCGCAACGCCTCCATCTGCTCCGGCTCCGGTATTCCGGACAGATCGATAGCCTCGCTCGGTGGCGCCGTTTCCTGGTTCACAATCTCCCGTATCAAGGTCAAGTGGAGGAGCTGGCTTATCGCTTGCACCAGGATAGAAAAGTCGACAGGCTTGGCCAGAAATGCCTTCGCCCCCGCCGCCATGCACTCACGTTGCTGCTCGTTGGTTACTCCAGCCGAGATGGCGATCGCCGGGACCTGGCACAAGTCAGGGAGCTCCTGCATGCGGAGCAGCAGTTCCACCCCGCCCATCCCCGGCATGCACACGTCCGTCAGGATCAGATCCGGGACCACGCTTTGCGCGCTGGCCAACGCCTCTAGCCCGTTGATCGCCTGAGAGACGTCAAAGCCCAGGGCCATCAGAATTTCGGACATCATCGAGCGGTTCGCCGCGATGTCGTCGACCACCAGCAGGCGCTTGCGCGGTCCCTCGTATCCAACCACAGTACCGCCGCCAGCTTCGTCTGGAGTGAGCCCGGCGGCGATCGTCACGGTGGACAGAACGAACGAGAAGCAGCTTCCCTGCCCCCATGTACTCTCTACCTGGATCTCCGTCCCCATCAGCTGAGCCAGCTGGCGGCTGATGCTTAGACCGAGCCCGGTTCCACCCGCTTGGTGTTGCACACTACCCACTTGCTCGAATGGCCGAAACGCCTTTTCCAGCTGCTCGGGAAGGATCCCGGTACCGGTATCCGTTATAGCAAACGAGAGACGCGCCTCTTTCTCCGATTGCGACGCAAGCTTGACCTGCATGTCCACCCGTCCGTTGTCGGTGAACTTGACCGCATTGGAGAGCAGGTTCAACAGAATCTGACGCAGGCGTTTTTCATCGACCTGCACAAAGGCTGGAAGGTCCGGCGCCAGCGTACAGGCAAAGCCGAGCGCCTTGGCCTCTGCCCGAATGCCAATGATGTTGGCGATGCGATGCAGAAACACACGCAGATCGACGGCGCCAGGTTGCAATTCCAGCTTGCCGGCTTCGATCTTGGCCAGATCCAGAATGTCGACGATCAGCGTCAGCAGGTGCTCCCCGCTTTGCTGGATCGTGTGGCAGGCTACGACCTGTGAGGGGGTGAGATTACGCTCGCGCAGGAGCAGCTGCGCATAGCCCAGGATGGCGTTCAGCGGGGTTCTCAACTCGTGGCTCATGCCTGCGAGAAATGTAGATTTGGCCCGATTCGCACTCTCCGCCGTGTCGCGAGCCAGCGCCAGTTCCTTCGCTTGCCCAGCCAGATGGGCTTCGCTCTCGCGCAGATCGCGCTCTGTCTCGGAGCGGTGCTTTTCGTGCAGCAGCAGGGTTCCGAGAATGAATGCCGCGAGTATGTTGGACAGAAGAGCAGGAAGGAACGCAGCGAGCGCAGCCGCCCTGCCTTCGGATACTCCCAGCAGGGCTACGCTGCTCATCGCGAAAAGCGCGCCGATGAGCGGAAGATCGATGAATTGCAGGCGGCGATTGCGATGCAGCGGGTTGTACTTTAGGGCGGCCCAGCATATTGTGCTAACGGCCGCCGCAACCAGCAGGGACAATAGAGCAGCGTGACTGGATTCATCCTTCGCGACCCAAGGGAGGAACTCTAACGAGACGGAGAAGACCAGGCCTCCGAGGATGGCGAGCGGTCCATCCAGGGGGCCGGAAAGGGATAGCAGGATCGTGCTGCAGCCCACCGCCGCTCCACCCTCCAGATGCACGGGAAGAAACAGCGTCGCCGAGGTAGCCATGCCAAAGAGCACACCGGAGGCCAGCCGCTCGGGGAACTCCCGGCCGCGCCCCACCCGCGCAGCAAGAAGGCGTATGGGACCATAGAAGATGACCGCGCCGGCGAACATGGCCACGTTCAGCAGAAACTCGACAATCGTGATTTGCCAGAACAGGTTCATCGCTGAGACTCAGAAGTTGAAGG
>FSXA01000528.1_pt1 | contig 10898 bp, 9 predicted proteins | sample 1638081 | NCBI WGS metagenome assembly FSXA01 (sample SAMEA3914788, study PRJEB12502) | metagenome | biome: forest; material: soil | place: Canada | collected 2011-07-03 | depth 0.1 m
GCGGTATCCGTTCCGGTCTGGACGTCCTCAAAGCCCTGGCGCTGGGGGCGCGGGCCTGCTTCGTCGGTCGAGCGTGGGCGTACGCGCTGGGTGCGGGCGGCGAAGCCGCACATTCTGTGGGTTGGTCTAAGCACCCCGAAGCAAGAGCGCTTTATGGCGCGATATATCGATAGCCTTCAGGTCCCGCTACTGGTAGGCGTCGGAGCAGCGTTCGACTATCACACCGGACGTATCCGCGATTGCTCTCCCTGGATCAAGCGTGCGGGGTTGCAGTGGTTGGATCGACTGATGCAGGACCCCAAGCGACTCTGGAAGCGCTATTTGCGTAACAATCCCGCATTCGTTTGGAATATCGCGCTGCAGCTCCTGGGGCTACGGCACTATCCATCGGTTCCCGATGCCGGAGTCGCGGAGACTCAGCGAGAGACGACAATATCATGACAATTGACTAACCGGCTCATGACAAGTGACGACTTTGGAATCGGTAGGTTAAGAGTGGCCGGTGGATACGGTCAAGTTAGCGGTGCTGGCAATCCCCTCTCTCCCCAGAGCCGATTGCCAGCACCGCGACATCGAAGAGGAGTCTTCATGAAGACGAAGTTTATGCTGTTGGTTCTGTTTGTCGGGATGTTCACCGCTACTCTCTCCTCCAGCTTCATCGTTCGGGCGCAAGTTGCGCCGCGCAGAATCGAGATCACGGCCAAGAAATTCGCCTATGACCCGGGTGAAATTACCCTGAAGAAGGGCCAGCCGGTCGTGCTTGTCATCAAGAGTGTGGATGTAGCTCATGGCCTTCGCTTCCGCGAGTTGAACCTGAACGCGAAGGTCGACAAAGGTGGTTCGGCCGAGCTGCAGTTCACACCCGATAAGACGGGGGATTTCGTTGGACACTGCTCTGTGTTCTGTGGCTCCGGCCACGGCGAAATGACCTTGACGCTGCACGTGGTGGACTAGCATGCGCTCACCTATCATCGTCACTGCTGCACTCGTGTCGGTAGGGCTCGCCGGTTGCCAGGCGAACCCTCCCAGCAAACTCGAAACGAAGACGGTGACGTTCGCCAAGCATCACATCTTCATCCGCAACAAAAGCGAAAAGAATCCTCTGCCAAACAACCCGCAGACCTGGGCCGATGGCAAGGAGGCGTTTTCTCATTACTGTGTTGCTTGCCATGGAATGGACGGCCAGAACACAGGTGTTCCATTTGTGGATCACATCTCGCCACCGATTCCATCGTTGGCTTCGGATGACGTACAGCGGTACACAGACGGCCAGCTCAAATGGATTCTGGACAATGGAATTCGGCCGTCCGGAATGCCCGGATCAAAGGGAACCCTGAGTGACGATGAGCTTTGGTCGATCATCGTCTTTCTCCGCCATCTGCCTCCAGTGGGTAGTCAGGGCACCCCCGACATGTACAACCACTGAGCCGTACCGTAGCCACGGGAAGCTTAACCGCGAGAGGTCATGAGTTCAACGAACAGTTTGTCGGAGGAACAGAATGTCACGGTGCCGGCAGCTACGGGACTGCCCTTCATCGTCGGCTTCTTCTTTTCTTTCCGATTGTTCATCATGCTTCTCTCGGTGCGGATTCTAGGAACCGAGGTTGAAACCGGAGTCGAGGTAGACCTGGCGGTAAACTACCTTCTTCTTGTATTCGTCGCATTCCAAACACTCGGCGTAACGAATACGGCGAGCCCCAGGATCTTGAAGTTGCCGAGCGTTCGCTGGGTGCTTCTATTCCTGGGGTTCTCCTGTTGCAGTCTCCTGTGGAGCGCTACGGCATCTTTACCTGCTGCTGCAGCCTATTGGTGCGCGATGGCGGCCGACGTTGCAATGGTAATCCTCTTGCTCCGTTCTGGATCTATCGGAGGAATCGCAAACGCACTGATGAAGGGATACGTCTGCGGTGCATGTGCGGTAGCCATCACCGCCTGGCTTTTGCCGGCGCAATCGGACCTGCGGCTTGGCGACGACGAGCTCTTGGGGGCGAATCAAATCGGCTATCTCTGCGCCTTCGGCGTATTCATCGCCCAGTATCTTATGCGCAGCAAAGCAGGCAAATGGGGATTTGCGGCGGTCTTTCTCGCGGTGACATTGCTGCGCAGCCTCAGCAAAACATCGCTCGTTGCTTTTTTGGTGGCAGAGGCGTTCCTGCTTTTGAAAGACAAATCCATGGCGCTTCGAACGAAGCTCCTACTGATCTTTGCTGCCATGTTAGTGACTATCGGATTTTCGGGACTGCTGACGTCGTATTTCGATATCTATGCGAACACAGGCAACAGCCCGGAAACTCTTACAGGACGTCTTGGCATCTGGGCTTTCGTCTTGAACGAAGCAATTCAGCAGCCGTGGATTGGGCATGGTTTCCATTCCGTATGGAAGGTGATCCCGCCGTTCGGCGACTTCGAAGCGCGGCATGCCCATAATGAGCTTTTGCAGCAGTTCTATTCGTATGGAGTAGTCGGCATTTGTATGATGGCGGGTTTGTACGGTAGTTTCTACCGGCAGGCTCGCAGGGTAACTATTGGTTCCATGAGAGCTTTCTATTACGCCTTGCTGTTGTTCATTTTGATACGCGGACTGGCTGACACCGAGGTGTTCGACTTTTCGCTCCCGTTATGGACCATCGTTATGTTCAGCCTTCTCATTGAGGAGAGTCGTACAGCTTCCGTTCCCCTGGCGGAGCGGGTGGAGCTCACAAACGGCCGCCAGGCTCTAACTCCACAACCGCTACAGGGATGACAAGGCCGATGAAGATCTCGACGCAGACAGACAATGTCACAGTAGGTATGGCTCCTGGAAGAAACGCAGAGCATGTGCTCACTCAACTCCTGGCAACTGAGATGGAGAACACTTGCGGGCCTGAATCGAAACGAAAATACCTCGAGATGCACGGCGCTCGGTTCGCGGACATTCTGGCTTTATGTCAAAGCCAGGTTCCTGACGCATACGCTCGCGTGTTGGACGTAGGCAGAAGTGAACTGACTGTCCGCCTCACGACCTACTATCACAAGGTACATACGCTTGGACTGGATCCGTCCAGTGATGACGGAGGACACCGTGAAGATAGTGAGATGGATGCCGTTCCGCACTTCACCTTTGATCTGCTGCAAGCGGACAGCATGTCCGACTGGCCCGATTGCGGCCATTTCGATTTGATCGTATTTTCAGAAGTGATTGAGCATCTTTGTGTGGCTCCGGAGTTTGTTTTTGCCGTCCTGAACTCATTGCTAGCGGACGGGGGAGTTCTCATTTGTACAACTCCCAATGCGGCGGATATTAGTAAACGGATTCGCCTCGCTTTCGGTCGGAATCCTTATGAGCGCCTTCGGCTCTATGCAGGAAACCCCGGGCACATCAGGGAATACACATCCGGGGAGCTCTGCGCGATCGCGCACAGCGTCGGTCTGCAATGCGTGAAGCATTCTTATTTCAATTGGATTCAGAATAAGGCTGGAAATCGGATCAAGACTACCGCAATGAAACTTCTGCGTGTTTATCCTTCCTTTCGGTCATTCCAGGTCTGCATACTGACCAAGGCACGAACCAAGCTTCTGGCCGTCGGCGCAAAGTAAGATGGCCCGCAACATGTTCGTGAGGGTTACGGCGTGAAAATGTCATCCGATTGTCATTTATGATTGTTGGCGTACTATCTTAGTCCTGCATCGGCGAAAATAGAAGCCAGCGGGGCCAAAGATTATGGTCATGGATATGGATGTGATGGTAGATGGGCAAGAACTCGAAGGTGTCCCGGAAGCAAGTCTTGGGACGATCCTGATCGTAGAAGACGATCCACGCATGCAGAAGGTGCTGCGGAAGATCTTCGTCGACGAGCGTTACACCGTTGTGGTCGCGGGAGACGGGCAAACAGCTCTCGACCTCTTTCGCGCGGAGCGGCCGCTCGCTGTAGTCCTTGATCTCATCCTCCCGCAAATATCCGGACGCGAACTGTGTCAGAGGTTTAAGGAAATTTCCAGTCAAACGCCGGTCATTGTGCTGAGTGCCATCAGCGAAGTCGTCGACAAAGTGCTCTTGCTCGAATTGGGTGCTGACGACTATGTGACGAAGCCGTTCAGTCCCCGAGAGCTTACAGCCCGCATTCAAGCAGCAATCCGCAGACAGCGTAAGCCGCCCACGCCAACTCTCTTCCGTTTTGCCGACTGCGAGATAGACTTTAAGAGCATGACGGCTTCGCGCGCCGGACTTGCCGTAGTTCTCACCGCGCATGAGTTCAAGCTGCTGAAGTTCTTTACCGAAAATGTGAACCGTGTGCTGACGCGCGAGATCCTGCTGAACGAGGTGTGGGGATACAATTCGTATCCGACCACCAGGACGGTTGATAACCAGATTCTTAAGTTGCGCCAGAAGCTCGAATCGGATCCTGCGAATCCTAAGCATTTGCTTACGATTTACGGTGCAGGTTATAAATTTGTCCCCTGATTCCGATCTTAGCCACGCGGCCGACGAAAACGGCATGGAACTAGCAGGACCAAAGAGTAGACGAGGGATTCGAACCCATGTGCTTCTGGTCGTTGCGATGGCCCTGGTCATCGCGATCATCACGGCGCTATGCCTGCTGCTCATTCGCCATCGTCTGCATGCGCAGGTAAAAGAAGACCTGACCCAGGATCTCAGTCACTCTGTAATTAATTTCGAAAACCTGCAGGCCGAGCGGGTGCGGGCGCTGGATCGTGAGAATTCACTCCTGGCCGAACTTCCAACCCTCAAGGCATTGATGACCAGCGGGGATGACCTCACCGTTCAGGACGGAGCAAGTGAGTTCTGGCAACTCAGCGGAAACGATCTGTTTGCGCTTGCGGATCCCAGCGGCCGCTTAGTGGCTGTTTATAAAAACGGGGGAGCCGTTGACGCGGCGCTGCGCCAGGGATTGCAGGCACTCTTGGCCACTTCCGACAGACACTATCTCATCGATGGTCGCGGACTTTATGTTTGTTCGTTACGCCCGCTTTATTTCGGCAACGATGAAACTGGAACATTGCTCGGATACGTCGTTAGCGGTGTCTCGACCGAGCGAACGGTCAGGCAGATCAGTCAGCCTACCGGGGTAGAAGCGACGTTCCTGAGCAATGGAGAAGTCGTCGCCAGCACACTCGATCCCTCCGGCCAGGCAAGTTTGGCGACACAACTGCGCCTCGTTTCCAGGAGCTCCCGCACGCCGTCGACCATCACGTTCGGAAACACACGGTTTCTCGCCGCTACGGAAGATCTTTCCGCCAATGCCACCTCTTCGCTTCAACTACTTGTCCTGAAGTCGTTCGAGCCCGCAGAGCGTTCGATTAGCCGCATCGACCGGATCGTCTTGAGCGCTGGGCTGTTGGCACTTCTATCGGGAACAGCGCTGATGGTCACCCTATCCAGTTTCGTGACTCGTCCACTTGAAGAACTCTCGAGGAGCGTCGTTGCTTTCGGGGTGGGTGACGGAAAGCAACAGATTCCACGGTACGGTACCCAGGAAGTGCGGCAACTCAGTACTGCGTTTGCGGGCATGCGTAAGGAAATCCAACAAGCGAATCAAGCCCGCCTGGAGGCTGAGCGGTTGGCCACGATCGGACGCATGGCCAGTTCGGTTTCTCATGACCTTCGCCACTATCTTGCTGCGATCTACGCCAACGCCGAATTTCTCGCCTCTGATCGGCTTTCTACGCAGGAAAGGGCCGAAATATTCGGGGATATCCGCGCCGCTGTGCACGGCACCACGGAGATGATCGAGTCGCTCTTGATCTTTAGCCGTACCGGTTCCACCTTCAGGAGAGCGCCTGAACTAATGGCAACGCTGGTAGAACGTGCGGCTGCGCTGGTCCGCGTCCACCCGGATGCGGAGGGCATATCCCTCGTCTTGCGTTACGGAGAGCCGACAGATACGGCTGTGGTGGTTGATGGGAAGCAAATAGAGCGGGCGCTTTGCAACCTCCTTCTGAATGCGTGTCAAGCACTTCGTCCGGTCAAGAATGTGGCCAACGTCCTGATTACCGTGGAGTCACACGAAAGACATATGATCGTAAGCGTCATTGATAATGGTGAGGGCGTCCCGGACAGTATCCGCAAAAGCCTTTTTGATCCATTCGTGAGCGAAGGAAAGCAGAAGGGAACCGGCCTTGGTCTGACGCTAGCGCACTGTATTGCGGTTGAACACGGAGGAGAGGTCCTTCTCGTCAGCAGCCGTCCTGGCGAAACGATCTTTCAAATGACGGTTGCGCGGGAGCTTCAATCGCAGGATTCACCAGCCTCGTCGAAGACAAACAGTCGCGATAGGTCCATCGACCATGAGAAATCACGAATCTAGCCAAACGCGCCGTCATCGGACTTCTCTTCCGAGCACAGCCCGGTTGTTGGCTCTGCTGTTGCTGTTCAGCGGAGGTTGCTTTCAGTCGCTTTCCGCCCAAACAGTCAATCAGGATGGGGTCACCGAGAAGATCGAGAGATTGACCGAAGCGATGGCGAAGACGCAGGCTCAACTCGAACAGTCTCAGCGACAACTTGACGAGATGCGTCAGGAACTCGGGGCCTTGCAGCTCCAATTGGCTCAGGATGGATCAAAGACGACATCTCCCATACCTGCGAGTCCGGCGCCGGGCACATCTTCTTCTGCGGCTCAAGCGCCGCCCCCGGATGCGAATGCAGCCATTGCCGATCTCCGTGAGCGACAGGCTATCCAGGACTCTGAGATTGCGACTCATGAGCAAACCAAGGTCGAGAGCGGGTCGAAGTATCCGGTGAAGATCACCGGCCTCTTGTTAATGAACGGCTTTGTCAACACAAGACAAGTCGATATCGCCGCCACCCCAACCAGTGCACTTCCAGGTTCGGGAAGCACAGGGGCCACGGTTCGGCAAACGTTGCTCGGCTTCGAGGCGCGCGGTCCACATCTGTTCGGAGCTCGTAGCTACGCCGATTTGAATGTTGATTTCGATGGAACCTCTCAGCCCACCGTTTCATCCACGACTTACACGGGCGCCTACAACTCGAGTGCCACGTTCCTGCGGCTCCGAACAGCCCATGCGGGTCTGAAATGGCAGCACACCGAGGCATATTTCTCTCTCGATCGTCCCATTTTTAGTCCCGAAACGCCCACTTCTCTAACGGCTGTGGCTCAACCAGCGCTCGCTTGGTCCGGCAATCTCTGGACCTGGAATCCTCAATTGGGTTTGACCCAGGACGTGCGTGTCGGCGGTTCGCAGAGTCTGCGCCTCCAGGCCGCATTGATTGACGTTGGTGACGCGCCCATCTCTACACCAAGTCTTTCTGCAACAGCTACTCCAATTAATGCAACCCCTCCGAGCTTTGCGGAACAGAGCCGCTGGCCCGGTGTCGAGGCCCATTTCGCTCTGCTTGGACCCAAAACGGAGGATGGCAGCCACTTTGGTGTTGGGGGATACTTTGCTCCCCATCTCAATCCCCTGGGCGGCCGCTACGATGCCTGGGCCGGAACGGCTGATGCGAAAATTGTTCTACCGGCCGGTTTGCAGCTCACATCGAGCTTCTACCGCGGATTGGCGCTGGGGGGGCTTGGCGCGGGTGGATACAAAGACTTCGGGTTTCGCGCGGATACGGATAACCCCGGGGCTTACTATTTCCTGCCTCTTGATGATGTAGGAGGATGGGCTCAGCTCCAGGAAAAAATCAACGAACATTGGCAGCTTAACAGTGCGTTTGGATTGGATAACGTATTTGCCCGTGAATTACGCCGGTATGCCGTTACCGGCGGGACGATGTACCAGAATCTGGCCAGAAACCGGACTTTCACCGACAATGTGATCTACAGCCCCAGCAATTATCTGCTTTTTTCTATTGAGTATCGCCATCTGGAGAGTTCGCCGATCGAAGGCATTTCGGCCGGGAGCAATGTTATCGGTATAGCTGCGGGATATAAATTCTGATGCTCAAGAAGCGATTTACATGGCTGCTGCTCTGCGCTGCCGTCCTCGCTGGTGGGGGAGTGCTCGCCCAGGATCATGCTGCGTTAGGCGCGGCTGCCGAGTTACGATTGAGAATCATTTCGTCCCAGCCTCACAAGCATCCTGCCGTGCCAGCAGTTGTTTGGCTCACACCGTTGGATGGAACCCCCGTTGTTTCTTTCCCGCCGCGTGGGCACTATACCTTGTTGCAGAAAAATCGCACCTTTGTTCCACATCTGCTGGTCATTCCCGTTGGAGCCGCAGTTCAATTTCCGAACGAGGATCCGTTCTTTCACAACGTTTTCTCGCTCTTTGACGGGAAGCGCTTCGATCTCGGGCTCTATGAAGCGGGCTCAAGCAAGTCCGTTACGTTCACGCGAGAAGGTGTTTCCTACATCTTCTGTAATATTCACCCGGAGATGAGCTCCGTCGTTCTAAGCCTCACAACGCCCCTTTACGCGGTGGCCGATGCGGCTGACACATTCGAACTTCGGAATATTCCGCCTGGTGATTACACTCTGCACTTCTGGATCGAAGGGGTACAGCAACCTGTTCTCGACTCGTTGAACCGCCAGATCCATCTTTCTGCGCGACTGATGGATCTGGGAGCTGTCAGTATTCCCAAAATACCCACCGAAAACGCAGAGCATATGAACAAGTTCGGGAAACCCTACGATTCCGACACCAAATCCCCGTACGAGCGCTAAGTGGTATCCACATATAGCTCTGAATTATGTTTCTGATTACCAGCAAATTGTCATCCTGAGCGGAGTTTGGCGAGGCATTTTGCGCCAAACGCAGTCGAAGGGCTTGCCATGCGACTCGTACTCGCAAACTGTTGGCCCATTTCAGACAAGAAGTCAGCCTTTCCTGCAAAGGCTATAGGTGGATACAGGCTAATGCTTCTGAAGTGAAGCATTAGCCTGAAGTATCGTGTGCCCCTACGCGCTTGCCGGTCGTATCAACGACCGGCAAGCGCGCAGGGGCATACGAAGAACTTGCCACGTCCCTTAGGCATGCTTCGCTGATGCTGCCGGAGGGCGGACAGCAAGAGGGATGACGGTCGCAACGAGAACGATCAGGGCAAGGGCGTGAAAGCCGCTGCTGTAGTTACCGTTGGCCTGACGCATGTGGGCGACCAGCAACGGACCAAACGCGCTGGCAGCTCCCCACGCCGTCAACATAAGTCCATAGATTGGGCCCACATTGGCTGACCCAAAGTAATCTGCCGCGAAAGCCGGCATGGTTCCAAAGCCACCTCCGTAGCACATCAAAATGAGGAACGCGACGGCGGTGAGTGTCGCCGCTGAGTTGACCTGGGGAAGGAACCAGAAGAGTACGACCTGGAGCAGGAACGTGATGATGAACGCCGTGCGGCGGCTGAGCAGATCCGATACCCATGCCCAGAAGACACGGCCAGCGGCGTTTCCGATACTGACGATCCCCACCATGCCTGCGGCGACGATGACCGTGACCTTGGCAAGCTCCTGGAAGACGGGCGACTCCTGCGAAATGAGCGAAATACCCGCGCAGCTATTGAGGAAAAGGATCATCCAGAGCGCCCACCACTGCCAGGTGCGCAGCGCTTCGCCAAGCGTGTGGTTGGCTGCGGAACGCTGCGCCGTAAGTGCGGCAGAAGGAACCCAGCCCTCTGGCTTCCAGTCCTTCTCCGGATTGCGCATGAAGAGCGAGGCCAGCACGCCAAGAATCGCATACGCGATGCCGAGCACCGCGAAGGTGTGGAGCACGCCGACGCTGGCTATCAGACGTGTCGCGACAGGTGCGGTGATCAGCGCACCCGCGCCGAAACCACCGACAGCGACGCCGGTAATGAAGCCTCGACGATCGGGGAACCACTTGACCAGCACGGACACTGGAACGATGTAAGCGAAACCTTGGCCGATGCCTCCGATAAGCCCATAGGTGACGTAGAGCACCCAAAGGTGATTGGCGGAGGAGAAGCTGGCGAGAAACGTTCCCAGGCCATAGAGGAAAGCGCCGGTGACGGCAACGGTGCGGGGACCTACTTTGCCGAGCCAGAGTCCTCCAAAGAAAGCGGAGAACCCCAGGACGACGATGCAGATGGTGAATGTGAGTGTGACCTCGGAGATGCTCCAGTGGAACTGCTTTGTCAGCGGCGTACGGAATACGCTCCACGCATAAACGGAACCGAGTACGACTTGCAACACGACGCCCGCAAGGGCGATTCCCCAACGATTGGTTTTCACGACTTGCTTGCCCCCTTAGGCATGCTGGATGCGTTGACAGTGTATGCCCTTGGACCAATGATCCGCCAAGGGCACCACGGGTTGGACTTACAGAGGAGTAACGACGATTTCCTTCTTTTGAATCTTGTTAAGGAAGTCTTCGCCGGTTCCGAGGTGTTGATCGACAAGCCGCGAAGGCGTGTGAGCAAGCCACTCGGCCAGCGAGATGTCCTCGTACTCTGGAGTCGGAAAGACTTCGAGGAATACCAGATCCTCATCGCCGGTGTTCTCGACGAAGTGAGGAGCGGAGCGATCGATGTAGCCTACATCGCCGGCCTGGAAGTCCATGGTACGGGCACGTCCTCCGGCGGCAAACACAGTCATGCGCCCACTGCCCTTTACGTAGTACTGCCACTCGTCCTCATTGGGATGCCAGTGAAGTTCGCGCAGCCCACCGGGCTTGAGCGTGACGATGGCGGCGGCAATGTTGGAGGCAGGGAAGTTCGTCGAGTCGATGATCTTGACCTCGCCTCCCTTGGTCACCTTCGTGGGCGCCATCTTGCCGGTGAAAAAGGCAAATGAGTTCGGCACCGTCCCGGTGCCGGCTTCAACGGCGCGCTTTTCCTCTTCCAGGGGCCGCGGAAGAGGGCGCTCGAAGATGAACAGCTCCTTGGGCGGAACCTTCGCGAAGGTGCTCTCCGGCACGTCGAAGTTCTTGGCCAGAACTTCGGGCATGGTGTGGTGCAGCCAGTCAGTCAGCAGGAACGTTTCGAA
>FSXA01000749.1_pt1 | contig 10885 bp, 9 predicted proteins | sample 1638081 | NCBI WGS metagenome assembly FSXA01 (sample SAMEA3914788, study PRJEB12502) | metagenome | biome: forest; material: soil | place: Canada | collected 2011-07-03 | depth 0.1 m
CCGCAATAGGACTGTTCGATACCCTCGACTAACTAACGTTTTTGGCACCGTATCCAGATAGATGCTCATCCCAAACGTCTTAGAAAATTTGAGAGACGGCCAGGTCAGACAGCCGAAGTCTCCACTTACCCCATCGAGGCCGCACAGGTCGAAGGACACATGATGACGAACAAACTCATCCGGCAAACACCTCCTCAAGCGGCGGTCGCTCGCAAGCTGAGCAGACCGCAGGATGCGCTCCTGTGCGATATGGAGTTGCCTCTCCGGCGGGTGTTCTATCCGCTTGGCTTCGCCGTGGAGATACTTACAAACGACGCAAATGTCTTCGAAGCCGCGAATGAAAGTTTTGGGCACAGGCGTTTACGTCGTGGAAGCACCGTGCTGCAGGTTCGGATTGGCATCAGCGGCAGAATCGGCAGTCACTGTCCGCCGGAGCCAACCCGTCGCGAGTTCAACCATCTTTATTCGCTGGTGGCAGATACAAAGAACCAGGCGCTCCTGGATCTTAAGACTTGTGCCAATTTCGTTTGGCTGGAAAAGTCTACGCTAAGCAACGCACTTTACTTTCGATATAACTTCCTTGAGAAGGTCGTGTATCTGTTGCTTGGAGCGTCAGTCGTCACAGATCTGCATGCCGCCTGCGTCAGCAAGAATCATCGGGGCATTCTGCTCTGTGGCGATTCCGGTGCCGGGAAGTCAACTCTCTCTTACGCCTGCGCCCGTGCTGGATGGACTTATACCTCGGACGACACGAGCTACCTGATCAACGATTCTTCCATCCCACGCGTGATTGGGCACTCCCATCGTGTGCGTTTCAGGCCGGCGGCAAAAGAGCTATTTCCGGAGTTGGAGAATCGTCTCGTGACGCCACGCATGGAAGGAAAACCGTCCATAGAAGTTCCAGTACGCGAACTTCCCTTGCTCTCTACAGCGACCGAGGCCAGAGTTCATTCAATCGTCTACCTCAACAGGCATCCGTCAGCGACGGGCAAGCTCGTGCCGTTGCCAAGGGGCACGGCGCCACAGCGTATGCGCCAAGAACTCTTTTCTGCCGGGGACATCCGCACGCAACACGAGAACCATCTGGAAGCATTCTCTAACGTTCCCACATATGAACTGGAATATTGTGGATTGGACCAGGCGATCTTGCAGCTCGACCGTCTCGCTCAAGCAGTATGAGACAGATACTCCTTCTGGCAGAAACTGTTGTCCCGATGTGTTCGGCGGTGCTGGTCCTCTAAGGAATCACTCTTCTGCGCGCGACGGCAGTAAACCACACACTTCGCCCGCAGTCAGTGCCATAAAGCAGCGTCTTTGAGTCGCTGTCCCATGCGGGTTGGATCTGATTACAGGGGACGTCGGCGATTCTACGCGTCATACCAGTGTTCTGGTCTCGCAGCCATAGGTTCCAAACACCATTATGAAGGTGACTGTATGCCAGCCATCGCCCGTCAGGCGAAAGAGCCGGGTAGCGTGACTCGCCAAGCATCAGCGGCGCATTCGCATGGTTCGCATCTGTTAGATAGACCTGAGGAGGACGCCCATCCTCAACAGCCGAAAATGCATAGGCCCTTTCAGAGCGATAGGAAGCCTCATAAACGTTTAGCTGCGGCGGCGTGAGCGCTACTTCATTCCCACCTCCGGAGTCTAACGATGCACGCACCATCAGCCGGCCCCGGCCGTGATCATCACGTAGAAACCCCAGGCTTAGGCCGTCAGCGGAGGGCATTGGATCGCGAGCGTCATCGATAACAACTTCAGAGGAACGCTGTACATCCACGATCTGCGAACGAAAGCTTGATGCTCGCTCCACCCAAAGCTGGCCGAACCGGCCGCCGAACGAGAGTTCATCGTACGGAGCATTGGCCGATGAAGCGGAGGGCCGCCGCTCTGGTCCTGTGTTATCAAGTGATATCCGTTGGGGGTAAATGCAGCATACCGAACTCCGGTGCTTGTGGGTTCTGGGGCGGAGTTGAGGAATCCCTGTGTCAGCAGAGGAAGCCGGTAGGCGTATTCCTGCCGCTCCGCGCGCTCCAGGACAAGTGTAGAACGGATGCTGAGTAACACGGACGCAACCATCGCCGCAGCCCATGCGAGCCGAGTCCAATCACGTCGGGATTTTTTCGCAGTGCGGTCACCCCACTGCAGTGCATAGATTCCCCAAAGCACGGCCAGCATCAGGAAGAGTCTTGGCACAAACAGCAGAATTGCGAGTCCCGATGCTGTCAGTGGAACGGCCAGGGGAAATCCAATTCCAAGATACGCAATCACCAGAGCGGACAGCCACCAAAAGGACTCGCGTTGAAGTAACACCGAAGCCAACACGCACAGCGGAAACGCCATGAGAACAAAGTTGTAGGAAGCCGGAATGGTGGAGATAGTAAGCGATGCGGCCAGAAGCGCTGACCACTCAAGGAGAATCCGGCTCTGCGTCTTGTCGTCTCTGCGGATAAGCAGGATGGCGGGAGCCAGCGCGAGCATTTGCAATGTTGGCATTAAGAGCGCGAAGGACAGTGGAGAGGCGTGCCATGGATGCGGATTCCACTGCGGCTCGGAGAGAAACAGGCAATGCAGCACACTGGAGATAGAGGCTACTGCCGCATAGGGCTGCATTCCTTCCCCGTGCATCACCCACGGTAGAATCTCGGATAGCCAGGTTCGGTGTACGTTCCAGCCAAACACTGCGACAGAGACGGCGATAGCAGCCAGACCAGTGAAGGCCCCCGCGGCGAGTGCGCGCCACTCCCTGCGTTGCAGGAAGAAGACGAACAGGAGCACCGGAAAGATCTTGCATGCTGCTGCAATAGCCAATAAAGCGCCCGCGAGTGCGCGGAATCCTCGCAGATAGCTCCAGCAGGCCGCGACGATCAACAGTAGAAGGACTACATACAATTGACCGAACAGCAGGTTTCGATGCAACGGGAAGCTGAGCAGAAGCGCTAATGCGATTCGCCGATAACTCAGACCTGTCGTCCCCCGCAACATCCAACCGATCGGAATCAGGCACACCAGGTTCAGCAGGATCCAGACATGTTTTGCGGTAAGCGGCGCAAGCTTCACCAGAGGGTACACTGCCAGGGTCGAAAATGGTGTGATTGGCAGAAGCCCAATGACCCGGACGTCGACATCGCGATGATCCTTTTCACGCGCAATCCAGGACCATTCATACATCCGTGAGGTATCGTACCCCTCGTGCGCCAAGCGGGCAGACATGTAGTAGTTGGGAAAATCGGTATTTAAGGTTCGCCAGGCACGTGGCACCGTATGCAGAAACAGGAATAGCACAGCAAAACAAAGCGCTCCGCGTTCGAGCCAGTCCACGACACGAGCCTTCCCATCGATAGTCACGCCTCAGAGTATCGGGGCTCCAGTGGTCAGTTGCAACTTATTTGTCAGTGGGAAATCATTTTCATGTCGCGCCAACATCGTGGGTGCCACCGCCGACGGCCAATCTCCACTGCGCTACAGTGACGATTAGAAAACCTTCGCGCTCGCGCCGATCGAGAGCCTCCTCTTAGCGCTTTTCAAAATGTCTCTCCAAAGCTCTCTCGATAATGCTCACAGCGCGCTCCAGACCATCCTCCGACCGGATCTTTGTCTGCAGCTCCCTCGCGGCATCACGGTAGCGAGAGTCGGTCAGCACCTTCACAAGAGCCCCGCGAATCTTCTCAGCGGAAAGACCTTTCACCCGCAGTACCTCTGCCACTCCCGCCCGCTCCAGCCGGGCCGCTATGGCAGGCTGATCGAACGTCTTCGGGAGCGCGATCATCGGCTTGCCCTGCATGAGGGTCTCAAACACGGTGTTTGGCCCGGCATGCGTGATGACGATGTCTGCCCTCTTCAGGAGCTCGAGCTGCGGAGCATTTCGAACCACCAGAGGATCTCCTGGCAAACCGCGGAACATTTCAGGATCCCGGCGGCCTCCGAGAGAGATCACCAACTGCAACGCAAGCCCCTCGCAAGCTCCCGCGATCAACTGGAAGGTACTCGAATCGCCCTTCAATGTGGTTCCCAACGACGCATAGATCAAGGGCCGCCCGTCGAGACGTTCCCACGGGAACTCCACGTTGAGTCTCGCGGTTTCGTCTACAAACGGTCCAGTGTAGTGGAAGTTCTCCGGCAATCCGGAGCGCGGAAAATCCAAACACCGCGGCAACGGGGTTATGTGTGCGAGTTCGGGAAACACTTTTTTGATCTCTCGAATCGGCCTTAGCCCAGCTTGTCGCCTATATGCATCCAGCCTGCGGCGGACCGGCCCCCTCATACGGACCACCGAGATCTCTAGCAGCGCTCTCTGGACGCGGTTCAGCAATGACGTGGGCGGTGCAATTCTCCGCGGAGCAGACCATCCAAAGTTATGCGGGACAGAAGTAGAAATCACGAAATAGGGTAGGCACAACATCTCAGCCACGGTCGGGCCGGCCAGCACAATCTCATCGATGATGAGTGCGTCGACTCTCGCCCGAGCGATCGGGGCGGGTGACTGCCGCAGAGAGGTTTCCATATCGCGGACCGTGCGTCGTATGCGATAACGTATGGCGGCAATTCCGGACGAGGGTTTGTTGTGGATGTGAGTTCGCGAGGACTCTGCAGTCTCAGACGGGACTGGGCTGATCGGTGAAAACCCCAGCCCGTGCCGGCGAAATTGCGCTTCCATCTCAGCGTCGAGAAAGAACGTGACTTTATGCCCCCGCGCTACCAGCCGTCGCGACAATGCGATCAGCGGGTTTAAATGGCCAGTTCCCTTATAGGACAACACACCGAAGTGTGACATTCATTCCTTTCACGCTCAAGGTTGCGGTTTGTGTCAGCCCGTGCGATGGATCCACTTAGTGCTCTATCCTGTGGCCGAATTTACAACCCCTGGTTGCGCCTCAACCTACTCCGGAATCCAAATCGGCTTGCCTCCAAGCCGGACCTCTCCCCTGCCCAGTACTTCTTCCGCTTTGCGTAGAAGCCCCTTCACAGGCGCACGCAGCCAGCGAACGATTCCATCTATCCACAACGGCTCCAGTCCAATCTTTTCTCTCAGTGGCAACTGCTCAAGAATCTTCTCCGAGGCAAGCTGGACACGCCCTCCCAACATAACGAACTCCACATCAATTATGGAGAGCGTGACCAACCGATCCGCTGGTGCTTGATTCGTATCCCTAACTGCAATCAGATCTCCTGGCCCAGTTACGGTCAACGATCCCGCTTCATTTCCCAACCGCAGGATCGAAGCCGGAGCTTGCGACACCATGCGATAAGCCACTGCAGGTGCAATGCCGCAAAAGCGAACGGCGTACCGGATTTCGTCCAACAGATCGCCCACTGCTGTCAGCGGAGAATCATTTCCCAGGGTGATATCGTCCAGCAACCCGAGCATAGCCATGTCAGGAAGCCTGTCGAAGAGGAATGCGTTCGACGATGGGCAGACGATCAGAGAAGTGCCTCGTTGACGCATCAATGCGACCCCGGCGGCGTCAAGAGCTAGACCATGCACAAGTACGGTTTTTTCGTCCAAAAGACCGAGCTTGTCCAGTGAGAAAATCTCTTGCCGCGCCTGCTCGTCGATTCCCTCGCACGCATGCATGATAAAGGCGCATCCAGCCCCCGTAGCGAGACGCGCCTGGCGGAGCTCGCCACCCAAGGCGAAAGAATGCGCCCAGCCAAAGTGCTGCACCACTCTGATCGGGAACTCTTCCTTCTGCAACTCCGACCACAGCATGTCGTGGTGGCAGACTGTGGTTACTCCACAAAGAAGGTTTCGGATCCCGCCCCACCAGAGACGCACCTCCTTCGGGACGGACCGATGCCTCGCAATGATCTCGGGAAACTTCCGGTGTATGTGTTCCCCCCAATCGATGTAATTCCGATAAGGCGGATCCCCTAGCGTGGGAAAGAGGGCAAACTGAAGGTGGTCGTGTGCGTTCACGAGACCGGGCATGACCAGAAAGCCACTGAGGTCGATCTCCGTGCACGCAGATCCGCCCGTGGACATCGAAGACGATTCAGTCTCCAGATGAGTGATGCGGCCATCAGCGATTTGCATTGAAGTCGGTATGCTTTGCGTCGGCCCCAGAGCACAACGACCTCCGCGAATCCGAACTGGCTCGTGGGCCTTCAAAGAGCGAACAAGGTTATCCATGCTTCGTGGCTACGTAGAGGCGAAAGTGGGACGGTTCGCCCTTGCCACGGAATTTCGCCATCCACGGCCGCATCGCCCACTTGAATCCGTACCACGGAGTATGCACCACCCAGCGGATGGCCAGCTTCTCTTCCAGCATTTGCAGCCGCTCGTCGGTCAAATACTCGAGACTCTTCACCGAGTCCGATGCAGTTCCAGAACGCTCGAGAAAAGCAGCGCGGCGCTCCGCAATCATTTGTCTTCCGCACTCCTCCCCGGAAAACCAGGGCGTATCGCTGATGATCACCCGGCCGCCGCTCTTGAGACAACGAAGCGCCTCCCTCAGAGTCGCTTCGTAATCTTCGGAGTAATGGAACGAACCATTGAAGACAACTACATCGAATTGTCCATCTCCAAAGGGGAGCCTTGTAAGCTCGGCCTGGAATCGGGGGATGGGACTAGGTAGATGCTCTTGAAAATGCTCAGCGGCCGCCAAGCCGTCCTGATCGTTTGTGAGCAGATCTACGGCGATAGGACGGTACCCGAGGAGAGTCAACCGAAAGCTCATCCAACAGTTGCCGGCGCCGAGATCCAGAATCATGCCCCGATCGCTGGCGGGCCCCAACACTTTTTGCAGCAGACAGTCGAAACTGCGTGCCCTGATCAGCCATTGATCGCCGTTCCTTCCAGTAGCATCCTTGTACGGGAGCCCAAGGTAGTATTCTGCGCTTTGGCTTCCTCGTCCTTCCCCCGCGTGGATCCGCTCATCCTCTGCGATAAACCTTCCGAAGTGTGCACTCCGTTCCGGCGGCAAGGCGTGCGCAATCCCCTTCCCGATGTAAATGCGAAATCCGCACAGCAGGCAGTCCAATCCCTCTATAGCAGTTCTGCAGCGGGGACACTGGAGACGGATATCCCGATGAGAAACAACATCGCCGTATGCTCCGTTATCGACCGGGGCGCAGAGAGAGTTGTATGCCAGAGTAGATACTCGCACCTATGCCTCCTTCAGTGACGTCAATTGCTCCACGGACACGAATGTCGAAGAACCGATGCCCTCGACCTGTTCGTCAAATGAGAAGGCATCATCAGCACGGCTAACCGCTTCCAATTCCTCGACCTTCAGCCATAAGGCATCGATCCGAGCGGTGATCTCTGCCTGCGTCCCTGATTCCTTCCAGGAGTCGACCTCGGCATGAAGAGCTTCTCGTACGGCGCGATAGAAGTCGGTCGTATACGCAGCCCGGAACATAATGCAGAGATCATCGCTATCGTTCCAGTTGCGCTTGCTCCCCAACTGGCCTCGCACGCGTTCATAGAAAACGGTTCCCGGCAGAGGATAAGAAAATGAAATTCCAATGTCGTCAGGACGTAGCTTCCGAACAAGGGCGATCGTCTCTTGAAGTTCTACCCAGGTCTCTCCCGGGTAACCGAACTGCAGGAAGAAACATGCGCGAATACCGGCCTCTCTCAATCGCTCGCGGGCGACAACGACGGTGGAGAGAGTGATCCCTTTATCCATGGCATCCAGGATTGACTGCGCTCCCGACTCAACACCCATCCAAACCTCGGCGCATCCAGCCTTCTTCAGATCCTGGACCGTTTGTTCGCTCATCAAGTCGGCACGGGACTGTACCTTGAACGGCACAGCTGCATGCCGCCTGGTCACCTCTTCCGCAAACTCCCGCACCCAATGATGATTCAACGCGAAGACATCATCCCCAAACCAGACATGGTCGACTCCCGCGTTCTTCAGCATCCCCATCTCTTCAGCGACAGCAGCTGCGGAGCGCAGATGGAATCGATTGCCCGAGATCGGCTTGGCGCACCAGTTACAGCGAAACGGACATCCCCGGCTGGACACCATATTCGTTGAAAAGTATCCGTGCGCATCGACCCACGCCGCACGGTAGGGTTCCAGGTCAATCAAATCGCGCGAAGGAATCGAAAGATCTGCCCACGCGGGATTCTTCGCTAACCGCTGTCCACTCTGAATCAATTCACCCGTCTCGTTGAGTCTTACCAGACCATCGAACTGCGCGACCTCTTCGCCCCTCAGTATCAAGCTGCAAAGATCCACGAGAACCTTCTCGCCCTCGCCACAAAGTACAAAATCGAATCCGTTTTCCAGAAAAAGGCCTGGGTTGTCCGTCGAATCGGAACCATGAACAAGGACGACGGCGCCAGCTTCCTTGGAAGCTTTCGCAATCTTCCACGCCACCTCCCTCATCCGCGTAAGGCACATCTTGGAGAGAAAGTTGAAGTCGTCCTCGTAAACAGCGACAACCTTCGGCTTGTGCTCCGTCAACAGCGACTCGAACGCCGCAGCTGGTTCTTCCAGCATCGAGTCGAAGACCCTGACCGATATGCCACTATCGCGAAGAGCTGTCGCAGCGTACAGAGTGCCAATTGGCGTATAAGGCTGCATCTTACGCAGTTGCTTGGAGTCAAACGGAAGATGATACGAATGTGTAAGTAAGACGTCAGCCAAGATTCACCTCGTTGGTCGGCAACCGCTCTGAGGTGTGCCTGCTCGTAAGCCGATAGCACTCATTCTCTGCGTCGCCCAATTAAGCGTGCCGCATCTTGAACAGGCGCTTGTCTCAGCAATGTCAACTCAATGTCATCCTTTAATCGACACCTGGAGACAAGTGCGAACGTGGCTCTAATCAGCAGTCGCGTGAGTCTTCTGGTTACCAGCAACCGGTTGCGGCAACAAACCATCCGTCTCGCACAATGTGTCTGCGATGTTCGACAGGTGACCGAGCCGTTCACGCTTGACCGCAAGGTAGCGAGCAGAATGAGGGCTTCCTGGAACATCGGCGCTCAGCCGCTCCGCGATCGCAATCCCCGAGGCAAGTACTGCTGCTATTTTGTCAGGGTTATTCGTCATGAGACGCACCGCAGGAATCTCGAGGAATCGCAAAATGTCTGTGGCGAGCTGATAATCTCGCAGGTCGACTGCGTGCCCAAGCCTCAGATTCGCTTCGATGGTATCGAGTCCTTCATCCTGAAGGGCATAGGCGCGAAGCTTGTCCATCAGACCGATCCCTCGTCCCTCCTGGTGTTCGTAAATCAATATGCCGCTGCCTTCCTCTGCGATGGTGCGCATCGCCAGATGAAGCTGGTCGCGACAGTCACACCGGAGGGAATGAAAGACATCGCCAGTCGTACATTGTGAGTGAATGCGGAGCAGGGGCGGCGAATTGTGAACATCGCCCAGAATCAAAGCCAGAGCAGTTTCCATCTGTGCCCCCTTTGTCTCATTTCCCGGATGGACCCCTTCAAAGCCCAGCATACGGAAGTGCGCCCAGCTTGTTGGAAGACTCACATCAGCGATTTTTCTCAGTTTGTTCAAAGTGAAGATCCTCGACGCTATTGATCCTGCTCATCGATTGCCACACATGCGAGTAGCAGCCAATACTTCTCGGAGTGTATGCAGGCGGCGCCTTCCACGTGTCGCCCAAATGTCTCCACGTGGTCATCCCATTGTCGAAGTATGAGACGCCCTCATCGAATCACAAAAGACAGAGAGAACGTTCCGTCATCGATCAACGCGCCGAAGCTGATAGAGCACATGGTCTGCGAAGACGGCGAGCGGCCGGGAGAGGACGCGATCGAGCGCCTCCATCGTGGCGAGAAGTCTTGTTTGTTTCGACATCCACGGCTCGGCGGCGCTGGGTGGCACCGTAACACCGATACCCAATCTCTTCTCCAGCCGAAACCATGGTGAAAATGCTCGCTCGATCTCCGCACGACGGTGATAGACGACGTGGAATTCACGTTTTGCGAGTCGCGCCGGAGCGTTCCCCCGTATGCGCCGCCGAAACGCCTGGCGGGGGCGTCCGCGCAAAGTCTCGACGATCACCTCTCCGGGACAGCATGTTCCAAACAGCACCAGCATTGCTGGAGCACCCGGCTTGAGCAAGCGTGCCAGACCGCGAGCCACGGGTGCGAGATCGGCAACACAATTGAGTGGCGCAAAGTTCGAAAAGGCCCCATCGAAAAATGACCCGCCTGCAGAAAGATACTGATCAGCGAAGCCCTCCATCTCCTCGCCCGCGGCTACTTCTGCGCTGGAGCCGAACGGCGTCAGTTTTGCTTTCGCAATCGTCACCATGGAAGGCGAAGGGTCGGTAAGGAGCACGTTGAATTTACGTTCCGCAAGGAATGTCGCATCCTCACCCGTGCCGCCGCCCACCTCCAGGATGCGACCACCGGCAGGAAATTCGCGAAGCAACGCACGACGCACAGCTCTGCGCTGTGCTGATACGCTATCCCATGCACCAAACCGCGCGTCGAATATCGGCGCGATAGCGTCAAAGGCAAATGCCGCTGGTCGCAGTACGTTCATCCTCGTGTCACTCCATTCACATTGTCCAGACGACTGTCGGGACAACACCATCTGTTCGGCGAACGACCATAAATCTCCCGGACTTTGTGAAGCATAGCGGCTGCGCCGAGTGGAACTTGTCACTGTTTTGTCAGCGAAGTGTCATCTGTTGCGTAGCAGCCTTCCGCAACGGTTCAACGTACCGAGCGCCAGTCGCGTTAGACACTCGGCAACAAATCACCAGGATGCGTGGACTAGATGTCGGTGGATAGCATCCGGTGAACTGCCATTGTCGCCGACCTCGCGTAGGGTCGTACCCTGGAGGGTATTTGGCTCGCGAAGATTCCCGGTCCTAGTAGTCCCATGCCCACCGGCTTCATCAGTTCGAGTTGCAATCCGATGAGCGCAGCAGTGACGGCCTGCCCCATCACTACCCCGTGCTC
>FSXA01000531.1_pt1 | contig 10719 bp, 10 predicted proteins | sample 1638081 | NCBI WGS metagenome assembly FSXA01 (sample SAMEA3914788, study PRJEB12502) | metagenome | biome: forest; material: soil | place: Canada | collected 2011-07-03 | depth 0.1 m
CGACCAACCCGACATATCCTGAGCCCACGACCGCAATTTGAACCGCTTCAGCCATCAACAAATCTCTCTTATGGAAGATCTAGGAACCTACTTGTCTGTACTAAGTATTATCGCAGAGCGGCGCTCCCCGGTCCGATACCGTAACCGATGCCTGGTTTGAAACCTCGCGGAGGACGACCGGGCAGGTTTGCCGAAGGACCTTGTTCGCGTAGACTAGGAATTGAATGAGCCCTGCACCATTTGAGAATTCGCCGGCAGACGCTGAAGTTCCTGCCGCATCTTCAGGAACCCAGCAAAATGCCACCGACGCAACCTTATCGGAAGCTTGGGTCACAATCCGTTCCCGCAAGAAACTGATTATTGCGGTGGCCGCCCTTGGCGCGATTTATGGCTTCTACCAGGGCGCGACGCAGCCGCGTCTCTACACCGCTGGCGGCACAATTGAAATTCGCAGCGGTTCGTCGAATGAGTATCGAGTTGGCCTTTCCTCGTCGGGAGGAGACTCACGGCTTCCCACAGAAGTTGCGATCTTGAAAAGTAACTCGCTGCTGTTGTCGGTAGCGCGGGACCGCAACCTGGCCAATGATCCGGCATTTCTGGGGCCGAGCCCACGCTATCAGAACGTTGACGATCCGGTGGTCCGGCAACGCGTCGTCGGCGCACTTCAAAGAGATATCAACGTCGGTGTGGTTCCGAAGACCGATCTTGTCAGCATTACCTGCACCACGGGTAAGGCGCAGCTTTCGGCCGACATCGTCAATCAGCTGGTGCAGGACTACATCGCGCACAGCTTCCAGTCCCGAGCAGACGCGACCAAACGGGTGGCAACCTTCTTCTCATCGCAGCTCGATGATCTGAAGCAGCAGGTGGAGACGTCCCAGGGAGAGATGCTGGAGCTCCAAAAGAAGCTCGGCGTGCTTGGGTTCGATCCTAAAGACAACCAGATCACCGCCACCTTAGACGAATTGAACCATGCAGCCGGGGCTGCGGAGCTTGGGCGCATCAACGCAGAGACGCGTTACCAGATCCTGTCCAGCATGGATCCCAGCATTCTGGACCAAGCCGGCAATGCCTACACTCCGAGCAATGTATCGTCTCTGCGCAGTCAGCTGAATTCCCTGCATACGCATCTGGCTGACCTCGAAACCACTGAAGGACCCAATCATCCCGACGTTAAGGCGATCCAGAATCAGATTGCGGAGCTGAATCGAGAGATTGTCGTCGAAGAAAACCGCATTCTGAGCGAGGCACAGCAGGCCTACCTTGCGTCCAAAGCCCAGGAAACGCAGACCAATGCTGCATTGGATGCAGAGAAGGCTTCCGCGTATAAGCTGCGCGATGACCTGCTCCAATACACCTTGCGCGAACGTGAGTTCGAAGCGAATCGAACCCTCTACGATGGCCTGGAGCAGAGACTGCGCACAGCCGGTGTGGAAGCGGGTCTTGAATCTACGGAAATTGAGCCGATTGACGCTGCGTACGCTCCCTTGGGTCCAACGCTCAGGCCACGCACCGGCATCGTGGTCATCGACACCTTTGTGATGCTGATCTTCGGTCTCATCCTGGCCTTCCTGCTCGAGAGCCTGGATACCGGCCTGCGCAGCGTCGCAGAGATTGAATCCGTCTCCGGGCTGCCTTCCCTGGCCCTCATTCCTCGGGCGCGCCGAAGCGTATCCGACGAAACATCCCTGTCGACTGCGATGCGCAACCTGGGAACGCTCTCGAGTCCGAAGTCCCAGTTCTCCGAAGCATTCCGCGCTTTGCGCACCTCCCTGTTGTTATCGGTTGCGGGCGGCGAGCCACAGGTTATTCTGCTCACCAGCGCCACGCCGTCCGAAGGTAAGACGACGGTATCCATCAATCTGGCGTGCGTGTTGGCGCAACGCAATGTGCGCGTGTTGATTATCGATGCGGATCTTCGCCGCCCAACGGTGCATCATCGTTTCGGGCTCAATGGAAAGGTCGGGCTCACGTCGGTGTTGACGGGCAGCGTCAGCCTTGAAGAAGCGATCCAGACCATACCCGAGATCCCGCAGTTGGATGTTCTGGTGAGTGGCCCGGTCCCACCATTCCCCACGGAGATGCTTAGCTCCGAGACCATGCAGCAATTAATCGAGCGGTGCAAGGGAATGTATACACACATCGTGATGGATTCGCCCCCACTTCTGTCGGTGACAGACAGTGTGGTGCTTGCACGCGACGCTGACGCAGTCGTGATGATTGTGCGGCACGGCAAGTCCAGCAAGCATGCCATGCGCCGCGCTCGCGACCTTCTCGTCCGTTCCGGCGCGCCAGTCACTGGTATTGTTCTCAACGCAGTCGACCTGAACAGCCCTGAGTATTATGCCTACTACGGCTACTACGGCTATACCGGATACGCAGCTGCTGGTGTTGACAGCGCCGGTTGGGAGTCGAAGAACGACAGCAAGGATTCGAGCTCGAAACGCGGCGACAAGGGCGATTCCAAAAAGGGAGATAGCGAATGATACGCTTGAGCCGTCATCATGCTGCCGTTCGCCTGGCCCGGGGGTACCGCCTGCCCGGTCTGTGGGCTGCGGCCTGCATCTTTCTCTTAATGGGTGCTTCTGAAGCCCGAGCGCAATTCAGCGGCCCAGCCACTTCGAGTACCTCTGCCTATAACCAGGAGCTTACCGCGACGACGGATCGAGCCCTCCTCTATCCCGGAGAGCGGGATATCGTCTTGACGATTGGCGATAATATCGCCATTCACCTATTCTCCGATCCAAAATACCTTCCCCAAGTCCGCATCAATAACGACGGTACCGTGCTCCTGCCCTTGATTGGGATTGTTCACCTCGAGGGATTGTCCATAACGCAGGCGGAGAATCTGATCGCGGAGAAACTCGAGAGTGCTGGGATGTATCGCGATCCTCAGGTGACCCTTCAGATCACAGAAGGCCCGAACGCGGTCGTCACGGTGATTGGAGAGATTCATGCAGTCGTTCCGGTAGTGGGTACGCGTCATCTGCTCGATGTCCTGTCCACTGCGGGCGGTCTGCCCCAAACCGCAAGCCACGTCATCACGATTGATCGTCCTGGCGTCGCAAAGCCTCTCGTGGTCGATCTTGGAACCGATCCCATGCTTAGCTCCATGGGCAACATTCCAGTCTTTCCCGGTGACACGATCGTTGTCTCGAGAATTGGAATTGTCTACATGCTCGGGTCTTTCAGCAGCCCGCTTGGAACCATTCCCCTGAACGCCTATACACCGCTGACCCTAACCGAGGCCACCGCCCTCGCAGGAGGCATCAAATGGGAAGGAAGATTCTCTGACCTTCGCATTATCCGCACAGTCGGCGATCATCGTACGGTAGCGGTGTACAACATCAAGAAAGTTATGGATGGGAGGGCCCCGGACCCGATCCTGGAGCCAAACGACATCGTGTATCTGCCACCGGTTCCCTTCAAGCAGTTCATCACCTCTGGTGGTTTAGGAACTGTACTTGGGCTTGTCGACCTTGCGCTCATCTTCCGCTAATCGCTAATCTGGAGTTCCCTACTCATGACGGATTCTCTCTATCCATCAAGCGGTGGGACGGAACGCCGCGAGGTGCGCCTCGCCTACCTTGTTAGCCACCCGATCCAGTACCAGGCCCCCTTGTTGCGGCGCATTGCCCTTGAGCCCGATATCGACCTCACCGTCCTGTTTGGCTCGGACTTCTCCGTACGCGGGTATAAAGATCGCGGCTTCGGCGTCGAAGTCGCCTGGGACACTCCTCTGCTGGACGGCTATCGCTCTGAGTTCCTGCGACCTTTGCGCGATACTGGAGAAGTTTCGCCAACCACCCCCATCAGCCGCGGCATCTTTCGTCGCCTGCAACAGAGTGACGGCAGCCCTGCCTTCGATGCCCTCTGGGTCCACGGCTACGCCAGCATCAACGCACTGCAAGCCATCCTTGCCGCCAATGCGCTGGGCATTCCGGTCCTGTTGCGCGCAGAATCGTGGCTTGCTGACCGCGTGCGCAGCCCTTGGACGCTCGTTATCAAGTCAGCTTTCTTCAAGCTGCTCGGCAAAGGAATATCCGCGGTCCTTCCGATCGGAACGGTAAACGCCGCATATTGGACGCACTACTTTGGCGCAAGCGTTCCGCAGTTCCTGATGCCTTACGCGGTGAACAACAAATATTTCGCCGAATTGGCGGCGGCAGCAGCTCCTCGCGAGCAGGAACTGCGCGCAGAACTTGGGCTCTCCGCTGAACGACCGGTGATTTTGTTTGCCTCCAAGCTCCAGCAGCGCAAACATGCCGATCATCTGCTGGAGGCCTACAGCCGCTTTATTGCAGACAAGACGCCGCAGGAGAGACCCTACCTCGTTGTGGTGGGCGACGGAGAGCAGCGTGCCGACCTGGAGGCGCAGGCACAGCAGCTAAGGCTGGAAGGCGTACGCTTTGCGGGGTTTCGCAATCAATCGGAGCTGCCCCGCTTTTTTCAGCTTGCCGATGTCTTCGTCCTGCCATCGCGGCACGAGCCGTGGGGGCTGATTGTGAATGAATCCATGGCATCGGGATGCCCCGTCATCGTGTCCACAGACGTCGGCTGCCACGCAGATTTGATCACGGACGGGGTGGAAGGCTGCGTCTTCCCTGTCGGCGATATCCGCGCACTTACCCAGGCATTGCACCAGGTGTTTTCCTGCGCCCGCTCCGCTGCGAAGATGGGCGAGGCCGCAGCGAGGCGCATCAGCACTTGGACGTATGACGAAGATGTAAAAGGTCTGCGACGGGCCCTGGCTGCGACAACAAGAATGACAAAGGACTGGTAATCTTAGGTTTGTGCGCTTGCTTGCGGAGAAGCGACTTGAATCTCTTTCACGCTATCCATGAGAATTCTGCACATCGTCGGTTCCATCAATCCTGCGGCCGGTGGTCCGACCGAAGCGATTCGAATGATCATTCGTTACCGTCCGCCCGGCTACGAGGCAGAAGTGGCCACGCTCGACAGCCCGGACGCTCCGTTTCTTGGGGACTTTCCCTTCCATGTGCATGCCCTGGGCAATCGGAGAAAATCCTGGTATTCCCCCAGATTAATTCCGTGGCTGATCAAAAACCGCGATCGCTTCGATGGCTTCATCGTGCATGGACTTTGGGAGTTCACGGGACTGGCGGCGCTGCTGGCGGTTGCCGGACACAAGCCTTACCTGGTCTTCACACACGGCATGCTCGATCCATACTTCAAGCGCCGCTATCCGCTCAAGCACGTAAAAAAGTGGATTTACTGGATACTGGCGCAGTATTGGATTCTTCGCGCTGCCTCGCGGGTGATGTTCACCACGGAGCTGGAGCGCGATCTCGCCACCGAGACTTTCTGGCTATGGCACTGGAATCCGATGGTCGTCTCCTACGGGGCCGACCCGCAGATGCCTGACATCGATGAGCTCGTGCCGGCATTCTATGACCGCTGCCCGGAGCTAAATGTTGATGATGCCGGCCGCAGTTACTTGCTGTTCCTGTCACGCATCCATCCCAAGAAGGGATGCGACCTGCTCCTCCAGGCCTTTGCAACCGTCGCTCCGGCTCATCCCGGGCTGCATCTGATCATGGCCGGCCCGGATGCGACCGGGATGCGAAAGGATCTAGAGCAGATTGTCGAGCAAGCAGGTCTCACCCATCGCGTCCACTGGCCCGGCATGCTCCAAGGCGATGCGAAGTGGGGCGCCTTCGCCGTCAGCGACGCCTTTGTCCTGCCCTCCCACCAGGAAAACTTCGGCATCGCGGTCGCCGAGGCACTGGCCTGCGGTCGCCCCGTTCTCATCTCCGATCAGGTGAACATTGCGCCGGAGATCGAAGCCGACGGCTGTGGCATTGTTGAGCACGACACCCTGGAGGGCACCATCCACCTTCTGGAGCGTTGGCTGGCTCTTACTCCCGAAGAGCGTCAGGCGATGCAGCAACGCGCCAGGATCACTTTTGCCCGGCGTTACGACATGCGGAGGAACAGCGCCCTCATCCTTCGCATCTTCGAACGGCTCCGGACACAGACACCCGGATCCATCGTTCACGAGGTTAACTGAACTATGGGCCGCCAGGCGCACTACCGTGCCACCGACCACGTCCCGCCCGAGAGTCATGCGGACGCTTACACACGACCAGCCTTCAGCGTGGGCAATCGATTTCGGCGCCTGGTGTGGAACATCTGCTGGGTTCTGCTCTATCGCATCTCTCCGCGCCCGTTCCACGCCTGGCGTGCCACGCTGTTACGTCTCTTCGGCGCCACTCTCGGAAGCGACTGCCATTTTTACCCTGCATCCAGGGTGTGGGCGCCGTGGAACCTTGTTTGCGCGGACCACGTCGCCGCCGCCGATGGCGTAGAAATCTACAATCCTTCGCCCATCCAGATTGATACCCACGTGATCCTCTCGCAGGACTGCTACCTCTGCGGCGCAACCCACGACTACAACGACCCCGACTTCCCCCTGATCGCCTATCGCATGCATATCGAACGCTACGCATGGATCTGCGCACGCGCCTCCGTCGCGCCCGGCATTCATGTCGCTGAAGGAGCTGTACTCGGCATGGCTGCAGTTGCAACCCGCAATCTGAAGCCGTGGACGGTCTATAGCGGTAATCCTGCAGTAGCCATCCGCGAGAGAACCCGTACCATTCCCTTGGAAGACACGCAGACCGTCCCGGCTGGAGGCGACGCGTGATCTCGGTGCTCATTCTCACCCGCGATGAGGAGCAGGATTTGCCCGGTTGCCTCGATTCCGTCGCCTGGTGTGATGACATTCACATACTGGACTCTGAAAGCACCGATGGGACTGTAGAAATCGCGCGCCAGCGGGGCGCTACCGTCACCACACGCCGCTTCGACACCTACGCAGCGCAGCGCAACGCCGGCATGCAGCTGCCCTTTCGCCACAACTGGGTGCTGGTGTTGGATGCCGACGAGCGGCCCACCCCGGAACTGAGCGCTGAAATTCCACCTGCAATCGCCGCCGCTCCGGCCAGCGTCTGCGGCTTTCGCATCCGTCGCCGCGACTTTCTCTGGGGAACATGGCTGAAGCATGCCCAGTTGACTCCCTATTATGTTCGCCTGTTGCGCGTTGGGCACGCACGCTACACCCGTGACGTCAACGAGGTGGTCGAGGTCGATGGCGAAATTGTCGAGTTGCATTCGCCTTTCAATCACCTTGCCTTTTCCAAGGGCATCACGCATTGGATGGCAAAGCACAATAGCTACTCGAGCAAAGAAGCCGAGCTGTTGGCCAGTGGCAAGGCAACGCGCGGAGCGTCCTTGTCGCAAGCTCTTTTTGCCAGCAACTTCCATGAGCGCAGGGTCGCACAGAAAGCCATCTTCTACGAGCTTCCTCTACGGCCACTGATCAAGTGGTTTTACATGATGTTTGTTCGCGGCGCGCTGCTCGACGGCTCTGCGGGCGTGATGTATGCAACCCTGCACAGCTTCTACGAATTTCTGATCGAAGTGAAGTACAAGGAGCTGATCCGCCGGCGCGAGGGCAAGCCCCTATAAGCCCGCAAACCTCTGCGAGCCGGCGGATGTCGCTTTAGCCCCTGAGCTTCGCAAGCAGATCCGTCGGATGCACGGGCTTGGCCAGGATCTCGAACTCATGGCCCTGCGTGCGAGCGCGCTCGAGAAGATCCGCCGTCGCAGCCTGACCGGAGAACAACAGGATCTTGCAGTGCGGGAGACGTGCTCGCGTCTGGATCGCTGCTTCGATTCCCGTCATCCCAGTCATGATCACGTCGGAGATCAACATGTCGGGATGGAACGTATCGAGCGCGTCGATCGCCTTTTCGCCGCTGTAGACGGCGCGAGCCTCGAAGCCCGCCTGGTTCAGGATAATCGCGAGCGTGTTCGCGATCACTTGTTCGTCGTCCGCGACCAAAACCCGGGGCTTCGCTTGAGTCGTTGTCTTTTCTGCCATGAATAATATTCCCTTGAAACTCTTTCTTTAGCTTTATACCTGCCGTACAACCAACCGGGTGCTCAACTCTTTTGACGCCACCCGCCGCGTATCATCATACGTGTATCGGGACGGCGGGAGGATGCGCACAGCTGGTCTGTCAAGCCTGTTCCTTCGATGCAGATCCAAGCGGTCCGCGCTGCCTGCCTCCGGCAATCTATTCCGATCAACATTCTCGCACGGTGATACTCTTGCGGTAGCTCGCATGGTCGACCTCCACCATCATCTGCTACCGGGCCTCGACGACGGGTCTCCAAACCTAGAGACCTCGGTGGCCATGGCGCGCATCGCCGTAGACGACGGTATAACCCATGTGGTGGCCACCCCCCACGCCAACAACGTATATGACTTTGACCCGGCCGAGATCGCCAGTCGAATCGATGCCCTCCGCTCCGCCCTCGCCACGGAGGCAATTCCGCTCAAGATTTCCTCAGGCTGCGACTTCCACCTTAGCTACGACAACATGCAGGACGCCGTCGCCAACCCCAAAAAGTACACGCTAAACGGCGGCGACTACCTCCTGGTGGAGCTGCCCGACTATGGGCTTTCCCCGCACCTGGACGAGGCCTTCTATGAGCTCGGACTGGCCGGGATGCGCCCCATCCTCACGCATCCCGAACGCAATCCGACGCTGCAGCGGGATCCCAAACGCCTGGCAGACTGGATGCGCATCGGCTTGCTCACTCAGATCACGACCAGCTCGGTGGTCGGCCAGATGGGAAAGCACGCAGAGCGGATGGCTCACCGTATGCTCGCCGACCGCTGGGTGCACTTCCTCGCCACCGACGCGCACAATACCCAGTCGCGCCCACCCCGCATGCGCGCCGCTCATGACCTGGTCGCGAAAAAGTATGGCGCAGCCTATGCCGACCGGCTCTGCACCATCAATCCGATGGCAGTCTATGAAGGAAAACCCCTTCCCCAGCAGGACGAACCGCTCCACTTGTATGAGGACGATCCCATGCTCTCACGCCGCTGGTGGCAGATCTTCTGGAAGCAGCGAAAAGAAGAGCGCGACTAAGAAAAGAAGAGCGCGACTAAGAAAAGAACAGCGCGACCAAGATCGGCTCCTACAATCCCAGCCCACCGTCCACGGCCAGCAGTTGTCCGGTGATGAAGTGCGGTCCCGTCGCGAAGAACAGCACCGCGGCCGCAACGTCTTCAGCGCCCCCGTTGCGCTGCATCGGTGTCTTGAGCGCGAACTGCTCGTAGGCGGGGTTGACCTCGCCCATCACGATCATGCCGGGAGCCACGCAGTTCACGCTAATCTCTGGCGCCCAGGCCTTGGCCATGGTCTGCGAGAGCATATGCAGCGCCGCCTTCGACGTGCAGTAGTGAGCATGCGTCGGCCACGGATGAAGGCCGCCAAGCGAGCCGATATTTACGATCCTGCCACGGGCAGCCTTCAAATGCGGATGCGCCGCCTTCGCCACAAGGAACGGTCCGCGGGTGTTCACCTCGAACATGGCGTCCCACTCCGCCACGCTGATCTTCTCCAGCGTAACTGTCTCGAAGGCGCCCGCATTGTTTACGAGCACGTCCAGGCCGCCCAGGCCCTCGACAGCCGCAGCCACGGCTTCCGCTACGCTCGATTCCTCACGCAAGTCACAGCGGACAGCCAGCGCTCGGCCATCATGCGTCTGCAGATCCGATACCGTGGCAAGGGCTTCCGCCTCAGATCCCAGGTAGCTGATCGCGACGTCCGCACCAGCCTCTGCCAGCGCCAGCGCCAGCGCACGCCCGATGCGCTTCGCACCGCCTGTCACAAACGCCAGCTTGCCTGCTAGCGGACGCGCCTCCAGGCCCGCTGACAGGCCTGCTTCTTCGCTCACTGCGGGGAGCTCGTCTGGGGAGTCTGTGGAGCAGGCGTGCTTGGCGGCGGAGTCAAAGGCTGGTCGCCTGCGGGCTTCGCCGGCGGAAGCACGTGATTTGGCGGCTCCTGGACGCCCGGCTTCAAGTCAGCGGCCTTACCCGAGGTGTCCTGGTACTCCGAGACCTGCTCACGTGGCCGAATCATCCGTACCTCGAGAGTCTTTTCCGGACCCACCAAATGGATATCCTGGGCATAGGTCGCGAATCCATTCGCAATCACCTGCACAGACACATCGCTGCCCACTTCGATGACGTCAATGGTCGCCTTACCCTGGGGATCGGTCTTGACCTCGAGGTTGCCATCGTCCCGGCCGTTCATCGTGGCATGAAAGACCACCGCTGCGTGCGGCATCGGCTTGCCGTCATAACCCTTCACCACGGTTACAACGATGTGCGACAGTTCGGGCAGCGGCTTGTATTTGCGCCCGTGATCCTCCTGTTGCGCGCCTGCAACGGCTACCATCCCTGCGACCATCGCCAGGCCCGCGGCCCAGCCCAACATCCTGCTTCGGAACACCTGATTCATGGCCTGATTCTATCGCGTGGAGGGGGCTCTTGGCTCCCGAATGAGCTAAACAGACCACCAGCAAACCCCTATCATGCCAACACCCAGAAACCTTAGCGGCTTTCACTAAGATTTCATCTTCGCAGCATTGACTCTCGCCTTCGAAAGGCATAGATTAGCAGTCGGCAGTAGAGAGTGCCAACAGGTTCGTTTGAGCCGTATCTCGCTCATCCGCGCCTCTCCCCGGCCTCTCATATGCACCACAGAACTCTGATCAACAGAAATCAAGGAGAAGCACCAACATGGCAGCCACTTCATTTACGCCGTTGCACGATCGCATTCTGGTTCGCCGCCTCGAAGAGGGCGAAAGCATCCGTGGCGGCATCATCATCCCCGA
>FSXA01000490.1_pt1 | contig 10629 bp, 10 predicted proteins | sample 1638081 | NCBI WGS metagenome assembly FSXA01 (sample SAMEA3914788, study PRJEB12502) | metagenome | biome: forest; material: soil | place: Canada | collected 2011-07-03 | depth 0.1 m
CTGCTGTCTCTGCCTATCACCGCTCGAATACGAATTATGTTCGGCGATTTGAGATGCAGCGATGTCAGACGGACGATGCCAATCAAATTGGCAAGGTGAGGAATTGCTGACCTTCCAAAACTCCAAGGTTGGGTTTAAATTTGCACCTCGATGAGTGCCCCGGGCTGTCGCCGCATCCGAGATCTTGGCCGCCGGACTGCATTCCTGGACACTTGCCGACTTATCGTTACCGATATCTCGATCCGGCTTTCGTGCAAGTTCTGCCAGGTCGCAGCACAGCGGAAACGCTACATCATCACGCCTCCGTTTACCTCTATGCGCTGCCCATTGACCCAGCCGTTATCGTCAGCCAGCAGTGAAGCGATTGCGGGCCCAATGTCGTCTGGACCAGCCACTCGACCGAGAGCCGTGTGATTGGCGACCAACTTGTTCACCTCGGGATTGTCGCGCACGATGCCCCCGCTGAAGTCCGTTGCAACTGCACCCGGCGCGATGACATTGACCGTAATGCGGCGTGGGCCAAGCTCCGTCGCCATGTGTCGCGAAAGCACGTCTATGGCTCCCTTCATCGAGGCATACGCTGCTCCTCCACGACTCGAAAGGCGCGTGCGGGTCGTCGAAACATTCACGATGCGGCCGCCGTCTTTCATGAGCGGCAGCAGCTTCTGCGTCAGAAACAACACACCCTTGAAATGGACGCTGTAAAGGCTATCCATCTCTTCTTCTGTGATACTCTCTAACGGCATGTTGCGATGATTGTTGCCTGCGTTGTTCACCAGGTAGTAGAAGCGCTCCGCCCCTAGCGAGGCAAGCACTCCGCGCACGCTTTCAACGAAAGCCTCGAATTCGCCGACTTTGCCTGTATCGAGACGCAGTGCAAAAGACTGCACGCCAAACGACTTCGCTGCAGCGACGACGGCATCCGCGTCCTCACGATGGCTGTGGTACGTAAAGATTGCGTTTACGCCGCGACGTGCGAGACTCTCCACGATGCTGCGACCGATGCCTCGGCTCCCTCCGGTAACGATGGCAATCTTTCTTTGTTGATCTTGTGACATATTTCCTCCTGATTCCTTTACAAACTAAGCCGCCGGAGAGTGATGCGGAATGGCTCGGTCTCGCAATTTCCTGCCTATTCCTCTCACGTACACTGCTCTACATGGCTGGCGCGACGAACAGGAGAGCGCAGTATCTCGATGACCTGGCGCAGGCGCTGCGCCGCTACACGGACTCGTGCGCAACGACGAACCCCTACCCGACCGCCATCGACGGCTTCGTGGTCCTTCGTTCCGATCAGCCCAGACTTCCTAGTTACCGGCTCTTCCGGCCTGCTCTCTGCATCGCTGTACAAGGGACTAAGTGGGCCACGTTTGGCGACTGTCGCTACGAGTACAACGCCGGACAGGCGATGGTTGTCACAGTCGAAATGCCGTCACGCGGCGCTGTCTCTGAGGCAAGCCCCACCGAACCATTTTTAGGCTTCGTGCTCGTTCTCGATCTCGCTGTTTTGCATGAACTCGCAGAGCAGATCCCATCGCAGCCAAAAAGCCAAACGCATGCTACGTCGACCTCGTCTGCGGGCGTCTGCGTCGTCGATCTCAGCGCGGAGGCGTTGGACTGCCTATGCCGCGCCATGCGGATGCTTGATACGCCAGCAGCCATCCCGATTCTCTATCCCGGGCTATACCGTGAGCTCCTTTATTGGCTGCTAACGAGTTTAGGCGGTGGACGGCTCTTACACAAGGTCATAGCGTCCAGCCGCGAGAACCGCTTGATTGCCGCTATTCACGAGCTCAAGACACGCTTTGCCAAACCGGTGCGGGTCGATGAACTGGCCGCAATCGCCCGTATGAGTTCTGCAACCTTCCATCGTCAGTTCAAAGCGACAACAGGGATGAGCCCGCTGCAGTATCAAAAGGAGCTACGCCTGTTGGAAGCTCGGCGGCTCATGCTCGCAAGCGGCTCGAACGTTGAAACAGTCGCAACAGAAGTAGGCTACGAAAGTGCGCCACAGTTCAGCCGCGAGTATGCGCGGATGTTCGGCCGCCCGCCACGCCGTGACATACGGGCGTTGACCGAATTAGTGGCGGAGTCGTTTTAACAACGGCGGCACAAGTCCCGATAAACGTTAGGTTCCTATCGGGACTGCCCCGGTAGACGAAGCAGGGTTGAGCACGGTTTTTCGGCCGGGGCAGTTTCGATAGAATCGGTTGAACTGAGCTGCTGGCGTTTGGGGCGGACGCGATGATCTACCCATGCATTTTCAATAGCGGCGGCTGGCTGATCGAGGCGATTACAGGGGGGAATTTGATCCAACGGAGCTTGGAGAGTCCCGTGAGCGGGCTGAACGGCGCCCTGTAAGGTCTGAGCGAGTGGCGTATACAGGGTGTTTGGACAGCTTGTGGGCACGCGAGAGGCTTGCATGTGCGAGCATGCCATCGGGCGACAGGGGGTAGAGATGTTGTGGGGATAGCTGTCTCATGAGCGGCGGTCAAGACGCGGCCGAAGCTGCTGCAGCCAACACTGACCGCGGTAAAAGGTGCGGTTTTCCCGTAATCCGGTAGCGTTCAGCTACTCGAATCAGCCCTCACGGTGGGACGCTCGAGAGCGCACCCTTTCTCGGGCGCTCTCACCTGTTATCCTCTCGGGCGATGCACCGGTAGTACCCACGCTTGTGCTTCATTTTCTGATGGAACTTCATCAGCTTTTTCAACGTACTCACGGCATCTGCTCGGGAGGGGGTGCGGCTGATGAAGAAAGCGGTCATCTGGATAGTTGTGCTGGTCTTGGGGGGCTCGATCTCGCCGTCTCAAGCGCAGCTTGCAAGCCAATCGAGTCCACAGTTCTCTCCGCGACCTTACCTTAGCCCTCAGCATCTCGTGACCATTGCACGTGGTCGCAGGCTGAACGTTTACTGCAACGGATCGGGCCTACCAATTGTGGTCCTTGAGTCGGGCTACGGTGGAGATTCAACCGCTTGGCGGTACGTACAGCAGCTGATTGCAAAGCACACACGCGTCTGTTCTTATGATCGCGCCGGTGAGAGGTTCAGTGATCCCGGTCCTTACCCGCGCGACGTCGATGCCATGACAAGCGATCTTCACTCACTTGTCATAGCTCTGTCGTTGCCAAACCCCTTTGTCCTTGTCGGTCACTCGATGGGCGGCATGAACGCCCTACTGTATGCGGATAAGTACAAATCGGATCTGGCGGGTTTGGTTCTTCTCGAGCCAGGAACGATGTATGATCACGTACGTTATTCAACGCTCGGTGAAGTGTGGACCCAATATTTGAGGGCTACTACAGGGGGCTTTGCCTCTTTGAGAGAATGCTACGATCTGGCTTCCAACCTCGCCCGTCGAGACACGCTTCTTGCGAAGTGCAAATGGCGAGATGCCTCTTATCCAGCCGAACTGAACCAGGTCCAAGATAAAATCATTGAAAGACCAAACTTCTGGAAGAGCTTGCTCTCTGTCGATCTCAGTCTCAGGTCGACTGGCGACACTTATCGGGAGAACACACTCAGGTTTTTCGGCCTGACACCCAATCTGAAGACACCCATCCGTGATATCCGGTCCCTTGACCAATTCGAACTCCAACAGTCTCAGAAACAGCTCGCCTCGCTACCGTTGGTGGTAGTGTCCGCCGCCGAGAGAAGCGACCCATCTCAACCTGAGCTGATCGCCCACGCCGAATGGTCAATTAAAAATGAGATGTACGAAGAACTTACCCGGCTATCGGCTCAGGCGCGGCTGGTGACGGTTGTCGACACTGGCCATAATGTGCGGTTCGATCAACCAGAAAGGACAGCAGGTATCATTCTAGAACTCGTCGATCAAGTAAAAAGCCACCATTGAGTTAAAAGAAGCATTAGCCTTTGATATCGCCATCCGCGATCGGGCATCAGCACGTCTCGGAGGCACTGATTTCGAGTGTGCCAAATCTCAGGAAGCGTTCATCTCATTACGAGTCTTCTGGTCGACACTCCTTCCTCAACCGAGCATCCGTTGGTTCTGCGGACTACAAGAGCCCGCTAAGAAGCGAATTTGTCTAAAAATTCTACATTCTACGACGACCCTGGGAAGCCGAATCTAGTTGCGCCGGTCTGGAATCCCTACAAGGCGCTGTTAACCATGTGGTGGTTCCATACGTTGTATGGGTGTAGAGAGATTTGACCTGAAGAGGAGGCTGATATGCCGGAAATACTGGGACCAATCACATTCTTTGTTGTCATGGGTTTAATTGCATACGTTCTCACTATCACCATTGGAAAGGTTAGAGTAGTGAAGCTGCAAGTCGGGGTGCAGACGAAGTTGTTGGACAAGCTCCATACAGCGGAAAACCTCATCGCTTATGGAGAAACCGAGGCGGGGCGGAATTTCTTGGCCTCTCTGGTTGAAGAGCGGTCCGCGCGGAACTCGCCACACAGGAGCATTCTGTCGGGTGTGCAAGCGGGCATTCTTTTGGTCACGTTTGGTGGGACGCTCCTGCTCCTGCATCATGTCGAAGTACTGCCTGCGGGGGCATTTCTTGTCTTTGGTGCAATCTCGGTGGCTTTGGGAGTTGGTTTTGGCTTGGCAGCGGGAGCTACCTACGGTCTCTCGCGAAAATTTGGCTTGTTGGACGACAGCCGTTCTTTGTAGGTCAACTGCTCCGGAGGCGCTCTACGTAAACGCGACCTCATCGGGGAGGCGGGCCCCGCCTAGCATGTTGAATTACTGCACTCAAAAGACCACTTATCCGTTCCACTATTTACGGACGCCATGTCAAAGAAAGGGCGAACTTTCAAGCAAGAGGGCACGAGGCAATGAATGAGCAGCAGTTCCAAGTGCTGTATGCCGTGACGGCGCGCCCGATTCTGGCCTATCTCATTGGTGTCACTGGCCGGCGAGATGTGGCGGAAGATTTGTTGCAGGAGACATTTTGCCGATTCTTGGTTCGGCAGCCACCGGAGATGGAAGACAACGAGACCAGGCGCTACTTATTCCGCATTGCGACGAACCTGCTTCGGGATCGCTGGCGAGCTGCAGAATATGAGCAGTTTCCGGATGGTTTTGATAGGGGATCGTCGCTGGATGTGGATATGCAGATCGATGTACGCCGAGCGATGGGTGCGTTGAAGCCGCGGGAACGGGAGCTCTTGTGGCTAGCATACGTGGAAGGAATGAACCATGCAGAGATTGCCGCTGCAACTGGCCTGAGCGCGATCAGTATTCGGCTGCTGCTGTTTCGTGCACGGAGGAAGGCGGGCAGTCTATTGCAACTGTCGACGGAGAGAGTATGGATCAAATCCAATGTGGACGAGAGTCGAAGCTAATAGCTGCCATATTAAGCGGTGTTGAGATCTCCGGACTTAACGCGCATGTGGAGCATTGCCCGACTTGCAAAGAAACGCGAAGGGTGGCCCGCTTCATGACGCAGTATGCGGAGGCGATCGAAGCACAGCGGGATGAACCACCGATTGCGAATTGGATATGGATAAGAGCGCAGAAGCAACGGCGCGCCTTAGCTTTGAAGCGGGTCAAGAGAACCCTATTCCTCATGTGGTGTCTCGGTGCGATGTATGCGGCCGCGCTGACTCTGTGGTGTGCGCAGGCGTGGTGGCATGCACAATCTTCCGAGATCATGGTGACGCTCGCTAGCAAGGCCGTTGTTCCTGGCACAGCTGCTCTCGTGGTGGTCGTTGCTCTAGGGATATGCTTTCTGCTCTCTTCTGGCAGGCAGAGCGACGACAAGATTGCTTCTACATGACCAGATAACGCGAATAATTGCCGCTTGGCATAGGTTGAACTGATTGAGGAGAGTCACTTCCTCGAGGCGTCACGCCAATCAGTTTGATTGCGACTCCGTGCGTCCGAAAACAAGGGTCTACTCAGGTTTCAAAATGAAGGATGGAGGATTATGGATTTCCTGAAACTTGCGCATAGCCGCATCATGCATAAAGTGCCTTTGCTTTTGTTGATCCTTGTTCTCGCGTATCCACAACGGTATGCGCATGCACAAGCTGTAGGAGTGCTGCACGGGCAAGTCTTTGATCCGAGCGGAGCTGTGGTGACAGATGCCACCTTGAAGCTTGCTCGAGGCGAGGCTGTCTTCACAACGCATTCTTCAGACGATGGTATCTACAGCTTCAGATCCATTCCGGAAGGGCCATATACGCTCACCGTAGCTGCGCCTGGATTCGCCGACTTTTCGAAGACAAATATTCTGGTTTCAAGTCGCATGCAACTCCTGGACGTATCGCTATCGATTGCCACGCAGCTACAGGAGCTTACAGTCGGCGATGAACCGAATGCGATCAGCGTCAATCCCGACGAGAATGCCAGTGCCTTGGTCATCAAGGGGAGTGACCTCGATGCGCTGTCCGATGATCCCGACCAATTGCAAAATGAATTGCAAGCTCTCTCCGGTCCGGCAGCAGGCCCCAATGGGGGTCAAATTTACATCGACGGATTCTCTGGCGGGCAGCTTCCTCCCAAGTCCTCCATCCGCGAAATTCGTGTCAACCAGAACCCTTTCTCAGCCGAGTTCGACCGCATCGGCTATGGCAGAATCGAGATCCTCACCAAGCCTGGATCTGACAAGTTCTCCGGCCACATCATGTCTCTCGGGATCGACTCCGCCCTGAATACCGAAAACCCACTGGTCACGGAGCAGCCTGCCTACGATATGTACATTATCCAGGGAGACGTCAACGGTCCACTTAGCAAACACTCCTCATTTTTTCTCAGTGTCTTCGACCAGCAACGTCAAAACCAAAGCATCGTGGATGCCACCAATCCGGCCAATACCGACACCACCATTCAGCAGGCTCTCCCGAATCCTTCTTCCCAACTCTCCATCAGTCCCCGCGTCGACTTCCAGCTCGGCAGTAACAATACCATCTCTATCCGCGACTCCTTCACTCGATCGATCCAGACCGGTAATGGAGTTGGTGCGCTCAGCCTTGCCCAGCAGGCTAATAATGTGACTAATTATGAGAATGCCATCCAGGTGAGCGATACCGTTGTCGTTAACTCGCACCTCATCAATGAAACTCACTTCCAGTGGAGAAGAGTGCGTAACGCACAACTCGCGAGCCTCGCCACACCAACAATCACTGTACAGGGTACCTTCATCAATGGCGGAAGCAATTCCGGAAACGTCAATGATCACCAGGATATCTTTGAACTGCAAAACTACTCGACAGCCTCCGCAGGCAAGCACACGATTCGTTTCGGTGCACGACTGCGCGCCTATCGCGACGCAAATGAATCGACTTCCGGATCAAACGGGAACTACATCTTCCAGTCGGCCAATCAGTATTTAGCCCAGACTCCAGCGCAGTATCAGGCGACCGTAATCGGGAATCCATTGGCCCGAGCCCTGATCTTCGATGCCTCGCTCTTCTACCAGGATGACCGGCGCTGGAGGCCCAATCTCACGCTCAGTTATGGTCTGCGCTACGAAGGGCAAAATCGTATTCGCGACCACGCCGACTTAGGTCCACGCCTCGCCCTTGCCTGGGCTCCGGGCCGCCTTTCGGGAGCGCCTCCAAAGACCGTATTCCACGCCGGATATGGCTGGTTCTACGACCGCTTCACGGTGCCGAACTTTTTCAACTCTGCCACTGGCACTCCCTACGTGATCCAGGCAATTCATCAAAACGGCATCAACCAGCAAAGCTACGTCGTCGATGATCCGACTTTCTATACCCCGGAAGTTCCCGCTCCACCCGCCATCCTCAGCGCAAGCAGCACTTCTCGGCTAACGATCTTCACTATCGATCCGCACTTTCATGCCGCGCTTAACATGCAGGGTGGAGTTGGCATGGATCGCCAGATCAGCAATCGGAACACCATCAATATCACCTATCTCTATACACGCGGCGTCCATCAATATCTTTCGAACACGGTCACCGCACCAACTTTTGATGCTGCCAACTACACCATCACAGGGCCGACTCCAAGCGTTTACAACAATCAGTTTCAATCCGGTGGTATCTTCAACCAGAACCAGATCATCGTTAGCTCCACCGTGAGTTACCACAAACTTTCCCTTCACAGCTCCTATACCTATAGTGAAGCGAAGAGCGACACCCAAGGTGTGAACTTCTTCCCTTCCGTTGCGCAGAATCCAGGGCTGGACTATGGCCGTGCCAGCTTCGGCATCCATGATCGCTTCTTCTTGCTCGCCACCTACAACGCCCCGCATGGAGTCATCGTCGCACCTCTCCTCTCTGCTCAGTCCGGAACGCCTTACAATCTCACCATCGGAAGCGATCTCACCGGCAACAACCAGTTCAATGCGCGGCCCACGTATGGAACCTGTAGGGCACCCGGGGTCATCTCGACTCCTTACGGCTGCCTCGACACAGATCCCATTGGCAAAGGCGAAGCGCTCGTTCCGTTCGATGGCGCAACCGGACCCGCAAATGTTGTCTTCCACATACGGGTCAGCAAAGTCATTGGAATTGGTCGCCGTGTCGAAGGAGCCAGTGGCACTCCGGCTTCTCAGGGCGGTGGCAGTGTTAATGGCCGTGGTCTGAGCGGAAGCCAGGGACAGGCAAAACTAGATGCGACTGTTCCACGCAAATACAGTCTCACGTTCATTGGCGGCGCTCTGAACATCTTCAACATCGTGAATAGGGGCACCCCGAACGGAGTTCTCAGCTCTCCCCTCTTTGGCACAGCTCAAACGCTGGCGAGCGGTCCTTTCGGTTCACCCACCCCTGGAAACCGTAGCATCTTTCTCCAGACGCTCTTCACCTTTTAGGATGAATAGTCCCTTCGGAGCGGCGATCCATTTGCTGATTGATTAGTCAGTTCCGACCGACGGAAGCCGACCAAGAGAAGAGCTCGATCCCGGGCACCGATCGGGCCGGAGGGGAGATGTTCGATGATCTTCCTGAGATCTTTGGTCAGAAGTGGAGTCTTGCACCTCTAGGCAGTCCCGATGGTCCGCCGGATTCCCTTGAGGATCTCGCTGACGACCAGCTGGCGGGTCGCGGCCGGCGGCCTGATTCGCGGTCGGCCGCACGCTCTCGGCGCCGCGGACGGATGGCTACGCGATCAATAAGTTGATGGACACCTAGTCCAACAGCCTACGGCTATTCAGGAATATACAGTCAAGCGGGGTGGATAAGCCCTCTCAGAACTCGTCGGTGAAGCGGACCTAGCGATAGATATGCCGCGTCAGATTTACGAGCTTAAACGCTCTTTCCCCGTCCCTGTCGAACACCACATCCCCGCACTGATCGCGTACATGCGTACTTCGATCGCTTTCGGCCCCCACATGATGTTGTGCGTATAAGAAAAACCCACGCGCTCGAGCAGCTTCTGCGAGTTGTCGTGTCCGATCCCATGCCCGGCGACAATCGTCGGCAGGCCAAGCGTATCGAACCCATACGCGAGTACCGCGCGCAAAGCCTCCTCGCCCAGCCGCAGTCCCCAGGAAAACCGCATGAGATGGACGCCCGCTTCTATCGTCTTTGGATCCATCTGCCACTGCCGTAAGCCGGCACACCCTACAAACTCGCCCGTCTCACGCAAAAACATCGGCCAGTACTGCACCCCGAAGCGGTTCTCACGTTCACGTTCTATATCAAGGCGGTTATGGGCTTGTTCTCGGGCCATAGCGCCGCCGAAGTAGCGAGTCACTTCCGAATCGCACCACAACGCTTCGGCAAGCGCAGCATCTTTTTCAGTCCAGCTTCGAAATGTCAAACGAACAGAAGATCCAGGAATCATGCAAGAAAGCTCCGGTGATTTGAACGACAGTATCGCATCTGTCGGATCACTCCTCAGACGGCTTCGCGTCAGTTAGCAAGTACAGTGGAGAGATGAAAATCGGTCAGGCCACGGCGCTCATTCGTGCACCCTTTATTGAATGGGCGCGACCGCAATCCTGGTGCGATCTTGGTTGCGGCAGCGGAACGTTCACAACCGCGCTTGCGCAGTTGCTGGCTCCCGGTAGCACGATTCATGCCGTCGACCTGGACCAGAGAGCGTTGGAGGAGATTCCGAACCGGTACGTCGGAGTCGAAGTTCGTAAGATCGTGGGGGATCTGCAAAGTCCCAGCCTCCGCCTTCCATCAGTCGATGGAATTCTCATGGCAAACGCCCTGCACTTCATTTGGGAGCAACATCTGTTCATGAGAAGGCTTTTGGCCGTGACAGATCGCTTCCTGATTGTGGAGTATGAGCGATCCAGGCCGAGTATGTGGGGACCTTATCCGGTCAGCTTCGAGAGACTCTGCGAACTCTTCAGCGAGGCAGGCGTGGAACGCGTGGAGAAGCTGGCGACACGACCATCGCGGTTTGGCGGCACGATCTACTCGGCCTTTGCTGAACGGTCTAGAGCGTGAAGTCACTGTGATCATCCGCTCATCGAGCGCTTCTTGCGCTTACGTTGAATGTCTCACAAACGCTCCTCCGTAGATCGACTACGAGGGTCCATTAAGGGTCCAATAGCGGCGATTTTCCGTGTAATCAGTGGCGTAGTGTGCGGTCTGTGCCAACTGGTTTCAATTAGTTGCGCTACGTTTAGATCTTGACACGGTAGAGGTCAGCGGTTCGAATCCGCTCGTGCCTACCATCTTTTCAATAACTTAGATTGATTGCCTGTAATTTCCCCACCCGTTCTCCACCC
>FSXA01000498.1_pt1 | contig 10575 bp, 15 predicted proteins | sample 1638081 | NCBI WGS metagenome assembly FSXA01 (sample SAMEA3914788, study PRJEB12502) | metagenome | biome: forest; material: soil | place: Canada | collected 2011-07-03 | depth 0.1 m
CCATGTAGGGGCCCATGGGCAGCCGATCGACTCCGAGGGGCCAGTGATTCGGTTCCCGGCCATTCACTTTGAGGACGAGCAGCGGATGATGCGCATGGACGTAGGACGCTGGATAGTGCGCGGCGTACTTGTCGTCACAGATGGCGATGACCATCGTTGCTCCGTTCTGCGCGCCGAGCCAGCCGGGTAAATTTTCCAGGGAGACGCCACTGATCTGCACGGTCGTTCCGAAGTTTGCGTCGCCGGTGACGCTGTAGCTCTCTTGAGGGAGAGACAGCAGAGACGTGTACGACACAAAGCGGGTCTCGCCCTGCGGTGATCCACCCACCTCCAAGTCGCTGGATGCGTGGCGCTTGGTTTGAAGCACGAGGCGGTGTTCCGTCTCGAAGGCGGCCGTACATACAGTCATCCCGCACAGCACCAGAAGTGCCACCAGAGACCGGCTTGTATGGGTCATGCGGTAATAGTAGCCGAAATCAGTCTAAGTTCGGCCGCTGGAGAACAAACTAGCGTGCTAAAGTAACCTTCACCATGGACCCACTCGAAACGCTGCAACAGCTTGGTCTCGCGCTGCCGTCGCCGCCGGCGCCGGGCGGCAACTACACGTCGGCGAAGACCGCGGGCAATATTGTTTACTTGTCGGGCGTGATCTCTCAGACGGGAGACGGCATTCTAACCGGCACTGTGGGGCTGGATCGTTCGATTGATGACGGCTATGCGGCGGCGCGTGCGTGCGCGCTGTTGCAGCTCGCCGTGTTGCATAGGCACCTCGGCTCGTTGAGCAAGGTGCGAGGGATTCTCACGGTGAACGGCTATGTGAACTCCGTTGCGGGCTTTGCGGATTCCCCGAAGGTGATCAATGGCGCGTCGGATTTATTTCTTTCTGTCTTCGGCGAAGCTGGACGCCATGTTCGCGCGGCGGTCGGTGTGAGCGGCCTGCCGCGCCATGCGCTGGTTGAACTGCAGATGACGGTGGAGGTCTGATTGCCGAACATGCGCTCTCCGCAGTGCCGACGCATTCGCGATGGAACGCGGCTCTGTCGCCGCGCCTGACGATCGACTCGGGGGATGTGGTGTACTTTGAGTGCCAGGACGCGAGCGGCGCACAGGTCCATCGCGGGATGACCGTCGATGAGTTTCAAGGGATTGATCGTGGATTGATTCACGCGCTTACAGGGCCGGTAGCGATCGAGGACGCGGAGCCCGGTGATGTGCTGCAGATCGACGTCCTGGATGTTCGGCACAAGGGGTGGGGATGGTCGAGCGTAATTCCTGGTCTCGGGTTTCTCAAGCAGCGCTTCACGGAGCCGTTTCTGTTTCATTGGGAGCTGGAGCCACTGATCTCTCGCTCGCTGGAGCCAGCGATTGTGCCGCTGCGACCATTTTGCGGGATCATGGGAGTCGCTCCGGCCGAGCAGGGTGAGTTTCGTACACGTCCGCCGGGTGTTTTCGGGGGCAATATGGACGTGCGTGAGCTGGCAGCGGGAGCGATGTTGTATCTGCCGGTGTTGCAGGCGGGCGCGCTGTTCTCCTGCGGCGATGCGCATGCGGCGCAAGGCAATGGAGAGGTGTGCATCAACGGCATCGAATGCCCTGCCGACGTTTCTCTCCGCTTTCATCTGCACAAACAACAATCGATCGCGGGCCCGCTGGTCGAGTCGTCTCCTGCGACGGACGAGCATGAAGCGGCGTGGGTGATTGTCGAGTCATCGACGGACGCGCTTGCTGCTGCGCGGCGCGACGGATCGAATGGTCGACCTGCTATCGAGTCGATGGGGATTTGATCCGGTGCACGCGTACCTGCTGTGCAGCGTCGCGATGCACCTGCGTATCAGCCAGGTGGTGAATGAACCCATCATTACTGTGTCGGCGTCCATCGCCAAGAGCATCCTGCCGGAGCGTGCGCTATTCCCGACGGGCAATGAGGATTGAATGCAGATCAATGATCCGGAAGTCATTGCTGAGCTTCGCACACTCTATCCTTTGTACGAGGCTGCGCTCGTCAACAATGACGTTGAGACATTGACCAGCATGTTCTGGGCATCGCCCTATGCGATCCGGTTTGGCGCGGGTGAAAATCTCTATAGCGTGAACAAGATCGACGCGTTTCGCAAGTCCCGGCCTGCGGTGAATCTTGCGCGCCGTGTGGTTCGGCTGGAGATCGTGAGCTTCGGGAAGGACTTCGGCAGCATTACGCTGGAGTTCGAACGGGACACGCCCGCAGGTCTGGTTCGTGGCCGGCAGAGTCAAGTTTGGGTTCGATTGGCTGAGGGCTGGCGGATTGTCTCCGCACATGTTTCGATGCTTCGCTAAGCTTTGACCGTGACCACCACGTCCACGGTCTCAGCGCGGTTCAGCGCCTCGCGAAGATCTTCCGAACTGGCGAATGTCTCCGCTGGCACAAATCGGGCGGGGAACGTCAGCGAGATCTGGGATTGCGAAAATGGGTAGGGCGAAAGCCGAAAGGTGCGGTCTGCGATGCGTTGTACTTTGATCTCCATAGTCGCACCATCGATTGTTGCGAACGGATGCAGCAACGTTGCGTTTCCGCCGAAGTCAACGCAGGTTAGAAGAGACAGGTTGTCGCAGGCCTGCAGCAGCTGAAAGTGACAGTGAAGGGTTGAGCGCTCCAGATGCGCTGGCAGCAACTCGTTCGCCGCGATAAGTTGATCGCATAAGGCGATTTGCAGGCTCATCTGCTCTTCGAGAAATGCATCCAGCAGGGGCAGCTCGTCTTCGCGAATCGTACTGCGATCGGCCCGCCCCGATAGCAGGTTGTAGGTGTGCATTGAGATCAGGATTGTGGCATACGGATCGACCTTTGCCATTAATTGCACGGCTTCACGACGGACGGCAAGGTAGGCGCGGAGATCGATGTCCTCGAAGGCAGAGTACTTCCCTACCAGCTCAACGAAAATGCGGCGGGACTTCCCTGCTTTGTGATGACGGGCTGCGCATCTCGCGCGCGCCAGCCATCGTCATGACAATAGATCCCGCGCAAGACGTGTTCGCGGGGCTCGGGGGACGCGAAGGAATCGTTACCCCAATATCTCGCAAACTCACCTGCAAGGTGGGCGTGATCAGGATGGGTTACCAGCCACCAGCCGCCGTCTGCCTTTGATCGCAGCATTTAATGCTCCAGTCTTATCCATCTGCTTCAATGCTCCAGTCCTATCCATTTGCTCAATACTTCGATCTATCCATTCGTGGAATCAGCTGTCATCGAGGATTCATGCCACTTGTGTAGCGCGAGCCACTCGAAAAATATCACGGTAAAGAAGAGGGTAAACCCAAGCAGCGTCGCGGCGATGACAAGGGCGAAGAGATACGCGGTTTGGAGTTGCGCCTGGGCGTAGAGAATTGAGTGACCCAGGCCGCCTTGTCCGGCTCGGCCGGAGCCGGCAAACCACTCCCCGGTAAGCGCGCCGATGACCGCGATGCCACTGGAGATTCGTACCCCCACGAAGAGATAGGGTAATGCATGCGGCAAGCGCAGCTTGGAAAGAATCTGCCCCTGCGAAGCGTTGTGCATGAGAAATAACTGGACCAGGTTTTCATCCACACACTAAGCCCTGCGTGGTGTTTGCAATGATTGGCGCGAGGCAGATGACGAACGTCACGACACCCACCGCGAGCAGTCCGGGGCCGATCCAAATGATGATCAGCGGCGCCACCGCGAGGATCGGAACCGTCTGCAGAAGGATGGTGTAGGGGAAAAACATCTTTCGAATCCATGGTGAGCGTGCAAAAATCAGGACGATCAGGACGCCCACAACGATACTAGCGGCGAGACCGCCGATGGCCGCTTCTGCCGATATCATTAGCGACGCCCACAGATCCGGTAGCCGATGAATGGCTGCCTGGAACACTTCAAGAGGCGTGGGTAATAGATATCCGGGAATATTGAACGCGAGAATCAGCAGGCACCAGAAGACGAGCAGACCGCAAAAAACGAGAACCGCGCTTCCGCTCAAGATGAGACGTTTTTTCATGCGCGGTGAGTCTCCCGCAGCAACCTGGAGGTGCGATTTACCAGGTCGTCGAATTCCATCGATTCGCGCATCTCGGCGGGGCGCGGGTAGGGCAGATCCACGCTCAGATCGTGAGCTATGCGGCCGGGGTGCGGGGCCAGAACGATCACGCGCGAGGAGAGGAAGATAGCCTCCGCGACAGAGTGCGTCACAAATAGGACCGTCCAGTTATACTCGGCGCGGAGTCGCAATAGCTCTTCGTTCATACGGTCGCGCGTCATCTCATCCAAGGCAGCGAAGGGTTCATCCATCAGGAGAATTCTGGGTCTGGTCGCAAGAGCCCGGGCGATGGAAGCGCGCATCTTCATACCGCCAGAGAGCTGGCGCGGATAGTGTCCTGCGACATGGGAGAGGCCAACGAGTTGCAAGAGCCTTTCGGTGGTCGCTGTGATTTCGTAGCGGGTGCGACCGTCCAATTCCAACGCGAGCGCGACATTTTTCTGCACGGTTCTCCAGGGAAGAAGAGTCGCATCCTGAAAGATGAAGGAGACGATTTCGCGAGCATTGGCGGGGATCATGCCGTTGACCTGGATCTCACCTTGCGAACATGGAGACAAGCCCGCTACCAACTTCAGCAAGGTTGATTTGCCGCAGCCTGAAGGCCCGATGATGGAGACAAACTCTCCTTTCTCGATCGAGAGACTGATTTCTTCCAACACTGGGGCGGATGCGGACGAGAAGCGCTTCCCCACTGCTCGAAAATGGATTTCAGGGATGGTCATGACACCACCGGTAGATGAAGGGCCGATCTGTGGTCGGCGGCGTGGTGGATCATGTGGGTTGAGCGTTGCCAGTTCCACTGTGACATCTCGCTGGGCTTGATCCTGGTGGAAGGATTGCGATCATAGAGGGGGAACGCGCTTGCGGCAATCTCCAGGCGAAAGCGATCGCCCTTGGCGAAGACGTACGATGTCGGCTCCAGGTCGAATTCCCAGCGGCAGATCTCGTCGGCCTGATACTGGTCGCCGAAGAGGTAGGTCGAGCGCGCGATGCCTATACAGCAAAACTCGGCGCGATCAGCGGTGACGCGAATTAGCTTTGCGGTTAGATCGGCGCACGCTGCCGAAGTGGATGCATAGGCTACGATGCGAGGAGAACCGAAGACGTGCAGGGGTTGGATTAGAGGGTCGCTTGTGTAGACGAGCAGATTGTTTCCGGACTCCAATGCGGTTTGATAAACATGCCGCTAAGAGCCAACCGGCCGCCTGGTGCAAGCACTGGGACCTCCGGATCATAGAGGAATACATCGGGAGATTCCTGCTCTGCGTGGCGAAGCGATAGGCTGCCGTTACCTTTGCGTGACTCGGCTCGACCGTGGCTGTGAAGGTAGAGGATGGTCTCGGAGTCGCCACGAGAGGCGTCCGCTTCATGCCATTGGTTGGCGCCTAGCGCGAAGTGTCGCACGCGCGGTTCTGCTGCGAAGGTGTCAGCATCCTTCAGCCAGTGATCAAACCATCGCAGGAGCAGAGCGTCCGTATCGAGCAAAGCCTCTTCGCCCAGATATGCCTCCCCGGCACGATCAGCCCTTGGGATATGAATCCATGGACCTGCAAGGAGGTATTGATTCTGGCGTGCATGCTCGGAACCTGCACGCTGACGCAAGAGTTCGAAGCCCTGCATGCTGCCTTTGAGATAGGTGTCATACCAGCCGGAGACATGTAGGGCAGGCACCAGGATTTTGTCCGCGGTTTTCGTCAGATCCATGGAAGACCAATACTCGCCCGGCGTGTCGTGCTGGAACCAGTCGCGCGCGTAGGAGGGCAGCCCTGGGTCTGTGATCGCTGGATGCTCGGCGTACGGGAGGTGCGAGGGTTGGGTGCGCACATTCGACCATGCTGCTTCCAGCTTTGCGCTTGCACCGTGCAGCCCAAGACGTCGTGCGTCTTCCTTGAGCATCTGCAAACCCCACCCAGCGAAGAAGCCAGGCGGAGCGCACCGTTGTGATAGAACCAGCCGCGATATAGATCGCAAGCCGTCATGGCAGGCGCCATGCACTCGAGGCCTCCTGGCTGCTCGGCGGCGGCGAGCAACTGCGTTGCGCCCTGATAAGAGAAGCCATACATCCCGACGCGGCCGTTGCACTCGGAGCGGGACCGAAGCCACGCGATTGTCTCGGCGCCATCTTTGCCTTCGTGACGAAAGGGATAGAAGGCGCCCTCCGAGCCGTCACGGCCGCGGACATCCTGAATCACGACGTTGTATCCGTGGCGCGCAAACCAAAGGGGATGGGCATAGACCACAGTCGATGCGATGTCTCGACCGTAGGGCTGGCGCATGAGGAGGGTCGGGTGCGGTCCATCGCCCGCAGCGTAGTAGTGGTCTGAGCGAAGCGAAACGCCATCGGACATGCGGCAATCGACGCCTCTCTCGAGGATCACGCCTACGCCATAAGAAATTGTTGGGCGATTTAACGTTCCGGGAGTTTTGGAAATCAAGGAGCAAAAGGTGACCGGGTAGAATTCGACTATGGCTGATGTGACGTCATCGATCGCCGGTGTTCGGGAGATGTATTGCCGCAGCGAGATCAGCCCCGAAGTGGTGCTCGAGAGTGCGCTGGCTCGAGCAAACAGCAATGCCAGCCACAATGTTTACCTGTCTCGGGATGAGGAGTGGTCACGCAATGAGGCGCGCAGAGATCAGATCGATGTCCAGCCACTTTGGGGAGTTCCGGTTTCGCTCAAGGACTGCTTCGATCTGACGGGGTTTGTTACGTCGTGCGGCTCTGCTTTCTATCGCGATCATCATGGCATCGCCGCATCCGATAGCTGGGTCGCTGAAAAGCTTCGACGTGCCGGTGCTGTGATTACCGGCAAGACGCATCTGCACCAGCTGGCGTACGGCATTACGGGAGAGAATCGGGACTTTGGCGACTGCGTGCAGCCGCGCGATGCAACAGCGCTGACCGGCGGATCGTCGAGCGGCGCGGCAGCCAGCGTGCAGGAGGGCTCTGCGCTGGCCGCCATCGGAACGGACACGGGCGGCTCGATTCGCGTTCCGGCGGCGCTGTGCGGCGTTGCTGGGTATCGATCGTCCATCACGATGAATACAGAACACCTGTGGCGTGGGGGATATCACCTCGCCGCCAGCTTCGACACGCTTGGGTGGCTGTATCGCGATCTCGGGGATGGGCCGCTGCTTGGCCATGCTTTGTTCGACCTTCCGATCGCAACGGCTCCCGCGATCGACGGGCTTCGTATTGGAACGCCCGATCCAAGCTTGATCGAGGACTGTGATGCGGATGTTCTGGCAACGCTTCGAGCTTGGCGCTCACGGTTTGAGGAACTGGATGCGAGGGTGGGGAGCTTCGACGCTCCGTTCTGGTCTGAGGCGATGGCGATCTATGCTCCCATCCAGGCGAGCGAGGCAGCAGCGTTGCACAAGGGTTACTTCGATCATTTCGAACCGGCAATCGCGGAGCGCCTGGCGTGGGGGGCGTCGATCGCGCCTGCCGACCTTTCGCAGCTTCACCAATTGCTGGGCGAGTTCAGGGGATCCACGTATGCGCTCTTCGAGAGCTTTGATTATCTGCTGTTCCCTTGTGCGCCGATGGCTTCGATTGGTGCGGGCGTGGATCACGCTGCGACGCGCCCGCGCATTCTTCGCTACACAACGCCGATCAGCCTGGCGGGACTGCCGGTGGTTGTGTTGCCGATGCTTCGGGACGGTGCTGCGGCTGGCGGAATCCAACTGATTGGGCCTGTGGGGAGCGATGCTGCGTTGCTTGCCTTGAGCGCTTCGCTCTCAGAAAAATTCGAAAACGGTGCTAGGCTGCATCCATGAGTTGCCGACGCGACCTCTCCCTTGCGACTACTCTGCTGCTTTCCATGACGTCTCTTGCAGGCTGCCACTCGCGCACGAACTCCGCTGGTCTAACGCCGGTGAGGTTCCAGGCAGATTGGTACCCACAGCCGGAACATGGCGGCTTCTATGAAGCCGTCGTCAAGGGATATTACAAGGACGAAGGCCTCGACGTAGAGATCATTCCGGGGGGACCTTACGTTTCGAGTGACGGGCTGGTAGCGAGCGGCGCGGTTCAGTTCGGCATGAACTCTTCCGACCATGTGCTGCAGGCGATTGCCAACGCGAATGAGCCGATCGACGCGGTCGGCTACGATGCAGCATGATCCGCAGGGGATCTTGCTGCACGCAGATTCCCCTATCCACGACTGGGCTGATCTGAACGGACATACACTCGCGGTCAAACCGGGGTCGACGTGGTGGGACTTCATTCAGAAGAAGTTTCATCTCGACCAGGTCCACGAAGTGCCGGCTACGTACAGCGTTGCGAACTTCATTCAGGATCCGACGTACATCCAGCAGGCGTTCGTTACCTCGGAACCGTACTTCGCCCAGCGTGCAGGGGTTCCCACTCGCATGTTGCTCAATCGCGATGCTGGATACGACCCTTACCGTGTCTTCTTTACTTCACGCGGGTACGCACAGGCGCATCCTGAGATTGTTGCCAGGTTCACGCGAGCGTCGATTCGCGGTTGGCGCGATTACATGAAGGATCCGACGGCCGCCAATGCTCTCATCGAAAAGCTCAATCCGGCACTGAATCTCGATTGGGTGAACTTCAGCTACCAGGCGCTGAAGGCGGGGCATTATGTGAGCGGCGACGATGTCGCGGGGGATCAAACGGGACAGTTTGATCCGGAGCGCTGGGCGACGCTCTACAAACAACTTCTTGATCTGCACGTCATTCAAAAGCCGATCGATCCAGCGAGTGGATACAGCTTAAGATTCACGGGAAATAACGCTACAAGTCATTGAGTTTGAGGTGTATGGCGTAGAGTGAGGGATTCTCTTAGAGGGCCTCGGCTATCGTAGAGAGTGGATCACTTCCGCAAAGCGCGTTTTTCGGGATTTGTCGGGTGAGGCACGATGCTGAGAGCTCCTCGCGGCGATTTGCTGCGAACGTCCAACTGCAGGAAACTTCCTACTTCGAAATATCTGCTATTACCGGTCGCAAGGAGAACGTTGTAGACTGACTCCGGTTGGGGGGATTTGGGAATCCGGGAGGATCGAATTCAGCGCACTATCAGGCTTCGGAAGTACATCATGAGCATCATCTCTGCTCTGTTGCTTGTTGTCGCTTCCGTCTCGCGGAACCAAACGGACCCCACTCTGCAGAGCCTGGCAGGAAAGCTGAACTTTACGATGGGTGCGGGAGCTAGTGATCCTGATCAGCTGAAAGATCCTAAGTATGCCGCCATAGCAAGTGCCCTATACAGCGCCTTAGAACCCGGGAATTCGATGAAGATGTACGCGCTGGAACCTTCCCAAGGTCAGTATTCCTTCGCTTCAGCTGATATCGTCGCTTCCTTTGCTCAAGATCATGGCTTGCATGTGACAGCCTCTGCACCCATCTGGGATGGGAAAGCCACGGACTATGGAACAGGCAATCCTCAATGGCTTATGCAAGGACATTATTCAGCAACCCAGCTGCAAAGCATCCTTCAGAATTACATCGCGACGATCATGCAACATGATCACAATAAATATCCCGGTGTTGTGAATCATTGGGCCGTCGTCAGCGAAGCTACCCATTTGTGCGGTTTGTTTTGCCAAGGTCTCGGCAAGGACGCCAGCGGTTTTCCCGCATACATCGCTCTGGCCTACCGGTACGCCCGAAAAGCAGACCCCACAGTTCAGCTTTGCTACGACGATTGGGGCGGTGAAGGCTCGGGGTCCACCTCGGACAAGGTTTACCATCTGGTCTCCTACCTAAAGTCACAGGGGCTAATCGACTGCGTCGGTCTTGAAGGCCAGTGGGAAGGAGAAGCCCTCGGTGACCTCCCCCGCGCTCCTGACATCGTGGCGAATATCAACCGCCTGGGAGCTCTCGGACTGGACGTGTATTTCAGTCAGGTGGAAATTGGATTGCCCACTTCTAATCGCACTACCGCAAATAATCCGTCAGATCTTACGACTCAGGCCAAAGAGTATGCGACGTTGTTGCAGGCGTGCCTCTCAACCCGTGCATGCACGGGTTTCTTCACATGGGGTATCACAGATAAATACGCGTTCTGCTGGAAGCCAGGATATTGTGTACCGCGTCCTTTTGATACGACCTACAACCCGAAACCTGCATTCTATGCACTGCAAACGGTGTTATCCCATATTGTCCCTGGACGGACGCAGGGCGTGGTCGTTCATTGAAAACCGTTTCGCCGATCGCCGTTGATTGACAGCCGATGATCGCCCTCCGCAGCCAGACGATTCGTAATGCCAAGTCGCCAGTATTCATGAATATTTGGGGCTGAGACCTCACCTGTCGAGAACAGGCCGATGCACTCGTTCAGAAGTGCAACCGCTTGAAACGCGTATTGGTGATAATGTACTCACCGCGTTCGGTCTTCTCGTCGGAAAATGAGTGGACGCTGACGCGTTGCTTGTTGCCAATGCGCGGCGAAGTCCATATATCTACGGTCTTGCCTGACGATGAGCCAGTTCAGTGGCTCGTCTTTGCTAGAAGATCGGCAAGCAGACTCTTCTGGAAGGCAGGATCGAGTTCTGACGAGTGAAGCGCGGCCGCATATTC
>FSXA01001028.1_pt1 | contig 10542 bp, 5 predicted proteins | sample 1638081 | NCBI WGS metagenome assembly FSXA01 (sample SAMEA3914788, study PRJEB12502) | metagenome | biome: forest; material: soil | place: Canada | collected 2011-07-03 | depth 0.1 m
CGGACGCGGCCTACTCCATCCCACTCCCTGACGGCCGCGATGTATGGATCTTCGGCGACACGCTCTACGGTACCCATCGCGTTGTAAGTGGCAACAACCCCCTCATGGTCCACAACTCCCTGGGCATCTCCACCTGCAGCGGTGATCATTGGAAGCTCCGCTATAGTCTCCGCCATGATGCCAAGGGCCATCCGCTCAGCTTCTTTTCACCCGCGAACCCGGCCCACTGGTACTGGGCACTCGACGGCTTCTATGCCAACGGCGACCTATGGGTCACGTTGCTCTGCATACGCCACACCACCACGTCTGCACCGGCCGGCATGGACTTTGAAACTTGTGGCTCGGATCTCGCACAGATCTCCGGGCTGAACCACGATCCTGAGCAGTGGCACGTGACCATTCATCCTCTGGTGCCGGATGGTGTCAAAGCCTACCCTTCCGCCACGACCGTAGTGCACGACGGCTATGCGTATCTGTTCGCGAGCTATGAGAATGGCACACGCCCACTGCTGGTCACGCGCATCCCGCTCGGCGGCCTCAACGATCCCGCAGCTCACCTCGAATACCTGGGCGACGACGATGCCTGGCATCCTGGCTTCGATCCCGTCCATGCTAAACAAGTCATGTCGCAAGGAAGCCCCGAGCTGTCCATCCGTTACCATCCTGAGCTCAAGCAGTGGCTCGCTGTTTCGTTCGATCCTGCGGTGTTTTCTGACCGGATCATTCTGCGTACCGCCCCCAATCTCACCGGTCCCTGGACCGACCCGCACGACGCTCCCACGCTCTACCATGTTCCTGAAATGCAAGCAGGGCCGAAGCATGACAAAAACATCTTTTGCTACGCCGGCAAGGAGCACCCCGAACTCGAGGCTCCCGGCGATATCGTCTTCACCTACGTCTGCAACACGTTTTCTCCGCCAGAGCTGGCGAGTCGCCCTGACATTTACTTACCTCAAGTCATCCGTGAGCCCATGGTGCCAGCTGCCTCGCATTAAAATCTCACGGACTATGTTGGCATTGTCAGAAGTGGCAGAGTCGTTTGCGGACCCTCCCATGACCGCCGAGACGCACCCCCATTTCTGCAGGATGCAACCCGGTCCTGGCAAGTGGAAACTGGCAGGTTTACCAGCGACACGGGTGGAGGCGTGGGCCTATAATTTCAGACTTCCGGGAGACTCAAAGCCCGAATCCCATCCCCGACAGGAGATCATCTATGTCTGAAAAAGTTGCAGATGTCTTGTGGGAGATGCTTGCGAACGCCGGGGTCAATCGCTGCTACGGTATTGTTGGAGACGCTCTCAACCCAGTCATCGATGCGCTGCGCCGCAACGGCAAGATCGAGTTCATCCACGTCCGCCATGAAGAGTACGGTGTATTTGCTGCCGTCGCGGAGTCCTACCTGACCGGTGATCCGGTCGCGGTCTGCGGAACCGCTGGCCCCGGTGTCGTCCATCTGTTCAACGGGCTCATGGACGCACGCAAAGAGGGAGCTTCGATTATTGCCATCGCGGGCGACGTCGAGACCAGCGTGATCGACACCTCCGCACTCGAGGAACTCAACCCCTACAAATTCTTCGAAACCGCGTCTCTCTATACCGGTCGCGTCGTCAATCCGGAGCAGGCGCGCGCCATCTTCAATACAGCGATCCTCACGGCCATCCTCGAAAAGGGACCGACGGTCATTTCACTTCCCGGCGACGTCGCCTCAGCCGACGCGCCGAAATCCTCTACCGAAATCAAAATCCCTTCCCCGCCCATCCTGCGTCCCTCGGACCCCGACCTCAATCAACTGGTCCAAATGATCGACGCCGCAAAGACCGTAGCGATCTTCGGTGGAGATGGCTGCAGAGACGCCCACGATGAGGTGGTCCAACTGGCAGGCAAACTCAAGGCGCCGGTTGGCTATTCCTTCCGCGGCAAGCCGTGGCTGGAACATGACAACCCCTATGCCGTCGGCATGACCGGCCTGCTTGGTTATGGAGGAGCCTATGAAGCCATCAACAAAGCTGACCTGCTGCTGTTGCTCGGCACAGACTTTCCGTTCTCAGAATTCCTCCCTGGCGACTCCGTTAAAAAAGTCCAGATCGATAAGAACCCGAAACACATCGGCCGTCGCACCCACGTAGACCTCGGGCTAGTCGGCGACATCAAGACCACCGTCACCGCCCTGCTCAGCAGCGTCCGCGACAAGACCGACAGCAGCTTTCTCAACAAGTATGTGGCCAACACGAAATCCTTCGACGAGCTGCTACAGCACTACGTCGTCAAAGGTCCCGGCCTCAAACCCATCCGCCCCGAATTTCTCGCCGCGACCTTAAGCGATCTCGCCTCCGACGACGCGATCTTCTTCGCCGACACCGGCACCGCCTGCATGTGGCTGGCACGCCACATCAAAGGTGGTCGAGATCGCCGGCTCTTCGGGTCGTTTTCATGGGCATCGATGGCCAATGCCGCGCCCAATGCCTTTGGCGCGCAGCTGGCTTACCCCGGCCGCCAAACCATTGCCCTATGCGGCGACGGAGGCTTTACCATGCTCGGCCTGGGCGACCTGTTGACCCAGGTACAGCGCAAGTCCCCTGTCGTTCAGATCATCCTCAACAATGAGCTTCTCGACTTCGTCAATCTTGAGCAGCAGGAGGCCGGCTTCGTTCCCTTTGGCACCGGCTTCAAAAATCCCAACTTCGCCAAGGTCGCCGAGGCCATGGGAGCGAAAGGCATTCGCCTCGAAGATCCCGCCGATGTTCACGACGGCCTTGCCGAGGCTCTTGCCTACAAGGACGGCCCCGTCGTCATCGACGCCGTAGTCGATCCCTTCGCCTTATCCCTCCCCTCCCATGTTCCCTTCCACACCGCCAAAGGCTTCACCCTTAGCCTCGCCAAACAAGTGTGGAGCGGCAAGATGGACGACGTGATCAAGACGGCCGAACGTAACGTAAGGCTGATCTGAACAATGCGCGACGATCACACTCTCGTTGGTATTCGCCCAACCAGATGTTCGAGCCAATTCTCAGTTGGTCACAAATCACCTATGCCTGTTTCGAGAACAGCCCGATCTGAAAACTTACATCGGCCTGTTCTCAACAACTGAAAATTGCAGACTGTCCGCGATCCACCCACGATCGCGACTCACTTGATCCGCGACTCAGATCTGTGCTTCAGAAGGTCCGCTGTGGAGGTCGGTGATGACCGATAGATTTGGCTTTCCGTCCCCGGAAATCCTTATCGAACCTTCTCAAAGCCACGTCTACGGAAGCCGCAATCGTGGCAGGCGTCTCCCTGCCACAGATCAATCGGGTTATCGACGACAGAATCTTGCCGGACGATTGGTGCAGCACGTCACCGATTCGTACTGTGCGGACCGAGGCCTGTCTGCTGATCTCGTTCTACTTCGAAACCGCAGATCTGAAGCTAACGCATATTCTTGGTCAAACTATAGACAAGGATGGCCAGCACGATCGAACTGACGACAACATAGAGTGCGCTTCTTTGACGGGCGAATCCAATGATACACAACACGACCCGTGCCACCGGCGTCGCAATCAGTATCGCGAGGCCGATCTGCATGATGCTCTGCGAGTCTAGGTGTAAAACGCCACGAACGATTCCAGCGATGCTTCGCAGTGCTTCGTCTCCGGCGTGGAAATGAGTGTAATCCGGAGTCAACGACCATGGCCGCCTCAATGAGAGCAATCCTCCGGCGACCACAACGAGGGCAGCTAGCGTTACGCCGAAGCGGAGCATCGCAGCCACGGAAACGTCCAGATCATGGTCGGTCGGTCTGCTCATCAGATTCTCCCTGTGATTCCGCTGTAGAGCATTTCGCACCCCAGCAACACGATCACTAGAGCGAAGATGCTCTTCAAGGTCTTGACTTGGGTCCGGACAAGGATGCGGGTTCCAATCAACGATCCAAGCAGCACCCCGAGCATGACTGGCATTGCAATCGTAGGCTGGATGTATCCGCGAGACAGATAGATTCCCGCGCTCGCCGCAGCGGTTACCCCGATCATGAAGTTGCTGGTTGTCGTAGATACTTTGAACGGAAGCTTCATCGCCTGGTCCATGGCCAGCACCTTGACCGCTCCGGAGCCGATACCCAATAAACCCGAGAGCGTTCCCGCGCCGAACATGATCCCAAAGCCTAACGGGACTCGTTGAGCAACGTAGGATTGGGTACCATCGGGTGCTGGGTACGAGCCTTTGAGTTGGAGCCTCTCGGCTAGGGTATTCACTTGTTTCGCGCTCTCAGTGACCTTTTCTGACTTTTGTCGATAGGATGCGACCGCGGAGTAGAGCAGCACCACACCGAAAACAACGGCGATCCAATGAGTTGAGACCTTTGCTGTAAGGTAGGCGCCGAGCAGTGCTCCCACCGTAGTCGCTACTTCCAGAAACATTCCGATCCTAATGTTCGACAGGCCTTCTCGCACATAGGCGACCGCTGCTCCAGAGGAGGTCGCGATGACGGAGACGAGAGAGGCGCCAATGGCGTACCGGATGTCCACCTTAAAGAGGAGCGCAAGCACCGGAACGATGACGACCCCTCCGCCAAGTCCGGTGAGAGACCCAAGTAGGCCGGCCAGGATGGAGGTGGTGAAGAGCAAACTGGTGAAGAGGATGAGGCTCATGGGGTTGGGTGATGGAATGCGGTGCTGTTTGAGGAACCTTGCGATTTATGGCGCCAACTGGCCCCGCGCATAGTCCAGCGAGCGGAGGGACAGGAGGTAATCGTATCGCGCGTTGACTGCCGCGACGACCGCCTGGGTGCTTTGTAGTTGTGCCTGGCTGAGTTCGACGATAGAGCTGAGGCCTAGCTTGTATCGGGTTTGCGCCAGCGCAAGAGCCTGGGCGGTTTGTTGCCGAAACTGATCCGCAACAGCGATGCGACGAAAAGCGGTTTGAGCGTTGAGGATGGCGATGCGCACGTCGCGGGCAATGGTATTGGAGAGATCCTGCGCTTGCTTTTCGGCAGCTTTCTGGCGAAGGCGGGCTTCCTGCGCCTGGGCGTCGATACGGAACCCGGTAAACAGCGGCAAGGTCAGGTTCACTCCTCCAGCGGCGTACCAGTTGGGGACGAAGACACCATCCGGGCCGACCGGGGTTGCGCCTCCAAGTGCCAGGGCAGAGATGGTTGGCAGACGTTGGAGCTGCTGCGCGGTGGCGAACTTCTGGTCGGCTGCGGCATCGAAGCGAAGAGCCTGCAGATCGGGGCGCTGGGCCTGGGCGCTCGCATTAATGGCTGCAGAACTATCGGGTGCTGGCGGTGGTGGTGGCGCGGCTTCGGGGTCTTCGACGGCTTGATAGAGCGTATCGGCAGGTGTGGCAAGGAGAGCGGCGAGAGCGGCGCTGGCGGAGGCGACTTCGTCTTCGGCGTCGAGCTGCAGGAGTTGCGCCTGGGAAAGATCGGCGGACGCAATGTTGAGGTCGAGGTCGCTCTTGAGGGCACTTTTGGTGAGGGCTGAGGTAAGGTGTTGGACATCGCCGCGGGCGGCGACGGTGGACTTGGCTACATCGAGTAGAGCCTGGGCGTTGAGCAAACGGTAAAAGGCTTGATCGGTTGCGAGCAGGACATCCTGCTCGGTGGCCAGGGCGGTCTGGTCCTGCGCTTTTTGTTGCAGCTTGTTCGATGCAACGAGATTGCGTGTGTGCCCAAAGTCGGTGATGAGCTGCGAGAGCGAGCCGCCAGTGCCAGCGTGCGAGTAAAGCCGCGAATCGGTAAGAGCACCGGCACCGATGCGGCTTGCGTCCTCTGCCTTCTCTGCGGTGATGGAGCCGGAGATTTGAGGCAGTTCTCCCGAGCGCGTTTCGCGTGTGACCTGACCGGCTGCCAGGGCGAGAAGGCGACTGGCGGTGATGCGTGGATTGTTCTTGAGAGCGAGGCGCTCGGCATCGGTGCGCGTGATGGAGATGGCGGCGGTTGCAGGATTGATGAGAGGCTGCTGTTGATCGGGAGGCGTGGCTTGAGACGGAGATGAGCCGGCCTGCGGAAATGCCATTGCAAGTGTGAAGGACGCGGAGTGAGGTGCCGGGGCCACGGGAAGATTGGTGACGCAGGTCTGCGCGAGCAGGGTTACGGGAGCTGCCAGTACGAGGTTAAAGAGGCAGATTTTCATGCGGTCACCTCAAGTGCTTGCGGTGAATCTCCTGAGGAAGCGTTGCCGTTCTGGGCTCTGCGGGCTTCGATGCGACGGTGGATGAGCAGGTAGGCGCTCGGCACAAGGAAGACTGTGACGATACCGGAGACGGTGAGGCCACCGAGAATCGCTCGGGCAAGAGGTGCATACTGTTCACTTCCCGCTTCCAGTGCGAGGGCCATGGGAATGAGACCCAGCACGGTGGCGAGCGTCGTCATCAGGATTGGACGTAAACGCACTTTGCACGCAGTAATGATCGCCTCTTCGAGCTTGTATCCGTGCTCGCGCAGTTGGCCCGTGAACTCGACGATCAGGATGCTGTCCGATACGACGATGCCGGTCATCATCAGCACCCCCATGAGGCTCATGATGTTGATGGTGGTCCCAGTGACCAGGAGGAAGAGAATCACTCCCGAGATGCCGGGAGGAATCGCCAGAAGGATGATGAAGGGATCGACAAACGAGGCGAATTGCGCCATCAAGATGAGGAAGACGAGCACGATCGACATGACGAGGCCGATTGCAAAGGACCTAAAGGAATCGTTCATGTTGTTGACGGTGCCTCGCACTGTCAAAATCGTGCCATGAGGCGGATGCATCCCTGCAACGATCTTGTTTACATCCTTGCTAATCGTTGCGAGGTTCTCCGCCTTCGGCATGACATAAACATCGAAGACCCGTCGGAGCTGGTAGTGATCGACTTCCGTTGGAGTGTTGATGGACCGAATCGATGCGACTGTTTCCAGTGGAGTCGTGGTCTTGCCGTCAGCCGATCGCAGCGGTATCTGCTTGAAGTCGTTCAGTGTTTGAACCTGTGTCTCCGGATACTGAACGGTCAGCATGTAGTCGTTGCCGGTCTTTGGATCGATCCAGTAACTGGGAGCCACCATGCCGTTCGAGGTCATGGCGGTGATGACGCTGTCGACAATGGTTTTGGGAGTGAGGCCTTCGAGGCTTGCCTGTTGGCGGTCTATGTTGAGCGCGAGACCCGGGTAGTCGATGTCCTGAGGGATGAGGACATCGCCGACACCATGGAGAGCTCGCATCTTTTGCGCAAGCTGCTGTGCGATGGCATACCCCCCGTCCATATCGTTACTGCTGATCTGAATGTCAAAGGGCGCGGGCAGTCCCTGATTGACGATCGAATCAACGAGGCCTCCGGACTGGAAGTAGGTTCGGATCGATGGAAGATCGGCCGCGAGCTTAGCCCGTACGCGCTGCATATAAACGAAGCTGCTGAGACTGTGGTCTTCCTTCAGACTCACCTGGACAAACGCAGTGTGCATTCCCGAGTTGGGGGTGTAAATCGCCGAAAGGTCGGGAGTTACTCCGATGTTGGAGACGATCATGTTGAGATCTTTCGGAGCCACGACGTCACGCACATCCTGCTCGACGTGCGCAATGTACTGGTCGGTGAGTTCAATGCGTGTGCCCGTTGGAGCCTTTACGCTGATGACGAACTGCCCAGGATCGGTGCGGGGGAAATAGGCTCGGCCAAGAAAGGGGGCCAGCGCAAAACTGAGCACGACGAAGATGGAAAACACGGCAAGGACCACCGCTGGCCGACCCAAACAGTAATGGATTGCCTTGTCGTAGTGCTCCTGCAGCCAGCCGAAGCCCCGGTTGAAGTAGTACACGATTTTGGCAAAGACATTCGTTTGGCCGTGACCGCCTCGCATATGCTCCGGGACCGGATCATCCTTCTGGGCGGATTCATGTTCATTGCCGTGCCCGGTATGCTTGATGAAACGAGAGCAGAAGAGGGGAACGACGGTCATCGCGACGACGTACGAACAAAAGAGTGCGATGACCACTGCAAGCGCGAGCGCGGTAAAGAGGTACTTGCTTACACCTGTAAGCAGGACGACGGGAAAGAAGACAATCGCAGTGCTGAAGGTAGCTGCCAATACAGCGAGCTGAACCTCCTTGCCGCCCTCTTGCGAGGCCTTGACCGGGTCTTCGCCCATCTCAAAATGGCGGAAGATGTTCTCGAGCACAACGACAGAGTTGTCGATGAGGCGGGATAACACCAGCGCCATACCGCCGAGCACCATCGTATTGATCGAGTCACCGAACGCCTTCAGGACTAAAAACGTTGCGATACACGAGATCGGAATCGACAGCAGGACGGCAATGGTGGCACGCACGTTGCCGAGAAAAAGAAGGATCATGATTCCAGTCAGGCACAGGCCAATCGAGCCTTCGCTGATGACATTTTTGATCGCAGTTTTTACGAAGACAGATTGATCGAAGACGACGGCAGTCTTAAGCTGTGCTGGAATATCGAGGAGATGGGCTGTGGCTTTGCGGATGCCGTTGACGATGGTGATGGTGTTCGAGTCGCCGCCCTGCTTGAGGACTGGAATGTAGACAGAGTGCTGGCCGTCGACGCGGACGATGTTGGTCTGGAGCTGACCGCCATCGACGGCATGGCCGACGTCACCCACGAGAATGGACGCGTTGCCAACTGTTTTGAGCGGGATGCTGTTCACGTCGTCGGGCGTCGGGACCTGGCTGTTGGCATAGATGTTGTAGTCTTTCGGGCCTATGCGGACGTCGCCAGCAGGCAGGATGAGATTGGAGTCGTTCACCGCATGGACTACGTCCATGATGCCAAGCTGCGACGCTTGCAGCTTCAACGGATCGACGTAGACCATGATCTGCCGGTAGGTCCCACCGTATGGCTGAGGAACCGAGGCTCCTGGAACGTTGGCCACCTGGTTCCGCACGCTGAACTGAGCGACATCTTTCAACTGCGTCTGATTCATTCCAGCGCCTTTCAGCGTAATCAGACACACAGGAAGGTTTGCTGCATCAAAGCTGAGGACCACAGGCGGCAGCGTGCCGGGAGGCAGGCGGCGCAGGTTGGCCATCGCAAGGTTGGAGATGCCGCTCACAGCTGCTGTCGGATCAGTGCCGGGTTGAAAGTAGATCTTGATGAGGCTGACACCGGACATCGAGCGCGATTCAATGTGGTCGATATTGCTGCCCAGCGTGAAGAAGCGCTCGTCGCTGTCGGTGATGTCCGATTCGATCTGCTGAGGCGGCATGCCCGCATAAAAGGTCGCTACGACTACGACCGGAATCTTCACGGGTGGAAATAGATCGACGGGCATACCGATGATTGCTGCGACGCCTACTATGACAACAATCATGCAGGTCATCAGGATGAAAAATGGGTAGCGAATCGCAAAGAAGGACATGCTTATCGGCCGCCCTTCTGGTTCGATTGCTGATAGTTCGCGAGGTCACTCTTTGCAGGTTGCGGTGTGACTTGCTGGCCGGGCTGAAGCTCCGACTGACCACCGATGATGACGCGGTCGCCAGCGTGGAGCCCTGAGGTCACCTCTTGTGCGTTTGCACCACTGATGCCCAGCACAATGGGCTGTTTCTGCACTCGATTGTTGCTATTGACAAGCATCACCGAAGGCTGGTCGCCCTGGATAACGGCACTTGCGGGAATGATGAGCGCATCATTTTTCTGCTCCAGATTGAAGGTCACATCCGCATACATTCCGGGGGTGAGCGTGAGATCTGGGTTGTTCACGTCAACTTCCGTTAACATCGTTCTCGTAGAGTTGGATACGTCCCGCGTATAGCGTACGACGGTGCCGGGAAACTGCTGCCCGGTCGCCTGCACATGGACCGTAACCTGCGAGCCGACATGCACGAGAGGCACATCGCGCTCCGGAACTGGCATGCGGAGACGCAGCACATCGCTCTGTGCCAGCCGGACCACCGCCTGGTTCAACCCCTCCGCGGTTCCCGCCGGAATGAGCGCGCCAGTGTCTGCATAGCGCATGGTGACCACACCGGCATAAGGAGCCGTGATGGTGGCATACTGCTCCATACTGCTGACTCTCAGGTTCTCAGCTCGCGAGACACCCAACTGTCCCTGCGCGGCGGCTACCGCAGATTTGGCCGCATCGACTTGCGAGGCGGCTGATCTGTCTTTCGCCAGCGCATCGTCAAGCTCCTGTGCTGCAACTAACCCTGGCTGTTCGTCGGACGCCTGCTTCAGGCGAGTGTAATTGGCATGAACAGCGGCATAGTTGGCCTGCTCCATGGACACTTCATTCTGAAGGCGACCGATGTTTTGCTGCGTCTGCGTGATCCCGGCCTGCGCCCCGGCAACTTCTGCCTGCAGCTCGGGGACCTCCAGTACCGCGAGGGTTTGCCCCTTATGCACCCGGTCGCCTATATCCACGTAGATGTTGCGGATATAACCCGAGACCTTGCCATGAACATCGATCTCCTGAAATGCCTGGAATACTCCGGCGACGGTGAGCTGATTTGCAACAGAGCCGGTGTGGGCCATCGCCACCGAAACGGAAGGAGGAGCTACCGTAGTATCCATGGCAGCTTCTTGCTCGTGATGAGCACGCAGAAAATGAATCAGCAACAAGGC
>FSXA01001197.1_pt1 | contig 10532 bp, 6 predicted proteins | sample 1638081 | NCBI WGS metagenome assembly FSXA01 (sample SAMEA3914788, study PRJEB12502) | metagenome | biome: forest; material: soil | place: Canada | collected 2011-07-03 | depth 0.1 m
GGATTGCTCCCCTGGGTGCCGAACGAGGAGAAGTTTGCGACGCTTTGTACATTGAGGCTGGCAACAGTTATAGGATTCGTCGGTAGACCCGGGATGCCGCCCTCCAGCGATGGGAGAACGCCTTGTCCGTAAGGGGTCTTGCCGCCGTCCGTGCGGGTGAAGGCGAAACGGGCGTCGAGAATCGAGTTCTGGCTGAAGAGGTGAGTGACGCCACCGGCAATCTGCTGATTGAAGATCTTGACCGTGCCATTGCTGTCGCCACCGGCAGCGCCTTGAATAACCGGCGGTGAGTTGATTACGCCCTGGTGCTCACTGTAGCGGACGAAGGCCGTTGTGCGCTGGTTGAAGGTTCCATCGACACGGATATCGCCCTTGTTGTCAACGATGGTATCGGGAGGCAGAGAGGCATAGTTGCTGCCGAAAGGGTCACCAGGAACATTCGCTGCAGGAAGCGCCGCGAGGACACCCTTGGCAAAGGACGAGACGGACGGATCGCCAAAAGGGATCACACCATTGGGATAGGTCTGACCGGTAATCGGGTTGAGCAGGGGTACTGTTGGACCGTTTTCGGTGCTGGTTCCCTGGAGAAAGGTGTACCCCCCATTGGCGATGGCCAACGGGCTGGTACCGTTCTGGTCGGCTGTGGGAACGGTCGCCAGATTGATCGCATGGACGACCTGACGAGTTCCTTCGTAGTCTGCGAAGAAGAAGAAGCGGTTCTTCAAGATCGGTCCGCCAAAGGTTCCACCAAATTGATTGCGCAACAGGGTGGGCTTTTGTGGCTTACCGGTCAGAGGATCGGTTGGCGGGGTGAAGGGGCCAATCGCGTTGAAGATGGTGTTGCGAAGATAGTCATAGCCCTTGCCATGGAACTTATTGGTGCCGCTGCGGATGCTGACGTTGACGACGGCACCGGCAGAACGGCCAAACTCGGCACTGTAGTTGTCCGTCTCGACGCGGAACTCGTCGATCGCGTCAGGAGATGCCGGGATGACCTGGTTCGAGAAGCCCTGGTTCGAGGTACCGTAGGCGTTGTTGTCGAGACCGTCCAACAGGAAGTTGTTGAATTCGCTGCGTTGGCCATTGACGTCGAAGGAGGCGTCGCGGCTGCTGTCCGTTGTGTTCTCCAAAAGGTTGCGGCGGACGCCGGGAACCAGGGCGGAGAGGTCGGCGTAGGCGCGGCCGTTGAGCGGCAGGTTCTCGACCTCGCGGGTGCCAATGACCTGGCCCCGTTCGCTGGAGTCGGTTTCGAGCAGTGCCGCAGCGCCGGTTACATTGACCGTTTCAGAGGCGGAGCCAACCTTCAGCGTCACATCGACACGCTGACGAGCATTGACCTGGACAGCAAAATCTTCGGTTGTGCTTACATCAAATCCGCTGACCTGTGCGGTGACCTGATAATGGCCAACCTTCACGTCGGTGAACTCATACCCGCCCTGGGCGTTGGCATGCACTGTCACCTGGGTCTTTGTCTCCTCATTTATCAACGAGACGGACGCGCCGGGGAGCACGGCGCCGGAGCTATCCCTCACATATCCCAGAACAGAGGCCGTTTCAAACTGCGCCAGAGAAGGCACGGAGGCCAGGACGAAAAGCAAGGCCATCGATAAGAGCAGGTAGAGGCGTTTCACTGAGTCACTCCCAAAATAGATCGTGCCGAATTCCTCGTGGAGCCCGGCCAGAAACGTGCCTGGTCCATTGCATCCACTTCCGGCAATATCCCGATGATGGGGGCAGTGACCGTTGCTTCAAAGGGTGAGTTTGCGTGGTAAGCGGGCTTCCTCTGTGGTCACACCCCTCTTCACCCCCCTACAAATAAAGGGAAAATCGACATTTCCACGGGAATAGTTCATCGAATTTTCACCTCCGATGGCTACGCTATCTACATGCGTCGGATGGAAGGGCAGCTACCCACGGCTATCGCGAACGGCTTTCGTTCGAGATATAGCGATGAACAAGGTGGTACGGCTGTGATGGTTGAAGACACCGCGACAATCGACTGGGATAGTCTCACCAGGACACACGAATGGCGCCTTGCTTGTCGCATTGCGGCGAGCAAGCGGTTATCCAAGTCGGAGTTATTGCCGAAGTTTCTGCTCTACATCTGCGAACAGAGCCTTATAGGGAACGCTGATCGCATCACTGAGCAGCACATCGGAACACATATCTTCAATCGCCCAACGGACTATAACCCCGGCGAAGACAACATCGTCCGCAGCTATGCACGACTTCTACGCAAGCGTCTGGACGAATACTTCGAGTCGGAGGGTAGGCAAGAGACAATTCGGATTGTTATTCCTCGCGGCGGTTATGTTCCGATCTTTAAAGCGAAAACGGAGGAGGATCCGGCAGAGCCCGGCGCCCCGCCGGTTGCTGCACACGAAGCGCCCAAACTCAATCATCTTTCTACTAAGCCAATACTCCCGCCTGCGGACATAGCGGAGCATACGCAAACTGTCTCCTCCCCGGTTTTGCGGTTGCCGTGGGTGCTGGTTCTAATCGGCCTCCTCCTGGGATTCGCGCTCGCCTCAATCGCATGGTGGGCTATCCATGCCCGGGAAGAGAAAACCTCGCAGGAGTCAGCCCATCCGATATGGGCCGAAGTCTTTCAAGCGAACAAAGATACATTGATTGTTCCCGCGGATAGCGGCCTGGGGATTTTGCAAAATCTCTCGGGAATATTGATCCCACTAGAGACGTATGCAAGCAGATCGTATTTTTCTGGAGACACGCCCGTGCCGGGCATCAATGCTGCGAACCTGGACGATCTCCGCGAGCAGCGTTATACCAGCGTCGTCGATCTGAATATCGTCGCGAGACTGATGCAGCTTCCGGAGCTTGCCGCGAGCCGGACAGAGATCCGCTATGCCAGAAGCGTCACGGCTGAGGACTTGAAGAATTCGAATGTGATCCTGCTGGGTTCGTCGCATACCAACCCGTGGGTATCTCTCTTTGAAGATCGCTTGAACTTCAAGCTCAAATACACGCCGACGGTGGATCAATCTTTCGTGCTCAACGAACGACCACTCGGCAGCGAACAGAAGCAATATCTAAACGGGACAAGCCAGACGGACAACCGCACCTACGGCGTGATCGACTATCTGCCGAATCTGGATCGCAATGGTCACGTACTCATCATTCAGGGTCTCAACATGGCCGCGACGCAGGCTGCCGCTGATGCCTTATTTAACTCCAAGGATATAAAGGCGATTTTGAACCAGGCGATGCTACCTAACGGATCACTCAAATCATTTGAACTACTGATTCAGACGAGCAGCATCGGCGCTACCGATCCCGGTTCTCAGATTATCGCGACACGTTTTTATCAGTAGTTCAGACTCTTCCTACTACTCTGTTCGGCAGGAACATGGGCATTTACCCCAGGTGCGCTTCGAGTACCTTCTGAAACTGCCGCAGCCATTCCCGATGGGCAGGCCAGGCTGGGCCAGTAACCAGCTTGCCATCGGTGATGGCGTCGGTCATCGCGAGAGACACAAACTCTCCTCCGGCCAGCTCCACCTCAGGCGCGCAGGCGGGATACGCATTCACGCGCCTGCCCTTAAGAATGCGTGCGGCGGCAAGCAGTTGAGGTCCGTGGCAGACAGCGGCAATCGGCTTGTCAGCCTTGTCGAAGTGGCGCACGATCTCGAGCACACGTTTGTTCAGACGCAAGTACTCCGGCGCGCGGCCCCCGGGAACGACAAGGCCGTCGTAGCCGGTTTCATCGATCTCGTCGAACGTGGCGTTCAGCGCAAAGTTGTGGCCACGCTTTTCGCTGTAGGTCTGGTCGCCCTCAAAGTCGTGAATCGCCGTCCTAACCGAGTCACCCTTTTTTTTACCAGGACAGACAGCATCCACGGCGTGTCCTAACACCTGCAATGCCTGAAACGGAACCATGACCTCGTAGTCTTCCACGAAGTCTCCAACAATCATCAACAGACGAGCATGTGCCATTGCTTCTCTCCTTCTTCTATTTTGGCCCACTTCCCTGCTCGCGAGTACGGGCGGAGTGGTCCGGCATCGAGCAGGGCTTCGCGTGTCGTGAGCAGCGTGGTCCCGTGGACGCGACGGCGGCGCCAGCACGGGACCCGATTCTCGCTGATGGAAGTGATCAGAAGTTGATCCTGCCGAAGACCTGAACAACACGTCCCCCGACGCCAGCTCCCTGGAACGAACCGTAAGGGCTGGTTGGCGGAGCTGCGATCGCGCTGATGGTTCCCAAACCACCGCCCGCAATGTTTGCTGCCGGCAAGGCAAAGTTGGGATGGTTGAAGACGTCGAAGGCATTCGCACCGACCTGGAGATTCAGTGCTTCATGGTGGTACAACTTTTTCACCAGCGCGAGATCGGTGTCTGCATAGTGCGGTCCAGTGAACTGGTTACGCGCTGCATTGCCGAAGTCCGTCTGCGCGTTATAGGCGACGAAATCGGAGGCCGTGAAGCAAGGCGTCGTCGCTGCACCTGAGCCGCAGTGGCGGTTCATGCGCGGGTTGACGATGTCAACCAGGGTGCCGCCGAGATCCGTGCCGCCGGTGTTTGCAGCCGCCGCCGCGCTGTTGTAAACCGTGAAGGGTTGTCCGCTGCGATAGAAGCTCTTACCGGAGACGATCCAGCCACCCAGCACCTGGTTCCTGAGGGTATTCCGGAAGTGGAATGGCATCTCGTAGACGAAGTCCAGCGTGAAGCTATTGCGGATATCGTAGTCTGACACCGAGTAGTTCAGATGGCGCAAGTTATATGGGTCGATCTGGAAGTTCGAGTGAGCATTGAAGGAGTTTAAGTTGTACGGCTCGTTCGTGATGCCGCCGTTCGAGGCATCATCCATCGCCTTGCTGTAGGTGTAGCTTGCGTCGACCGTCAGGCCCTTGGCATCGATGTGCTTGTATGTGACCGAGCCGCCGTTGTAGTTGGAATGCGCGGCATTGGTGAAGCTGGTGACACCCGCAAAGTTCGGGTCAGGCTGTGCTATTGGAAGGCCGCCAAATCCGGTTGGGGATTTCGCATTGACGGCGCCATTCGTGACGATTTCGTCGTAGCCCGTGTTCCCGGCGTAGGACACGATGACGGCATCCGACTTCGTAAACTGGTGCTGTACCTGCAAGTTGAATTCGAGGTACGTCGGATTCTTGAACTCCTGCGGCCCGACTGTAAAGGTTGGCGGTGCATACGAGGGGATGGAAGTCATCAGCGAGCTGGAGCTGGCTCCGGTGTTGATGCCGGCCTCGACGCCCTTGAACGATGCGAGGGCGTTGGCCGCTGCTGTTCCGGGAACCAGGGACGAGCCGACATTCCCAGAGACAATCGTTGCGCTGTAGACGTTCGGAAGGTTGTCGATGAATCCGTCGAGGAAGCCGGCCGGATATAGATCGGTGAACATACCGAAGCCGCCGCGAACAACGGTGCGACCGTTTCCGGTGACATCATAGTTAAAGCCGAAGCGCGCCTGCGGATTGATCTTTTGAACGCTGGCGAAGGGGTGCGACTGATCGGCATTCATCAGCATGTTGTACGGGGTCGCAGTGGTGACGCCTGACCGCGGGAACGCGCCGTTATAGAGCGAGAAGCAGTTGTTGTTGCAGAGCGGATTGCCGGTGCGGTCGAAGCGAATTCCGGCGGTCAACTTCAACCTCGGTTTGATCTGCCATTCGTCCTGCGCATAGACTCCGAGGTTGTAGAGGGCAAGATAGGCAGTCTTCTGGTTCGTGAGCTGCTGGGTGAACTCCGAACCATCCTTCGGGTTCAGGGCTCCGTTTGCGAAATCGTCCATGAACAAGGCGTATGTTCCAGCAAAATTCTGCTGCGAGTCGATGTCGGAGATATCGGCACGACGGAAGTTATATCCGAAGCGAAGAGTGTGGTTGCCCTTGACGACCGAGAGATCGTCGACAAACTGATACTGGGTAACGTTGCGGCCATCGATAAAGTTGTTGGGCAGGCCCAGGACCAGGTTTCCGGCGAAGGAGGCCGATCCGTTGGAACCGCCATCAAGTATCGAACTGAGATAGGTGGGAAAGGCTGCCAGCGTTGCGTTCGTGTTCGCGGGACCGAAGAAAGCGGTGTACCAGTTGGCCGCGAAGATGAATTGATTGACGATGTGAGGGCTGAAGATATAGGTGTCGTTCAGCTGGCCCTCATAGGCAGGCTGTTTGCTGACGGTGTTGAAGACGGGGCTGACAAAATTGGTGTAGGTCGGCTGGGAGCCGCGATCCATTTTGAAGCGACCGAAGAGCTTGTTGTTGGCGCTGATGTTCCAGTCGACTCGCGTCGTGAAGAGCCATTCCTGGTTCTCGTTGGAAGCCGTACCTAGAGCCGCTGAAGTGCACGAAGCTGTGGTGCCGAAGGTGCCGCCAGTGCCATCCGGGATGCCGAGTGCCGCCGCCGATCCGCAACCCAGGGTGCCGGTGCTGTCCTGCAGAAGACCGTTGCCGTTTGTGACGGGAGTTGCGCTGGCATAGTTCGGCGAGGCGTTGTAGAGACCGAAGGCCTGCTGATAGAAGGGCAGGTTAGCGGACGGAACCCGGGCCATAAGCGCCTGCTCAAAGGACTGCGTCGGGAAGGCAACGTAGCCGGAGGCCGGCAAGACGTAGTGGAGGCCTTCGTAATCGGCGAAGAAGAAGAGCTTGTCCTTGACGATCGGACCGCCGGCGTTGACTGCCCACTGGTTGGAGATGGCCTTGGGGCGTCCGACGCCAGACTGCTTGCGGAACCAGTCATTCGCGTTGAGAACACTGCCGTTATACCAGTAGTCGGCCGCGCCGTGGAACTGGTTGCTGCCTGACTTGGTGGTCCAGTTAATGATGACGCCCGCGGCGCGACCATACTGCGCACTGTAGCCGTTCTGCACCACGGCGGCTTCGGAGACTTCTCCCTGACCAAGGGTGAGGTTGCTCGATCCTGAGTTGTTCAGATTCAGGAAGGGATCTTCGTCGTCATATCCGTTCAGGACAAAGAGATTCGAGGTGCCCGGCAGACCGTCAGAACTGAAGTTGCCGTATGCGCCGCCGGAGTTGAGTACGACGCCAGGGACGGTATAAGCGACGGTCGTAATGTCTCCGCCGGGAGCCGGGAGATTCTGGATTTGAGATTCGGTGAGAGTCGTGATCAAAGCAGGAGACTGCGTATCCGTCAACTGCGCTGCCTGAGAGCTCACCTCAACGGTGGTGGCAGTACCGCTGGGATTCAAAGTGAGGTCCAGGTTTGGTACCTGGCCAACCAGAACGGTGACGATCGTTGGCGAGGCGGATAAACCGCTTCCCGCAGCACTGACCTCATATTTGGAGGGCTTAAGCAGGGAAGCGCTGTAACGTCCGGCATCATTGGCCGTGACATGGATCGTTGCGTTCGTCGCCGTGTCGACAATCTTGACGTCGGCTCCGGGAACAATTGCGCCCGACGAGTCCTGAACCACACCGGTCAGGGCACCCGTCACGGCATTTTGCGCTTGCAGGAGGCCGGGCAGTAAAAAGGCCGTCAACAGCACGCCGAAAGCAAACAAAAACCTTTGAAGGAAATTCGGGACGAACTTGATGCCATGGCGCTGGCCAGTGAACGCGTCAAGCGAGTAGGCGTGGCTGCTGCGATCGAACAGCGGAGCCGATTCTGTATCGCACACGATCTCGGTGATTTCTGCGGCGAGTTTATTGCCGGCAACTGCGATGCGCGAGATCAGCGCGGTTTGAGAGACCTGCGGGAACAAAGTCATGAACCTCTTCTGAAGGTGATTTAGTTACAAATTCACGATAGGGGTCGCGGTGTGGGCACGCCATGACATGGTTACGACAATCTAGGACATCGCATCTACGACATTGACGCGCGGTCGCCCGCGCCTTTCGAGGATGATGTGATGCTCCGGGATTGTCTTTCGATTCTTTGCGAACGCAGCCAACGTTGCGGCTGAATCACAAAGACTGCAAGCCGTTGCACACGGGATGTGATGTCCAGGTGCGTCGCGGCTTGCATCTGATCCTCAACGAATGTGTAGTCGATCAGAGATTGTTGGGCTGTGTCGGATTCATCCAACGTGATGCGCTCAGCCCTTTCCACGCGAGCCGTGTCGGGGCAAAGCGAAGCGAGCAGTCTCCAAGCTGAGCTGCTTTTGGGCAATTCGCTCACAGCACCTTCAAGTCTTCCTCCAGAAGGAGGTGGACTTTGGGGCCACTGCTGTAAACGCATGATGTGGGATGGGATAAATGGTAGGCACGTCCGGATTCGAACCGGAGACCTCTACCGTGTCAAGGTAGCGCTCTAACCAACTGAGCTACGCGCCTGTACTGCGTCTATCCAGCTTACCGCAACCGCCATCTACCTGCAATGCGCCGCCGCTCAACTCACCGTCACGGCCGGCCCTGGAGGCGCCTGAATTCGGCGCAGCACGATCCACGCATACTCCGCGGCCGACACCGGCGCCATCACCGCGATCGACCACAGCAGCAACGCTTTCAGATCATTTAACCCCGCCCGCGGAATCACCTGGCACGTCATCACCGTCAGCACGCCGAGTATCTGGATGACGGTATTCACCTTGCCCAGAAGGCTCGGGCGGAAGTCCCGCAGCGTGTTGGTCGCAAACAGCAGCGTCGCAATCAGCAGAATCCCAAGGTCGCGGCTGAACACCAGCACCGTTACATATCTCGGAATCAACCCCACATGCGTCAGCACCACGAACAGCGTGCTCAGCAGCAACTTATCCGCAATCGGATCGAGATACAGGCCCAGCGTTGTGCGTTGATGCAACTTCCGCGCCAGCAGCCCATCCAGCCCATCGCTTACGCCCGCGACCCAGAGCAGCGCAAACGCGACCTTCCACCGCCCATCGAGAATCGTGATCACAAGAAACGGCAGCACAAACAGCCGCATCATCGTCAGCAGGTTTGGGGCAGCTCGAAATTGTCGCAGGGCAGTCATAGATCGTAGGTGTCACATCGCGATCAAGGGATACTCGAATGTTAGCTGATTTCTCCTCGGGAATGCGCGCCCCTCATTCTCCGAGCTTCTTCTCAAACACGAGCGACGTCTTCACCAGCCCATATCCATCGCGAAGATAGAACCGGTGTGCAGCCTCGCGCGTGCTTCGCGAGGTCACACGAATCGTACTCGCACCCCGCTCCCCACACCATCGTTCGGCCTCTTCACACAGCCGCCGGCCAATCCCCATGCCGCGCATTCCATCCCGCACCACCAACCCGCCAATGAGCGCAAACGGCGCGCTTTGCAGCCGCCGCTCCATCGAAACCTCAACCCATCCCACAACTTCATCGCCCACACACGCCACAAACGCCGCCTGCGTTTCGGCACGCACGCCTTCGATCCACTCCAGCACATCTTCAGCCGACCGACGGTAGCCAAGCTGCTCAATCAACTCCGCGACAACCCCGGCATCGCCATGCTCCAACGCCCGCACCGCTACCATCCGGCCATTTCCTCAACCGATTTCATTGCCCCATTATCGGCGTTTTCGAAGCCACACATCATCTCCGACCGGATTGGTCTTGCTTCCATTCCCGTCCAGCCGTAAACTGAGTATGGCGAAATCCGCGCTGATTCCGGCGTCAGGCCGGCCAAAAAACTCATGCTGAGGCTCACCAAAAAAGCGGACTACGGACTGATGGCGCTGAAGTACCTCGCCGAGCAGGCCGGTGCCGCTACGCCTCACGGGGCGCAGTCCGCCAAGGACATTGCCGAGGCGTACCACATCCCTCCGCAGCTCCTGGCCAAGATCCTCCAGACCCTTGCCAAATCCGGCCTCCTTGTTTCCCACGCCGGCACGAACGGCGGCTACTCGCTCGCGCGTTCCGCCAGCGAAATCACCGCCTTCGAAGTCATTCGCGCCATCGACGGCCCGCTTTTTATTACCAGTTGCATAACAATTCACGGAACCTGCGACCTGCACGGCACCTGCACCATCAAAGAACCACTGCGCAAGGTCAACGACAGTATCAAGGACCTGCTCAACGGCATTCGCATCTCGGATCTCATCGATCTCGACGCCACGCCCGCCGCAGCCTTAGCCGGCGGCCTGGTAAGCATCGGCCTTTAGCTTTTCACATTCTGGACCCTTGGCCCTGAGCCCTGGACCCTCTCACGCAGCAGCAAAAATTTAGGAGCCACGAACATGCCTGAAACCATCGGAGTCAACGTCACCAAGTCCAACGAGCCTTTGCCCCACGGCGTGAAGCTCCCCATCTACATGGACAACCACGCCACCACACCGCTCGACCCCCGCGTGCTTGAGGCCATGATGCCTTATCTCACCGGCATCTTCGGCAACGCCGCGAGCCGCAACCACTCCTTCGGCTGGGAAGCCGAGGCCGGCGTCGAAAAGGCTCGCGAACAGATCGCCAAGCTCATCGGCTGTACCGCGAAGGAGATCATCTTCACCTCCGGCGCCACCGAGTCGAACAACCTCGCCATCAAGGGCATCGCTGAGATGTACCGCGAGCGCGGGAACCACATCATCACCCAGGTCACCGAGCACAAGGCTGTGCTCGATACCTGCAAGCGCCTGGAGAAGTCCGGCTACCGCGTGACCTACC
>FSXA01000553.1_pt1 | contig 10443 bp, 8 predicted proteins | sample 1638081 | NCBI WGS metagenome assembly FSXA01 (sample SAMEA3914788, study PRJEB12502) | metagenome | biome: forest; material: soil | place: Canada | collected 2011-07-03 | depth 0.1 m
AGCAGGCCCAGCAAACGGGCTAGAAGAAGAGGGATTCTCCACGATGATCGAGTCCACACTGAAGTCCAGCGAAGCGGTCCCAGATAGGCTTTGGCTCACGCAGCTGAATCGAAAAGAGCGTTCCACTCTCTTTGCCACCTTCTCTGGCTGGATGCTCGACGGCATGGACGTCATGGTCTACAGCTTCGTGCTGCCAAGCCTAATCATCTTCTGGCACATCAGCAAAGGGCAGGCCGGGCTGCTCGGCACCTCCACGCTCCTGCTGTCCTCCGTGGGCGGCTGGCTTGCGGGGCTTGCGGCTGACCGCTTCGGTCGGGTCAAGATCCTTCAACTCACCATCCTGTGGTTTGCCTTCTTCACCTTTCTGAGCGGCTTCACGAATACCTTCGGCCAGCTCTTTATCATCCGCGGTCTTCAGGGGCTCGGGTTCGGCGGTGAATGGGCGGTGGGCTCTGTCCTCATCGGCGAAACAATCCGCGCCAAGTATCGCGGCCGCGCGGTGGGCACTACTCAGGCGGGGTGGGCCATCGGCTGGGGAATCTCCGCCCTCTGTTATACCTTGCTCTTTGCTGTACTGCCGGCCCACACTGCTTGGCGCGCAATGTTCTGGATCGGCATCCTGCCCGCACTTCTCGCCTTCTACGTGCGTAGCCATGTCACTGAGTCCGACACCTTCGCGCGCAACGCCACGGCCCGGCTCACCGCCTCGCGCGCCGAATTCCTCCAGATCTTTTCGCCGCAACTGCTTCGCGTCACCCTGCTGGCCTCCCTCGTTGCCCTTGGCGCGCAGGGCGGCTACTACGCGATTACTACCTTTCTTCCGCTCTACCTCAGCGCGCGCGGTCTCTCCGTCACCCACACCGGGGGCTATCTCCTGGTCATCATTGCCGGCTCGTTCTGCGGATATCTGACCAGCGCTTGGCTTGCCGATCGGCTTGGTCGCCGGGGCACGCTGGTTCTCTTCGCTGCACTCGCCTTTATTACCGTCCTGCTCTACATGGTGATTCCGATCGATAACACGATCACCCTGTTGCTCGGCTTTCCTTTGGGGTTCTTCTCCTCGGGCTCGTTTTCTCCGATGGGCGCCTTCTTCACCGAACTCTTCCCCACGCATCTCCGCGGATCGGGCCAGGGATTTAGCTACAACCTAGGCCGAGGCTTTGGAGCTCTTTTCCCTACGCTGGTCGGTTACTTCAGCAATCGCATGCCCCTGGGGCGCGCCATCGCGGTCTTCGCTGCGATTGCTTATCTGCTGATGATCCTCGGTGTGCTGCTGTTGCCCGAGACCTGTGGTCTCGAACTTGCTGAGATGGAGGAGTAGGGTCTCCAGACGGTGTATTTCCACCATCGGGCCTGGTGGCGCGACCTGCGGTCGCTTCGGCTGCCATGTCATTACCGCCATTGCGTAGGACGCCCAGAGATGCTTGATGTTAATGGCGCATGGGGGTGCTTTGGGGGGGAGCTAGTCGAGGCAGGAGGCTAGCCACGTCATGTAGCGGACCAAACGCTCCTCCACACTCTTGTCTTGTATGATCTCTCTCAGTTCAGAGTACATCGTGACCGACAAACGCATTCCTATCGACGACCTTGAGCATGTCCTCAGCGCCACGGCCAGCATCTGGGAGGAGGTGCGTGGACGGCGCCTCTTCCTCACCGGGGGTACGGGATTTTTCGGCTGCTGGCTGGTGGAGAGCTTTTGCCATGTGAATCGAGTGCTCGAGCTCAATGCGCAAGCGACGCTGCTTTCGCGCGATCCGGCTCGGTTTGCAGAGAGGTGTCCTCATCTGGCCGCAGATCCGGCGATTACCCTACTCGCAGGGGACGTTCGCAACTTTGCCTTCCCCGAAGGCGAATTCCACTATGTGCTCCATGCCGCCACCGACTCCAGCTTGAAGCGGCCGAGGGAGGAGCCGCTGGAGATGCTTGCGACGATCCTTGGGGGCACCGAGCGCACCCTGGAGTTTGCGAGTCGCTGTGGGGCGCGCAAATTTCTATTGACCAGTTCGGGAGCGGTCTATGGGCGCCAACCGGCGGAGATAACGCATCTTCCGGAGAGTTATTTGGGAGCTCCGGATTCTTTGGATGCGGCCAACGTCTATGCGGAGGGAAAGCGGGCTTCGGAGTTGATGTGTGCGGTCTACCAGAAGGCTCAGAGCATCGCGTCCGAGATCGGGAAGGTTGCGGATGGGATCCTGGAGTGCAAGATTGCGCGATGCTGGGCTTTTTGTGGTCCGCATCTTCCTCTGGATGCGCACTTCGCCGTCGGCAACTTCATTGGGGACGTGTTATCTGGGCGGCCGATCGTCATTTCCGGAGATGGGACGCCGCGGCGTTCGTATCTTTATGGCGCGGATCTGGCGATATGGCTGTGGACGATCCTCTTTCGAGCGCCCGCGCTGGTTCCGATTAATGTCGGTTCGGAACGCGATATCAGTATCCGCGAGCTTGCAGCGCTCGTCGCTGCGACGCTCAATCCGACGAGCGAGATTCGGATGTCGCAGCAAGCGGTGGCCGGCGCGCCTGCTTCGCGATACGTCCCTTCGGTGCAGCGCGCGAGGGAGATGCTCGGGCTGCGAGAACTCGTAGCGCTTGAGGACGCGATCCGCCGTACTGCGGCATGGTCCAAGCACAGTACAGCAAAGCTAGGCGTCTAACCAGCGTCGTGAACCCCGGCGGCGCGAATACGTCGCCATTGGCGTGTCTACGCACCGATCTCTTGTCACGTCATAATGTTGCCGGTATCAATCGGCCCAAGATAAGCCCACTATGATCATTAGCCCACTCTAAGGAACGAGGATTGCTTGTATCCACCCTCCGAGGGTGCGATGTAATCCGTGCTCCCAATCCTTGGTCAAGAAATTCTTAGGAGTGAGCCAGATGCGTGGGAAGGAAACACTGAATGAAACGCCCAAAGCGGTGCGGATCGGATCGCGACTGGTAGGTGACTTCGAGCCGGCCTATATCGTCGCCGAGATCGGCATCAACCACAATGGAGATCTGGACCTTGCCAAGCGACTCATCAGCGTCGCGGTTGCTGCTGGCTGCGACGCGGTCAAGTTTCAAAAAAGGACGGTCGAGGTCGTCTACTCCGCTGAGGAACTGGGGCGCCCCCGCGAAAGCCCGTTCGGAACTACGAATGGCGATCTCAAGTATGGTCTGGAGCTGGACTTTTACGACTACCAGGAGATCGACGCGTTCTGCCGTGCGAGCAACATTCCGTGGTTCGCATCGTGCTGGGACGAGAAGTCGGTCGACTTTATCGAGCGCTTCAATGTGCCTTTCTACAAGATCGCGTCCGCCTCGCTGACCGACGACAATCTGCTGCGGTATACGCGCGCGACGGGTAAGCCAATCGTCCTTTCGACCGGCATGAGTACGCTGGAGCAGATCGACCATGCGGTCGAGGTTGTGGGCAAGGATAATCTCATTCTGCTGCAAGCTTCGAGCACGTATCCCGCGTATTACGAAGAGCTTAACCTGCGCGCGATTCCTCTGATGCGGGATCGCTACCAGGTTCCAGTGGGCTACTCGGGCCATGAGACGGGAATTGCGTCGTCGGTCGCGGCGGCGGTGCTGGGCGCATGTTTTGTTGAACGCCACATTACGCTGGATCGTGCGATGTGGGGTTCGGATCAGGCCGCGTCGTTGGAGCCCAACGGAATGTCCAAGCTCGTGCGGGACATTCGTTTGGTCGAGCGCTCGATGGGAGATGGCCAAAAGCGCGTCTATGAACGGGAGAAGCCCATCATCCAGAAGCTGCGCCGGGTCGACGCAGGGGTGCGATGAAGGCAGTGAAGGCGATCGTACTCGATGTAGATGGGGTCCTCACCGACGGAGGCGTTTGGTGGGGACCGAATGGCGAAGAATGGAAGCGCTTTTCCTTCGTTGATATCATGGGCGTCTCGCTGGCAAGGAAGGCAGGCCTGATCGTGGGGCTGATCTCGGGAGAGAACAGTCCACTTGTCGATCGCTTCGCCAAGAAGATGGGGATTACCGAGGTCGAGAAGGGCTGCAGAAACAAGGCAGTCGCTTTGCGGGAGATGGTAGCGCGGTGCGGACTTAGTCTCGATCAGGTCTGCTTCATGGGCGATGATGTGAACGATATCGAGGCGATGAGGCTAGCTGGATTGGCGGCGGCGCCTGCGACGGCTGTCCCTGCCGTGTTGCAGTGCGTTCAGTTTATTTCCACGAAGAGCGGGGGCAATGGGGCTGTGCGAGAACTTGTCGACGCCATTCTTCTTGCCTCCACTCAGCATATTGAAGGGCGATCTGTTTAAATGATGCAGAAACTCTCCGACTACGTAATCCGGTTTATCGCGGATCAAGGCGTCAAGCACGTGTTCCTTGTGCCTGGAGGCGGAGCGATGCACCTGAATGAATCGCTCGGGCGCTGCGCTGACATTGAATATGTGTGTAATCTCCACGAGCAGGCGAGCGCCATCGCTGCGGAAAACTACTCCAAGGCAACGAACAATCTTGGGGTTGCGCTTGTGACCACGGGGCCTGGAGCGACGAACGCAATCACGGGACTAGCGGGTGCGTGGCTCGATTCGACACCCTGTCTGTTTGTGTCGGGTCAGGTGAAGCGCGCGGATCGCATGTTCTCGGCTGATGGAAAGCATCTCGGCGTTCGCCAGATGGGCGTTCAGGAGGTGGACATCGTGTCGATTGTCGGGCCGCTGACGAAGTATGCGGTGACCATCGACGATCCTGAGACGATTCGCTATCACATGGAGAAGGCGGCCTACCTTGCGCGGACGGGGCGCCCGGGACCAGTGTGGATCGATATTCCTCTCGATGTTCAAGCTGCGCCTATCGATCCCGATGTCCTGGCTGGATTTGGTGAGAACGAACTTGAGGTTGCTCCATCCGACGGGCTCGCAAGCACCGTGGCCGGTGTGATCGAGGCTTTGAATCGCTCCGAACGGCCCCTTTTGTTGGCTGGAAATGGGGTCCGGCTCTCCCGCGCTGAAGAGGAGTTTCGTGCGCTGGTGAAGCTGCTGGGTATCCCCGTCGAGACCACATGGTTGGCCATTGACCTAATTGAGGAAGGGCATGAGCAGTTTGTCGGCCGCCCAGGGAACATCGCTCCGCGAGGAGCAAACTTCGCCATTCAGAATTGCGACTTTCTGCTTTCACTCGGAGCACGACTTGACCGGGTGCTGACCGGATATGCTCCAGAGCGTTTCGCTCGTGCGGCGCATAAGGTCATGGTGGACATCGATCCATCCGAACTGGCCAAAATGAACGGGACCGTGCAGCAACCGATTTGTAGCGACGCCGGCGCCTTTATGCGGGAGTTCCAACGGCAGGCTCACACGTTGCAGCGTGTCGATAGAACGGCATGGAACCAGCGTTGCCAGCAGTGGAAAAGCTGCTATCCGGTCGTGCTGCCGGAGCATAGAGCGCCTTCCGGTCGCGTCAGTGTTTACAATCTGGCTGAGGTCTTGTCCCAGGAGCTCAGAGAGAAGGACTACATCGTCTCGGGTAGCTCGGGCAGCGGGATCGAGCTCTTCCTGCTTGCATTGCATGTTAAGCCAGGACAGCGAGTATTCCACACGACCGCGCTTGGCTCTATGGGCTTCGGTATCGCAGCGTCGATCGGCGCCTGTATCGCGGGAGATCGTCGTGAGACGGTCTGCGTCGACGGCGATGGTGGGTTTCAATTCAACATTCAGGAGTTGGAGACCGTCGCGAGGCTTCAGCTTCCAATCAAATTTTTTGTACTCAACAACGAAGGCTATGCTTCGATTCGCGCTTCGCAGGCAAGCTTCTTTGGGGCTCCTCGCATAGGCTGTGATGCGTCCACTGGTCAGAGTCTGCCTGATATCCAGCGTGTCGCAGCGGCGTACGGGCTCCCCACTGACAGCATTACGGATCAGTCGAATCTTCGCGATGAGATACGGCGAGTCCTAAAACGCCCAGGTCCCGTCGTATGCGATGTCCACGTCGTTCTCGATGAAGTGCGTCAGCCGCGATTGGCCTCGTCACAGCGGCCGGATGGCTCGTTTGTGTCGAAGCCGCTTGAGGACCTCTGGCCATTTCTCGACCGATCGGAGTTCTCGGCCAATATGCTCGTCCCCGTACTGGAAGACTAAGAGGGAATTGTGTCACGTATCGCAAGTATGCAAGGCCGTCTCGTCCCGCCCGAGGCGGGGAGGTTTCAATGTTTCCCAGTGCAGCAGTGGCGGAAGGAATTTGCGCTTGCAGCACAGGCTGGTCTCGATGCCATCGAATGGATCTATGACCAATACGGTGAGTCATCGAATCCCCTTGGCGCTGCGAGCGGCATTGCCGAGATGTTGTCAGCAGCCAAAGAGCACGGTGTCGGCGTCTTCTCGGTCTGCGCCGACTACTTTATGGATCGGCCCCTGCTCCGAGCGAGCGGCGCCGAATACGCAGAGATTTTCGACAAACTTCACTGGCTCTTGCATCAGTGCCGAAGCGCGGGTATAGAGCGAATGGTGCTCCCCTTCGTCGATCAATCGAAGATTCAGAACGCCGAGGACAGCACGCGTTTGGTAGAACTGCTGAACGCAGTACTGCCGAAGGCCGAAAGCTGCGGTGTTGAGCTTCATTTGGAGACCTCGCTGGCTCCCGCTCCATTTGCAGCATTGCTCGATCGAATGCCTCACGCGTGGCTGAAGGTTAACTACGACTCCGGCAATAGCTCGTCCTTAGGATACGATCCGCGGGAGGAGTTCTCCGCCTATGGTCAGCGCATTGGAAGTGTGCATCTCAAGGACCGAGTGTTTGGCGGGGGAACTGTACCGTTAGGCGCCGGCGCTGCAGATCTCAAGGCTGTGTTCAACGGACTCGAAAAAATTGGCTATGCCGGTGACTATGTGCTGCAAGTAGCTCGAGAGGACGCGGGCAAGGAAGTGGCATGGACCAAGCAGAATCGGAGTTACCTCCTGGAACTGCTGCGCGCATCTGCTTCCGAGGCATCGGGAGGGGCACAGTGAAGGTTCTTCTGATCGGATTGGGTGGAATCGGTCAACGTCACGCACGCAATCTGCGTGCGCTGCTTCCAGACGTAGACTTGCTGGCCTACCGGGTTCGCGGGTATTCCCATGTGGTCACCCCAAGACTCCAGGCGGACATGGGACTCGACGTGGAGAAGACGCTCGGCATTCGAGGCTTCTCTGATCTCGACGCCGCCCTCGCGGAAAAGCCGCAGATCGCCGTTATCTGTAACCCGAGCAGTCTTCATGTCTCTACCGCCATCGCGTGCGTCACAGCGGGCTGCGATGTCCTGGTCGAAAAGCCGCTCGCGGATTCACTCTCCGGAGTGAGCGATCTGGTGCGAGCTGCGGAGGAGGCTGGCCGCATTGTCATGGTTGCCTATCAACTTCGCTTTCACCCCTGTGTAAATCAGCTCGCCTCCATCATTGCGAGTGGGAGTCTGGGCCATCTGCTTTCCGTACGAGTCACGGTCGGCGAGTATCTCCCCGGTTGGCACCCCTACGAGGACTATCGTGGATCCTATGCTGCCCGCGCTGCTCTAGGGGGAGGCGTAGTGCTGACGCAGATCCACGAACTCGACTACCTCTCCTCCATCTTCGGCGTTCCCAGGCGCGTCTTCGCCATGGGTGGGCATTGGAGCAACCTCGAGATCGATGTCGAAGATACCGCGAGCGCTCTCTTGGAGTTCTCATTCCAGGGGCGCTCTCTTCCCGTTCATATCCATCAGGACTACCTTCAGAGTCCCGCAAGTCGTCAGTGCGAGGTCATTGGGGATCGCGGCAAGGTCATCATGGACCTTCCATCGCTGACCGTGAGCGCCCATCCATTCAACGGTTCTGAGCCGACGCCCTACTCCTTTCCTAACTTCGATAGGAACCAGCTCTTCATCGATGAGATGCAGCACTTTCTCGCCTGCGTGAAGGAGCGCCGGCGCCCGATCGTGGATCTGCACGATGGAGTCACCAGTTTGCGTATGGCCCTCGCCATGAAACGCTCGATGACAACAGGGACCCTGGTTAGCCTTGACGAGGAAGGTCTCGCGTGGGAGAAAGGCGGATATGTCACTTCCCAAACTCTTTGATTTAACCGGTCGTGTGGCGATCATCACCGGAGGAGCAGGTCTGCTCGGCGAGCAGCACGCGCGCATCATCGCTGAAGCGGGTGGCACGCCGATTCTGGTGGACATCAATCAGGAGATCGCTGCGCGCAAGGCGAGCCAACTTCGCGATGAGTTCGGGGTTCCTGCTATGGCGATAACGGCAAATATTGCCGACTCGGACGATGTCGCGGGCATCCTCAAAACTACATTGGACCGGTATGGCCGTGTAGATATCTTGATTAATAACGCGGCGAACAATCCGCGCGTCGAGCAACCGACTGAGGTGAACTTCTCTCGCTTCGAGCATTTCCCGGTCTCGCAGTGGATGGATGACCTTACCGTAGGTCTGACCGGCGCCTTCCTCTGCAGCCAGGTCATCGGACCAGCAATGGCGAAGCAGGGGCGAGGGGTCATCGTAAACGTAGCCTCTGATCTTGCACTCATCGCTCCCGATCAACGCCTATATCGCCAGGAAGGTGTGCCGGAACATCTCCAGCCGGTAAAGCCTGTCACCTACTCTGTAGTTAAGTCCGGATTGCTTGGACTGACCCGCTATCTCGCCACCTATTGGTGTGATCAGGGGGTGCGGGTGAACGCGATCTCTCCCGGAGGAATATACAACGGGCAAGCTGATGGCTTCGTCGCAAAGCTTTCCTCTTTAATTCCCCTGGGCCGCATGGCCGGCATCGACGAGTATCAGGGAGCAATGTTGTTCCTTTGTTCCGATGCCTCCTCCTATATGACCGGATCGAACCTGGTCGTCGACGGAGGCAGAACCTGTTGGTAACGACAACGAGATATAAGGGGAGCGAATGAATAGTATTGAGCTTGATATCCAATCGGACATGCAACGCCTGGAAGAATTGCTCGCTGAGGGCGTGGATGGAGCAGTTGCGCGAGAACGATCCGCCTTTGATGACTTTGCAGGAGAACTCAGCCAGAAGCTCGTGCTGTTTGGCGCAGGCAATCACGGCCGCCGCACACTGCACCGGTTGCGTACAGTGGGCATTGAGCCCTTGCTCTTTGTTGACAACGACTCATCAAAGTGGGGCGGGGCGGTCGATGGTATCCAAGTGCTTTCGCCCGCAGAAGGGGCGCGCCGTTACGGAGATAGCGCCGTCTTCGTGATCGCCACATGGAGCGGTTATATGCGGGGTCACGTGGATCAGTTGCAGAGCCTTGGATGTTCGAAGGTCTGTCCTTTCGTGCTGCTGTATTGGAAGTACGCAGATGCGATGCTCCCGCACTATCTCATGGATCGGCCTCATCTCTTGCATCACGCAGCAGATCAGGTACGGGATGCCTTCTATCTTTTGGGGGACGAGGCATCGCGACGTGAGTATCTTGCACAGTTGCGTTGGAGACTCAACGCAGACTTCGATTGTTTGCCTTCTCCCGTCGACCATCCTATTTATTTTCCGAAAGACCTGTGCCTAGTCGAAGAGGATGAGGTTTTTGTGGATTGCGGAGCATTCGATGGCGACACGATTCAGCTGTTTCTTGACGAATCCCAAGCGAAATTCAAGCGGATCGTCGCCTTCGAGGCGGATCCAGTGAACTTCCAACTCATGCAAGAAAACCTCTCGCGCTTGCCGGAAGAGGTGCGCAGTCGGATTCAGGTACACCTCGCGGCGAGCAGCGACAAGAACGGGCGCCTACGGATCGGCTCCGGCAACGGACTAGCTTCTTCGATTGGGGATGGCGACTGCGAGGTCGACGCCACCACCTTAGACTCTGCTTTGTCCGATACTGCGGTCACGTACCTAAAGATGGATATCGAGGGGTCGGAGATCGCGACCCTAATCGGTGCTGCCCAACAGATTAGGGAACATACTCCGGTCTTAGCCATTTGCGCGTATCACCGGCAAAGCGATCTCTGGAAGATCCCCCTGCTTATCCAGTCGATCAATCCGGACTACAGCTTCTTCTTGCGGCCTCACTTGCTTGAGGGGTGGGATCTTGTTTGTTATGCGATTCCCACGAAGAGGCTGCGGCTGCAGTGATCCAACATCTGCGTGCTTTTGATTGACGCCTGTGTTCGTTCCGCTACGGCAGAGAGAGAGAGGGAGAATTGCATGTTTCGTGTTTCCGCATTGCCGCAGATAACTTTTTGGACGCCTGAGTCTCGGCGGGTGCTCGACCTCTCCGAATGTGGCGGCAGAATCCAACGCATTGCAGACATTGTGTCGGAACGGTCGCCCCTAGCGAGTACAGTCGGTATCATCTTCCAGACGGGACCGGAGCTCGTGCTGGCTTGGTTAGGAATCCTTGCGGCTGGGCGGACTCCACTGATCCTCCAATATCCGACTGAAAAGATGAGCAAGGCGTACTGGCATGATTCGCTTCGCGATACCATCACCAAGTGCGCCGTTCGTGGG
>FSXA01000693.1_pt1 | contig 10425 bp, 6 predicted proteins | sample 1638081 | NCBI WGS metagenome assembly FSXA01 (sample SAMEA3914788, study PRJEB12502) | metagenome | biome: forest; material: soil | place: Canada | collected 2011-07-03 | depth 0.1 m
AACACTGCCGTTAGCGAGCAGCGGCGCGGCCGGGAAGCGGGAAATGCGTCCACCGACATGCCGAAGGTTCTTCGGCGGCCGACCCCGTACAATCTGCAATCGATGCGTGACTTGTACACGCAGATTCCCGAGCCGACTGCCTCATTGAAACGGTTCGGTTCCGAGGTTTTTGTGAACCGGAGTATGTCCGCAATGGCTCGTGGAGGTGCGGGTCGCGACACCCCACTCGATGTGCCGTTGGGCCCGGACTATGTTATCGGATCGGGCGATACCCTCACGATCAACATGTGGGGCGGGATGACCCAGAGCATCAGCCGTGTTGTCGATCGTGATGGTCGCATTCTGTTGCCCGACGCTGGCTCCCTGGATGTTGCCGGCCTCCCCTTGCAGAAGGCGGAAGGTCTGATTGGGGCGGCGCTCAAGAAGCAATATCGGGACGTCCAGGCGACGGTCACTGTCTCGCGTTTGCGGTCGGTGCGAGTGTATGTCGTCGGTGACGTGCAGCGTCCCGGTGGGTACGATATCAGCTCCCTCGCGACGCCACTGAGTGCGCTTTACGCTGCTGGAGGACCAACCTCCGTGGGTTCCCTTCGTGTCGCGCGCCATTATCGGGGTAGCCAGCTCGTTGAGGATATCGATCTATACGACTTCCTGCTGCACGGAGTTCGGAACGGAAGTGCACACTTTGAAAGTGGGGACACCCTGCTTGTGCCTCCGGCGGGTCCGCAGGTTGCGATCTCCGGTGCGGTGAAACGGCCGGCGATCTACGAGGTCAAGTCTGGCGATTCGACGCTCGCGTCGTTGATCAGCGATGCCGGTGGCGTCACCGCCGCAGCTTCGCTCGGTCATATCACGATCGATCGCATAGGCAGCAACCATCAGCGCGAGACAGTAACGTTGAAGGGCACCGATGAGGAAACTTCGGAAACCCAAGACGCCGCCGTTGCAGCATTCCAGTTGAAAGACGGAGATCGCATCCGCATTGGGCCCGTTCTACCGTATAGCCAGCGTGCGATCTACCTCGAAGGTCATGTAGCTCGTCCTGGCCGCTTACCCTACACCGACGGCATGCGCCTGAGCGATGTGCTGCACAGCTACCGCGACATGCTACCGGAACCAGCCGCGCATGGTGAGGTCGTTCGGCTTGTTCCTCCAGATCTTCATGCAGAGACCATTGAATTCAACGTGCCCGACGTACTCATCGGTAATGCAAATCTAGATCTCCAACCGTACGATACCGTTCGCATTCTCGGTCGCTATCAAGTCGACGCACCGAAGGTCAGCATCCAGGGCGAGGTGCTCAGGCCGGGGACCTATCCGCTGTCGAAGGACATGACGGTCGCACAGCTTGTTCGCATGGCTGGCGGTTTCAAGCGCGATGCGCTGCTGGCTAGTGCCGACTTAACCAGCTACGGAATAGTGGATGGAAACCGAGTCGACGGAAGACTCGCGACGGTTCCAATTGGGGCAGCGGTCAATGGAAGCAATCCAGGCGCGGATGTTTCGCTCAAGCCTGGAGACATATTGACGATCCATCAGATCACTGGATGGAACGAAATTGGCGAATCGGTAACCATCATCGGACAGGTAAGGTTCCCAGGGACGTATGGGTTTCAGGAGGGAGAACGACTCAGTTCCGTACTGCGCAGGGCTGGAGGATTCCGCGATACGGCTTATCCCACTGGAGCGGTGCTGGTCCGAGAACAGGTGCGCCAATTGGAAGAGAAGAGCAAGCAAGAGCTCATTCGTCAGATAGAGACCAGCTCGGCCTCCGCGCGCCTTTCGCCAAACCTAGGATCGGGGGATTCAGGAACAACACTTAAGCTTATCCAGGCACAGCAAGACCAGGTCCTGTCTCAATTGAAGAGCCAGCCATCAAGTGGGCGCCAGGTCGTCAACATCACAGCCGACATTGATAGCTGGGCCAATACACCTGCAGACATCGAGGTGCGCCGAGGAGATGTGTTGACCATTCCGAAGCGGCCGAGCTTTATTCTCGTGACCGGGCAGGTATACAACGTCACCGCACTTACCTTCACCGAGGGCAAGACCGCAAAGTGGTATCTCCAGCACGCCGGCGGAACCAGCGATGCCGCAAATCGTAAAAGCATCTTTGTGATCCGTGCGAACGGCTCGGTGGTTGGACGTCACTCAGGAGGTGAAAGCGTGCTCTCAACGAAGCTGGATCCCGGCGACGTTGTCGTCGTGCCTCAGAAGGTGATCGGCGCTTCTCTCTTCTGGCGAAATCTACTAACGACTGCACAATTGGCGTCATCGATTGCCATTACTGCAGCTGTGGCGAACCTCTAGTAAGCCATGATCTCGCCCCGTTCAATAACGCTTTTCCTGATATGTCTTATGCCCACGACGATGACTCAAGCTAGCGACCTATTCAATACGCGCAACCCGGCTGACATGGCATCGACATACGTGCCCGTGGAGAGTTGGGTTTATCCCGCTCTCGATCGTCTCGCAGCAGAGGGACTCGTCCCGAGCGCTATTTTCGGTCTTCGTCCGTGGACGCGCATCGCCTGCCTTCGCATGGTGGAGGAAGCGGAGAGGCGCTTGGCGCTTGATCAAAAGCCACCAGCCGATGCTGCTACGCTCCTGCGCAGTCTCAGGGAAGAATTTGCCGTGGAACGGCTGCGGATAGATGGAATGCGCAACAGTGACTTCCGTCTCGGGTCTGTCTATGAGCGGAGTACAACGATTACTGGAAGCCCACTCACTGACGGTTTTCATTTTGCCGAAACCATTGTGGATAATTACGGGCGGCCGTTTGCGGAAGGGGGAAATAACTACGCCGGAGTCTCCTTTCATGCGGCGGCTGGTTCCTTCGCTGCGTATGTGAATGCGGAGGTTCAACGTGTTCCATTTGAGCCCGTACCGGATGCTACGGTCCAGCAGGCGATCGCAGCAGCCGACTTCACGTCTGCCGGCGCACTTGGTCCTCCTTCAGGTTTTGTGCGTGGACGGCTGTTGGATGCGTATGTCTCCTATACCTTTTCGAATAACCAATTTACCTTCGGCAAGCAGACTCTGTGGTGGGGACCGGCACGAAGCGGAGCGACACTCTTCAGCAATAACGCAGAACCAGTGACGATGCTCCGCTACGATCGGGTGAACCCCCTGATGCTCCCGGGCCCCCTGAAACTCCTGGGCCCGATGCGCATGCAATTTCTTGTAGGCCGGCTCTCGGGTGCGCAATTCGTGCAGGCAGAGAATGACATCATTGGGCGCCCCGGCTTTGCGTTAGGGGATCAACCCTTTATTCACGGCGAGAAACTTTCGTTCAAGCCCACGGAGAACTTTGAGTTCAGTGTCTCTCGTACGGTGATCTTTGCTGGTGAAGGCGCGCCGTTCACCACCCACACCTTTCTGCGTAGCATCTTTTCGGTGCACGGGGGAAATGAACAAAACGATCCCGGTGACCGGCGCGTCGCTGTCGATGCGACGTATCGAATACCAGGATTGCGCAAGTGTCTGACCGGTTATGTCGATGGGTTTTCTGATGACCAACCGTTTCCGCCTATCTATCCGACGGAAAGCGCGTGGCTCTCCGGCTTCTTTCTTCGCTGCGTGCCAGGCCTGCCCCGTTTGACCATCCGCGCTGAAGGTCTGCTTTCGCCGCATCGAGACCTTGCCTTTCCCGGTTTCTTTTATTTCAACGTTCATTATTTGAGCGGGTACACCAACAACCGACAGATCATGGGCAGTTGGATTGGGAGGGAGGGTGACGGAGAGCAAATATGGACGACGTGGAATCTTTCGCCGCGGTCGTCGATCGAAGCCAGCTATCGCGGCATGACCGTCAATCGCGAGTTCCTGCAGGGTGGTGCGCTACACGATTTCAGGGTGGGTGCCAATCTGCAGGTTCGTCCCGAGTGGTACCTGAAACTCGAAGATCAAGGAGAATGGTGGCGATTTCCTCTGCTCTCAACAACGCCCAAACGCAACAATGAATTCACCATTCAGCTCTCCTACATGCCCATTGGGAGGGTGAAATAGTGACAAGCTCCTACACAACTGCAACCGTTCATGAGACGGAGTTGCGCGCGGCCGAAGACACCACGCACTGGGCGACGCGGGCAAGCCTTCTTTGGCAGTACCGGCGAATACTCGCACGGGTTACGGCGATTTCTCTGGCCGCGGGTCTTTCTGTAGCGTTCGCCATTCCGAAACAGTACACGGCGGTGACCAGCATCATGCCTCCTGACCAGCAAGGTTCTAGCGCCATGCTGCTGGCTGCACTGGCAGGACGCAGCAGTGGTAGTGGTATAGGTGCCCTCGGCAGCCTTGCAAGTGGCTTTCTAGGCGAGCACCCCACGACGGCGCTCTTCATCGATCTTTTACAGAGCGGAACAGTGGCCGGCCATCTTATCGAGCGATTTGATCTCAAGCACGTCTATCACAAACGCTACAACGTCGATACTGCCAAGCATCTCGCTCACCTTACGAAAATTACCGACGACAAGAAAAGTGGGGTCATCACGATCAAGGTGGAGGACAGAGATCCGGTACGTGCTCGCGATCTGGCCCAGGGATATCTTGACGAGCTGAACCGGATGGTTACACGGACCAGCACCTCCGCCGCGCGTCAGGAACGTATCTTCATTGAACAACGCTTGCGTAGCGTTCAAGCGGATCTTGAGCGTGCACAGCTGCAGCTCAGCGAATTTTCAAGTAAGAACAGCACCATCGACATCAAGGAACAGACTCGGGCGATGGTGGATACGGGCGCCCGTGTACAAGCGGAGCTTCTGGTTGAGCAATCCGGCCTGCAATCGCTCCGCCAGATCTATGGAGACGGCAATGTGCGTGTGCGCGAGACAGAGGCACGTATCGCATCACTCCAGCGCGATCTCGTCAAGATGACTGGCTCCTCGGCCCCCCTCATCCCACAGACCGCTGATGGCAGTGATTCGAAGTCCACTCCCGAAGAAGAGGGGGAACTCTACCCGCCCTTGCGGCAGCTTCCTCGTCTTGCTGTACCCTATGCCGATCTCTACCGCCGTGTGAGAGTACAGGAGGCGGTCTTTGAACTTCTTTCGCAACAGTATGAAATCGCCAGCATCAACGAGGCGAAGGATACTCCTGCTATCAAGGTGATCGATCCTCCGGGAGTGCCTGAGCGGAAATCCTTCCCGCCTCGTCTCCTGCTCGCTCTACTATTTGCCTTCCTTTCATTTGCTGGGGCGTCGGCTTTGATTTTGATGCGAGAGCACTGGTCGCATGTCGATCCGCGCGATCCGCGGAAGTTATTGGCATCGGAAGTTCTACCGGTACTGCGCAGACGGTTCAGCGCTATCTCTGCGCTGAGAGGCGGTGGCGTATGAGAAGGCACCTGACGAATGCAGTATATGGTGTTGTGGATTACGCCTCGTATCCCTTCGGAATGTTGTTGGCGGCGCCGGTCGTTCTTCACAAGCTCGGCGCTTCGGAATATGGCCTATGGATGATCGCTACTGCCATAGTCAGCGCTGGGGGCATCATCGCTTCAGGCTTCTGCGATGCCAACATCCAGCGGGTGGCGCGCCTCCGCAGTAGCGGAGGAACCCGCTCGGCGGTGGAGACGGTTCGCAGCATGATGGGGATCAACCTTGTGCTTGGCTTCACGATTGCCGTTGGTGTGTGGATTGCCGCGCCCTTCGCGGCAATCCACATCGCGGTGTCCGGTATCACGCCGGTAAGGGAATGCTTGATCTGCATCCGTATAGCGGGCGGCCTGATCCTGGTGCGCGCGGTTGAGAGCGTCGGTGTCAGCACGCATCGCGCTTTCGAGCAATATCGCGGAACCGTGCAGATCAGCACAGTGGTCCGCCTACTCACCCTCGCTTCTGCGGCAATACTCGCACTCGTCGGGCGTCGCACGGTGAGCATCCTCGTGGCCACCGCCGTCTTCCTGGTTGTGGGTACTTATATGCAGTTCCGGGGTGTGCGCAGCCTTCTTGGAGCTGTGGCTTTATGGCCCAGCTTTCAGATCGGGGAACTGAAGGGACTGCTTGGCTTGGGTGTTTTCGTCTGGTTGCAAACCTTAGGCAGCGTCGTCTTCGGGCAGTTCGACCGCATCCTCCTGGGTGTCTCCATGGGCGCACTGGCCGTAGCCCCCTATGCGTTGTGCATCCAGTTTGCACAGCCTGTTTTCGGTCTCACTGCATCCGGACTTCACTTCCTATTTCCTTATCTTTCCGGACGCGCGGGCGTACTCTCGAACGCCGCGTTGAAGCGAACGTTGTTGAAGGCTTTCGTCGCGAATGTATTGCTTGTGGTGTGCGGAGCAGGGTTCTTGATTGTCTCCGGTAACGGCTTGATACGGCTCTGGGCAGGCGCTGCAGTCGCGACCAGTGCGAAGGAAATCTTTATCCCGATCGTGCTTGGTTCAGCGCTGATGGGGTTGAGCGTTACCGGTACGTATGCCATGCAAGCACTCGGTCGCTTTCGGACGGTTGCTCTAATCAGCGTGGCCGGAAGGGCAGGGATGCTGCTGCTCATGATCTATCTCCTGCACCACATGGGTCTGCGCGGGTTAGCTACAGCACGTGTCTGGTATGGACTATTCGCGTTGATCGTCTACCTGCCGTTGGTTCGAGAACTGAGAATTACCCGAAGTGAATCGAGTTCCGTGCGGAGTATGGCGATCCCTTGTGACCTTCAGGAGGGATCGCAATCGTGAAGATCATGGTCACCGCCGCTTCGTTCTCCTCGGAGATCTCAGGGATCCAGCGCCACGCATTTAACCTGGTCCGGTGTCTCCTCCGCCGCCCAGAGATTTCCAGGGTGGATCTCGTGGTCGCTCCGTGGCAAACGAAGCTAGCACGAACCGTCGGCCTTCACCGCGACGTGCGTCTGAAAACCCACGTCGCAGACATGGAGATGGGCTCTCTGAGCCGAAATTACTGGTACTATCGCAGGCTTCCATCGTTGGTTGCACAGGTCCAACCGGATCTGGTTCACCTCTCGTACCCTGTGCCCGTCGATGCGGGGTCGATCCACTGTCCCATCGTCCTGACCCTGCATGATCTTTATCCGTACGAGATTCCTGAGAATTTTCGCTTTCCCCAAGTGATCGTAAACCGTTTCATCCTGAAGCATTGCCTCCGAAATGTGGATGCCATCGCCTGCGTCTCGGATACGACCGCGGCCTGTCTGCGGAAGTATGCACCGCCCTTGACGCAGGAAAAAGCTGTACGGATCTACAACTGTGTCGAGCCAGAACCACAAAGGATTGTGCAGTCGCCGATCCCATCCTGGCAGGGTCAACCGTTTTTGCTTTGCGTCGCACAACATCGTCGCAACAAGAACGTCGTTTTGCTGATAAAGGCATTTCATCGCCTGTTGCGCGCCTCATCCATCTCGCCAAACATGAAGTTGGTGGTTGTTGGCATTGAGGGGCCGGAGACGCAGCGCATTCGAAAAGTGATATCCGACCTTGGATTGGGTGCTTGCGTCTTTCTGCTACAAGGCTTAACCGAGCCGGAGTTGCAGTGGTGTTACACGCGCTGTGAAGCGCTCGTCGTTCCGTCAAAAGCCGAAGGGTTTGGCCTGCCCGTTGCCGAAGCTCTATTGGTAGGTTGTCGTGTTCTTTGCTCTGATATCTCATCCCTTCGTGAGATAGGGGGGACACACTGTCACTACGTTGCGTTAGGGATGGATGAGGAAGAGACACTTGCTGATGCAATACGGATAACCCTCGAAGAACCGCCGAAGGGGGCAGTGTCGCTGCCGCACCTGGGCGCCGATGTTCTTGCGCGTCAATATTTGGATCTCTATCGCAAATTTGTACCGTTTGAAGTATCCGTACGAAACGCAAGCAATCGTTCAGCCCATATCTCACCAGAGATGCAGTCCTTTGAATCTGATACGTCATCTCGCGCCACAGAGCAAGGGGGCGTACATGGCTGCATCTGAGTCGCACGTCCCAAACATCTATACCGATACTCTCGCAGACAACCAGGTGGGACGGCCAGTTGTTTCACGTGAACTGTTCCGCCGAGCAATGATCCTATCCGAGCTGGCTGCGGATTTTCTCACCTGTGCCACTGCAACGATCGGTGCATACTACCTCCAGTTCTATTTCGGCGCTCATGTCCAATGTCCGTTTAGGCAGGTTATGGCCTTCGGCATTCTGCAGGGAATATTCGCAGTGCTTCTGCTGCAACGAAAGAGCGCCTCCGATGGGGATGCGAGCCTGCTCCGCATCCGGGAAACCGAACGCGCAGTTCGAACCTCTATCCAGACTCTGCTTCTTCTGCTGTTCGTAACATTCCTGCTCAGACTCAACTTCCCGACGGGGGCGATTCTCATAGCGCTCGGAGTGACTCCGATCCTGCTGATCGCGCAGAAGCAAATATTCTCCTCGATCCTTCAGATCCTGCACACGAGGGGGTTAGGCATCGATCGTGTCGTTGTCGTTGGTGCAGGAGAGGCCGCCAAACACGTTGTGTCGACCCTGCTTTATTCACCGCGACTTGGGCTCCGCCCAGTAGGTGTAATTGGAGATAGCTCCGTGGCCGCCGGCAATTCCATGTTCGAGCTGGGCTATCGGCGCTGCTACTCGGTTCCCGTGCAAAGCGGACCGATCACACCGGCTGCTTTGAAATCTTTCGGGTGCAGCTTGCTGATCGTGGTAACGCCGCCTGCCTGTTCGGAAGATCTTGGGGGGGTCATGCATATCGCGAAACAGGCGGGAATACCGCTTGCTCTGATGTCGAGAATTCTGCCGCAGGGTAGGGGGGGGGAAGCATCGGCTGAAATCGATGGCTGGCAACTCGCTGCTCCCACGGAACGAACTTCCCGGTGGCTCTACCTGTTTTCCAAGCGCGCCGCGGATATTGTTGTGTCGTCGTTTTTGCTGGTGGCGCTCGGTCCTTTTCTCCTTCTGATTGGGCTAATGGTCCGACTGGGATCGCCTGGTCCCGCAATCTTTGTGCAGAAGAGAGCAGGGAAGGACGGAGAGCTTTTCAATATCTACAAGTTTCGCTCAATGTATGTGGGTGCGCCGAGGTATGACGTGTCTCCTATGGAATCGAGTGACCCTAGAATCACCCGGCTCGGAAGACTTCTCAGGCGTACCAGCCTGGATGAACTGCCCCAGTTGATTAATGTTTTTTGGGGGAACATGTCGTTGGTTGGGCCGCGGCCGGAGATGCCTTTCATCGTAGGACTCTATAACGACCAACATCGACGGAGGCTTCAGGTGGTTCCGGGAATTACCGGCTTATGGCAGCTGAGCGTCGACCGAGCACTGCCCATCCACGAGAACATCGAGTATGACCTCTACTACATCAGGAACCGCACCTTATGCATGGATTTCGCGATTCTCCTGCACACTCTGCTCTTCGCAGTTGGCGGCGGTGTATGACGGGCTCGCTTCAAGTTCCGGAACGCGGGTCAACGGATGAAATCGCCACGATCCCGAATGGCGGGTGCAACGAGGTCGTGGCTGTTTCCGATTCAGAGTTCGTTCACGAGTACGCGAATGTCCTGGGGGTCAAGGTTTCCGCCATCGATCTGGGCCGAGCAGTCGAAATGGCAGATCGATGGATAGCAGGGGAGAATCGAGGTTATATCTGCGTCACTGGTGTGCATGGAATCATGGAGGCGCAGTCGGACTCCGAACTTCAGTACATTCTCAATCACGCGTTCATCAACACACCCGACGGAATGCCCATGTCATGGGTGGGACGGCTTCAGGGTTTCAGCAAAATGGACAGGGTATTTGGTCCGGATCTTATGGCGTCCTTATGCGGAATCTCGGTTGAGCGAAACTATCGACACTTTCTGTATGGTGGCGAAACGGGCGTTGCCGAGCTCCTGAAAGAGAAGCTCGAGAGCAAGTTTCCTGGCCTTCAAATCGTCGGCACGTATACGCCCCCTTTTAGAAATCTTACGGATGAAGAAGAAGAAGAGATTTTCCGTCGGCTACAAGAATTGCAGCCACACATCCTTTGGGTCGGGCTAAGCACCCCAAAGCAGGAGCGATTCATGGCACGCTATGTAGATCGTCTTCAAGTACCACTCATGGTGGGCGTGGGAGCGGCATTCGACTATCACACCGGGCGTATTAGCGATTGCTCTAATTGGATCAAGCGCGCAGGCCTGCAGTGGTTGCATCGTCTTCTACAGGATCCAAAGCGTCTCTGGAAACGGTACCTGAGAAACAATCCAGCGTTCCTCTGGAAAATCACATTGCAATTATTCAAGCTGAAGCAATATCCCCCAGCCATGAACCAGACGCATGAAACAAAAAGAACAAGATCGTGACAATTTGCTAACGCGTAGATGACAACCTCTGGGGTTCGAATGGATAGGGTGAATATGGCGGACGAACACGGCCGAAGTTGCAAGGGTGGTGGTTTGATTGTTGCCAATCGGATTGCTGCTACTGCGCGGTGCATATCTAAAGGAGGGTTCATGAAAAGAAGG
>FSXA01000910.1_pt1 | contig 10357 bp, 7 predicted proteins | sample 1638081 | NCBI WGS metagenome assembly FSXA01 (sample SAMEA3914788, study PRJEB12502) | metagenome | biome: forest; material: soil | place: Canada | collected 2011-07-03 | depth 0.1 m
GTATACGACCTCATTGTGCAGAACTCCTGGGGACTGCTGGTCTCGAATGGAGTGGAGGGGCCGGATGTTACCAACCTGCCCTTCGTGCTGGATACGAGTCGTGGAGAGAAGGGTGTGCTGACCAGCCATTTGGCGCGGGCCAATGCGCAGGCGCTGGCGCTGCAGAAGCTGACCGAGCCGGCGCTAGCGGTGTTTCATGGGCCGAGTAGCTACGTGACAGCGAGCTGGTATCCAGGAAGAGATATGCCGCCGACCGTGTATTACAGCGCCGTGCATTGCTATGGGCCGCTGGTGTTTCAGGATCAAGATCAGCTGCGCGATGCGGTGGAGACGTTGACCGCGCGCAATGAGCAGGGCGTGCCGGATGGATGGAAGACCAGTGAGATTCTCAATGAGGCGATCGTGCGCAGGCTGCCGGCGATTCTTGGCTTCGAGTTGACGATCGAGCGGCTGGAGGCGAAGTTCAAGCTCGGTCAGGATGAGCCGAAGCGGGATGCAATGGCCGTGGCGGAAAAGCTGTTGCAGTCAGAGAACCGGCAGGACAAGGTGCTGGGGGCTATGGTGTACAGATACAACGAGGGTCGAAGCTAGGCTGAACGGGATCGCGTATGAAGAGCGAGAACATGCAACGACAAAGGCGAAATACAGGGGTCTCTCCACTCCGCCGCGCATGAAGCCGCGCGGCTCCGGTCGAGATGACGGATCGTTGGTAGTTCGCGATGACGGAGGGATAGGATGAGTTTGCGCGAGAGTGCTTCGCTGTCGATGACATGGATTACGCCAGCGCTGAGGTGGATGATGGTGGCGGCCTGTCTGGCGGGAACGAGCGTGGGCGCGCAGAGCCGTGTGGTGGGCGGAGCCGATGTAGTGCTGGTGGGAGGCAAGGTGTGGACCGGCGTGGCCAGCGATCCGGTGACGCAGGCTGTGGCGATTGAGGGCACACACATTCTCGCGACGGGGACGAGCGCGGCGATGATGAAGCTGGCGGTGCCGGGGGCGAAGATTATTCCGTTGAACGGGCGGCTGGTGCTGCCGGGCTTCAATGATGCGCATGTGCATATCCAGATGGGTGGGGCGAACCTGGTGGGGGTTCATCTGACAGATAGCAAGAGCCAGGCGGAGTTTCGCGAGCGGATTGCCGCGTATGCGAAGACGATTCCGCAGGGTAAGTGGATCCTGAGTGGAGCGTGGGATGAGCAGCGGTGGTCGCCGGTGGCGCTGCCGACGCACCAGCTGATCGACGATGTGACGCAGGATAATCCTGTGGCGGTTTCGCGAACGGATTTGCATATGATTCTTGCGAATGCGTATGCGATGAAGCTGGCGGGCGTGGATCGCAATACCAAGGATGTTCCGGGCGGGGTGATACTGCGGGATGCCGAGGGGAATCCGACGGGGATATTTAAGGACGCGGCGAAGGATCTGATTTTGTCGAAGATTCCGGCGGACACAGAGGCCGATATGGAGACGTACATTCTCGCGACGCAAAAGGTGGCGGCGGAGAATGGCGTGACCAGCGTGCAGGATATGGCGGTGAGCTCGACGGACCCGTCGGGGCCGCTGAAGCTGCAGGCGCTGCAGCGGCTCGAGCGCGAGGGGCGGCTGAAGCTGCGCGTGGCGGAGTGTTTGCCACTGGTGTATGGGAAGCAGATGTCGGAGATGGGGATTGAGGAGCCGTTCGGGAATGACATGGTTCACATTGGGTGTTTGAAGAGCTTTGCGGATGGCGGACTTGGCGCTTCGACGGCGTGGTTCACGGCGCCCTATATGGACAATCCGAAGAACTATGGAATTGCGAGCGACACGATGCAGCATCCGGAAGAGATGTATGCGGAGTTCAAGCTGGCGGATCAGGCGGGGCTGCAGCTGATTACGCATGCCATTGGCGATCGGGCGAATCATACAATTCTGGATATGTATGAGCGGCTGGAGAAAGAAGATGGACCGCGCGACCGGCGGGACCGCATCGAGCATGCCCAGACATTGCTGCCGGAGGAGATTCCGAGGTTTGCGCAGCTGCATGTGATTGCGTCGGTGCAGCCGTATCACGCGATCGACGATGGGCGGTGGGCGGAGAAGCGCATTGGGCCCGAGCGGGTGAAGTATACGTATGCCTTTCGGTCGCTGATGGATTCGGGCGCGGTGGTGGCGTTTGGGTCGGATTGGCCGGTGGCGCCGCTGGTGCCACTGACGGGGATTTATGCGGCGGTGACGCGGCGAACGATTGATGGAAAAAATCCGAACGGATGGATGCCGCAGCAGAAGGTGACGGTGGCTGAGTCGGTAAAGGCGTACACCTACAACGCGGCGTATGCGGAGCGCGAAGAGACGATCAAGGGCAGGATTGCGCCGGGCCAGCTGGCGGACTTGATTGTGCTCTCGGATGATATCTTCACGATCGATCCGGTGAAGATCGATGCGGTGAAGGTCGAGATGACGTTGTTGGGTGGACAGGTGATTTATACGCGCGGGAAGCCTGCCACGAACTGATTGATTGAGTTGAATGTAGCTGAGCGCACGAGACTCGAATCTTCGAGTAGAGATCGTGCACAACGAAAAGAAGTGCTCCAGTCTGGGGTCACTCACGCTGATAGTCAATGCCTCGGCAAATCATTCCGCCATTCCAGGCGGCCATAACGTTCGAGATTCTCCAACTTTCGTTTACTATGGCCCATGGCCTCGCGACGACATGCAGTTGACAAGGCTTCTCCCCTGTCACAGCATTCCCGCCTCCCCGTGGTGTGCGTTGTCACCGTAGACAATCAGTTCGTCGAGGATCTGGGTCCAGAACTCGTGCCCTGGTTTCAAATCGTATTTCGAGAGACCTACGAGGATCTTGCCCGGTGGACGCGCGAATCCCATGTCCAGGCCGTTCTACTCGATATCGATACCGGCGATAGCGACGATGAACGCACCTACGGCGGCCTTTCTGTCCTCAACGAATTGCGCAGGCTTAATAGCGAGTTCGTACTCATCTCGCTCAGCCGTTCTCGCACCCGCTCGGTCGAAAAACAGGCGCTGGAAGCTGGTGCCGATGTCCACTTTCGTAGCCCGGTCGACGTCTCGGAGCTGCGACTGGCTCTGGTTGACCTCCTTCGCACACGAAGCGAGGAATCCGCCCGGCAGTATATGCGGCAGCAGGCCTTTGAGAACAGCCGATTCCAGGATTTCATCGGCGGAAGCGAATCGATGCGTACCGTCTACGACGCCATCCAGCAAGTCGCTGGAAGCAACATCAACGTTTTGGTCCGCGGCGAAAGCGGCACGGGAAAAGAGTTGGTGGCTCGCGCCATCGTGGCTCTCAGCCCTCGCGCAAACAAGCCATACATCCGCCTGAACTGCGCCGCCCTTCCCCAGGATCTCATCGAGTCCGAGCTCTTCGGCAGCGAGCGCGGCGCTTTCACAGGAGCCACCGAAGCCCGCCCTGGCCAGATTGAATTGGCCGACGGCGGCACTCTCTTCCTCGATGAGATCGCAACCCTTACCCTGTCCCTTCAAACCAAACTCCTCCGCGTACTCGAGGACCACATGGTCCAACGACTCGGCGGCCGCACGCTGCGCAAGATCGATTTTCGTTTGATCTGCGCTACCAACGAAAATCTTGAGGAGATGGCACGTACCGGGCGCTTCCGCGAAGATCTTTACTACCGGATCCACGTCGTCCCGATCCAGCTTCCTCCGTTGCGCGAACGTCTTGGCGATATCCCGCTCTTGTGCGAACACTTTCTCCGAACCCACTGCATAGCGAACGGCATTCCCAACAAGCACATCGACGATACCGCCTTGTCTGCTTTTGAACAACACAGCTGGCCTGGTAATGTTCGCGAGTTGGAGAACCTCATTCAACGTCTGATAATCACAGTGCGCGGTGAAGAGATTCATGCCACCCATCTGCCGTCTCGACTACTCGAAACCAACCTCGCCGCGAGCGAGGCGGCTCTGCTTCCTGAGTCAGGTGCCGACTTCGACCATGAAATCCAGCAGATGGAAGTGGCTCTCCTCACAGCAGCCCTTCGTCGCACCCAAGGCAATAAAGCAGCTGCGGGCCGCCTGTTGAACCTCGATGGCCAGCGTATCAAGTACCTCTGCCGTAAATACTCCCTCGAGTAGCCTCTTCACTCATAGGTGAATTTTTAGCCTTGTAGTAGTTTATTTTTCACCCATCTCCTTAAATATCCCGTTCCAGCAAATTCCTTTCTCCGCCAAAACCACCATTTTCCAGCTAAATCAACGAATTTGTGTCAACCCCGAAGTTTGGCACGCTGGATGCACTAAAGCATGCCGGATAGCGAAACTACAAATTCAAACACGAGGTTACTTCCATGGCAATTTCGAAGAAGTCCATCATCAAATCCTCCTCTTCCCCCAAGACCGTCGCCACCAAGGCTTCCAAGTCCATCACCGCTTCGCCCGCCGCTCCCGCTGGCAAGATGGTGACTGCCTTGCGTGTGGCCAAGAACGTGAACCTCGCCAAGAACGTGAACCTGGCCAAGAATGTGAACCTCGCCAAGAATGTGAGCCTGGCCAAGAACGTGAGCCTGGCCAAGAATGTGAACCTCGCCAAGAACGTGAACCTGGCTAAGTCCGTCAGCCTCTAACCGTCGGTGCAGCAGACTCCCTCGCCGGTAAAAGCACCTCTGGCGCTAATCCAGCCTGATAGCTCGTTCCTATGTCGAGAATCTATCGCAATCAGCCCAGGCACCTTGCAACACAGATCGGTGGCCCTCAGCGGCCACCGATTTCTATTTCCCTACCAGACGTGCGCCCGAACCACATCCACCACAACTTCCACAATGCGCGCCGCAAGACTTCTCCTGGCACCAAACACCTTCGCCACCCCCACGGTGCCCAATGCCAGTCGCGGACTTCCTACCGGCAGCGCCATGCGTGCGCCGTAGAACGTCGGCAGCTCAATCCCTTTATAGTCCTGGTGCGGGATCAATCCCGCCGGCAGCGTCGCTGGCTCACCTTCCAGCGATGCCAGGCGCATGCGCACAATCGTGAACCGTCCAGGCGGCGCCACCGCCACCTCATCTCCCGGCTGAATCCGATTCATCTCTCCCGCCGGAATATAGAGTCGTAGCCGCTGCTCCCCCTTCCCTTCCGCAGAGCCATCCCCCGCCAGCGTCAGCAAAGCCTCACCCGAACCGACCTGTTGATCCACCAACTCATCGGGCTGCGGCGTCAACACTCTTCCATCCACCGTAGCTCGCACCACCAGCGAAGCCTGCGCCTCATCCGCCAGCCCTGCCGACCGTCGCGCGCCTGTTTCTTCCGCAGCGGATGCACCAATCGACCGCCCACCAAGCTGCGCCTCGACTGCATGGTAGCGCGCCGACCCTATCGCGGCCTGCGAGCTCGACGTCATCCCCGCAACGTCGGCACTCGACAGACGCAGCAGTGGCTGCCCCCGCCGCACAGCATCTCCCTCACGAACGTACACCGCTTCAACTTTTCCGTTGACAGGCGCATGCAACGTCACAGGATCCGACGCTTCAACAACAAAGTACGCGTTCTCACGATCCCGTAGCACCGGTGCAAACAGGACTATGACCAATACGAACGCTGTTCCTAACGTCCGCGGCTGCATCCAAAATGCTCCGCTCAGATGGGTTTTCCAAAATTGCTGCGCCACGCCAGCCAGCGATTTTAGACGTCCTCGAAAAATCGCAATCGCCATAGCGCCCGCGGGAATCAAAGCAAACTCCGCCACAAACTTGGAACCCACATTGTAGGAAAACCGGATCACCAGGAAGAGAACCATGTAACTGTATGCGCCAGAGATCACCGCATAGACAAGAAACAGCGGGGCACGCCGGCGCGGTACCGACGGCACTTCAGCCGGCAGCCGCAGAATGTCGCGTTGAAACCAAGCCGAAACAAAACTGGTCGACCGTTCCTTCAGATCAGGGATCCCAATCAACTCGGTGAGAAAGTAATATCCGTCAAGCTTCAGCAGCGGATTCAAATTCATGACGATGACCGCCAGGCCGGTAATCAAAATCACCTTGTATGCCAGATCATGCACAAAGGCGCTCGGCTGCGTATTCGTCCACACAATCATCGCCAGCCCGCACACCACCATCTCCACCCATATGCCCGCAATGATCGTTGCCAGGCGCTGAATCTTCGTCGCCGACACCCACGTCTCGGTTACGTCCACAAAAAACGCAGGCGTCAGGTACAGAAACATCAGTCCCATATTGTGGACTTCGCCGCCATAATGTTTGCAGGTCAGGCCATGGGCCGACTCGTGAATGAACCCGAGCCCAAACAGCAGCACCCAGAACTCGGCAAAGTCCGCGAATGTCTTATGCGTGAAGTTGTAGTACAGCGGAATATCCGGACCAAAATCCTTCCACTTAGCCGCGAAGACCAAACCCTCAAAGCAGAACAGCAGCACCACCGCAAGGACACACCAGCGGCTATAGATGAACCTCCCCACCATCCCGTCCAGCCAGGTCAGATATTTATCCGGATCCCAGGCTGTAAAACTGATATGCGCAAAGTTAATCTTCGACGTTCGATTCGCCTTTCGTCCCCTTTCCGCCTTAAGCCGGGCGCTGTACGCCATATTCTTTTCCTGCGGCGTCTTGAACCAGAAACCGGCCTCATCCAGGCTGGTCGCGAACTCCTCGACTTCGCGCGCGGTCAGCGCGCCGCCTTGTTCCTCGTTGAACCGCTGCGCTATTTCGTCATAGCTGCGAATCCCATCAAACAACTGTGCCAGCTGCCACTGCGGCGGCTGAAAACGAAAAAAGCTTCCCTTGCTACGCTGCAAGATCCCAACGACGGGTTCTCCGTCCAGCACGTCTTCACGTGTCACCAGCTCTGGATCAAGACGCGGAGGGCGCGCGCGAGAGAGCCGTACCTTCGGGATTTCCGGTAGTGCGGCATCCAGCGCCTCGCTGAGATTCATCGCACTTGCGCCACCGCGTCGTTTGCATTACCCGCTGTCCGCACCTGCATCGTCATTCCCGGCTTCAGCAGTGGCGACGGGTCGATTACCTCACCAATCACCTGCACACTTCCGCTCGCCGGGTCTACCACTGGGCTTACGCGGTACACTCGACCTTTCTGTTTTAACGCCGGATAATCCTCTGTCGTGAGCACCAAGCTCGCTCCGCGTTCGAACGCGCGCATCGCCGATTCCGGCACAGTAAACATGACGTGTAGCGGCGCGGCCGCGGTAACCCAGAACAGCACGTCCCCTGTCTTCACCTCCTGTGCCATTCGCAGGGATCGCCGTCCCACAACTCCCGCGAACGGCGCAACGATCTGCGACTGTGCCAACTGCAAATTGGCTGCCTGCAACTTCGCCTCGGCACCCAGCTCGTCTGCCTTGTAGCGGGCTACTTCCGAAACAGTCTCCGCCAGCTTGTACTTCACATGTTCCCAGTCCTCATCGCTGAGAATCCGGTCCGATCGCAGCGCATCCGCGCGCCGCAGATCAGCTTCATCCACTTGCTGCTGCGACTGCCACTCCTTAACCTGAGCCTGCAGCGACGCTACCTTCGCTTTCTCCTCATCGCATGCCGCATGTAGCGCACGATCATCCAGCAGCGCCATGAGTTGGCCCTTCCGCACATGATCGCCAATATCGACCGCAACCTGAACTACGCGCCCATCGCGTTGCGCAGCAACATCTGCTTGCTGCTCCGCAACGAGCGGACCAGAGGTACTGAATGTTTTCGGCGCCAATGATTCACCAGTCATTGGCGGAGGCGTGGGCGTCGAGCTCGCTGCCACCACTGGCGGAGCCGTTGGACGCGAGTCACATCCACACACCGTCGCAATTGCCAGCAGGGACAATGTGGCAGCCGCGCCAATATTCACCGGCCATCGCAACATCGAAGAACCATTCATTGCATCACCAGCCTATCCAGTTCCATAACGTCTGCCACGCCCACAGCGCCGGCTTGCGCAGCAGCACATACCCTGCCGACCGATACCCAATGAAAATCTTTCCGTGTCCACTCATCCCAGCGCGCAGGGTGGCTTCCCTGTTCTCCAGTGGGACGCGCGCCGCGAACGTGCGCTCATCATTCACAGTCTGCGCAAGAGGACTAACAATGTTCACCACTCCGCGCCACGTCTGCTGCGGATAGCTGTCCAGCTTGATAACGGCTCTATTTCCCGGCCGCACCAGCGCAACGTCGCTCTGCGCGATCGAAATATCCATCACCACCGACGACAGATCCAGCACCTTCGCAAACGGATCTCCTGCATTCAAGTGCTCTCCCGTCGCGCTTTGCAACGCCGGCGTCGCCACCAGGCCATCAATTGGCGACCGCAGCTCCGCACTATCGACTCGACTTTGGGCCCTCGCAACCTCTGTCCGCAAATACTCTACCTGGGCCCTTTCCTCACCCGCCTGCGCCGACCCGCCGGCCAGACTCGCCTCCATTCCCAACTCGGCCGCCTCGTACTTTGCCTGCGCTGCGGCCAGATCCGCCTTCCACTGCCAGTCATTCATCCTTCCCAGTTGTTCTCCCGCCGCTACACGCTGGCCCTCCCGCACAGCCACTGCCTCCACGTTGCCGTCTGTGGGCGCTGCAATCGTCACCAGGTGCTGCGGTTCCACCATCGCCTCTCCCGATACCCTCATCGGCAGCGGGCAGAACAGCAGGAACAAGAGCACCACTGCCGTCAACCCGCCATAAAACAGTCGCCGACTTCCGCTGGTCCGCAGAATCTCACGCTTCTTCTGCATCAGCGGCTCCAGCAATCCAATCAGCGGCACCTCGCGATACAGCAGCGCATTTCGGATAGCTACAGTCGCTTGTGCCGCCAGGATCTTGATCATCTCCATCTGTGCGGCGTCCAGAAAATCTGGGTCGGTCGCCGCATACAGCAGCATTCCCACGCGTCCCTGGTCGTCTTCCAACGGTAAAGCGTACAGGGCGCGATATCCGGTTCCTTCGAAATATCGTGCGACCGCCTCAGCGAACTCCTCCCCACTTTCCTGCTCGGTTTGGCGGACATGCAGTGCTGCCGACTCCGAACTCAGCCAGCGCACAAGATCCTGTAGCCGGTCGACTTGAACATCCCCCATCGGGATGCTCGCCATCCCAGATACAGCCTTCAGCTGCAAGTTCCCTCGGTTATCCAGAGCGATCGCACAAAGCTCATACGGGAGCACACTCTGTGGGCTATTCACGATGATCTGGAGCAGTCGGTCCAACCTTAGTGTCGACGTAATCTCCGAACTGACGTGGACCAGCGCCTCCAAGATCTCCAGCTTTCGCTCTGCATGCATCAGGCTGGCGTTCTTCAGTGCATTGCTCACCGTGTCTGCCATCGCCGACAGAAAAAACTGATCGTCCTCATCAAATACTTTCCCGCCGCCTCGGTTCACCGCTTCCAGCACGCCAACCTCTGATTCATCCTGCATCAAAGGCACGACCAGCGCGTTCGTGATGCGCTCGGTCCGCTGCTCCTCGGGGAGCGACTCCAGTGCCGTATTCCGTTGCAACAACCGCGGGTCTTCGGCATCATCAATCAGCAGCGGCTCACCTTCCTCCGCCATCGCTGCTACGTAGCCTTCATCCGCGGTCTGGATCGCACCAATTTCTACCGTGGCATCTTCACCATGTGCCGCCATCAAGCGCAGTTCATCGCCATCGAAAAGCCAGAGATGCATCGCCTGGCACTCCAGCATCGCCGACGTCTTCGCCGGAACCATCGCCATTACCGCTTCCAGCTCCAGCGTCGCATTTAGGGACTTTTCCAAGTCATATAGCTGGGTCATTCGGTGCACCGAATCCAGCAGATCCTGCCGTTGTCGCTCAAACTCCTCCGCCGAAAGAATTGCCGGACCCGCCAGAATCACTACCTCAGCCAGCCGCTCCAGTTCGGTTGCACTGATTGGCTCCGAAAATGTCATCACTTCAATTAATCCCACTACCGTTCCCGCCTGGGAAAACGGCACATACGCAAGCGAAGCAATAGACCGCGCCACGTTCACATGGGCATACTCTTCCCGCGGCACCGCGGCCCCCAAGAAGACCAACGGCTCCTCACGTCCGGCCAATAATGGAAGCACCAGATCGCTTTCCGCCGACAGCATCTGTTCCCCCATGGACACCGGCCCCGCCATTCCCACCGGCAAAAGCATCGGTCCATCGTTCCCCTCAAGCAACCGGTGCACCAGGCAGGCGCTATCCGCGATCGATTCGACGACTGCAAGAGCAATCAACCGCGCCCGGACAGAGGAATCCGTAGCGGTGAGAAGTTCATTCGTCAGTTCCAGGGCGGGACGGCTGGGCATTGACATGGGAGAATTTCAAACAAACGTCTACGCAACATCGGGGACCCGGTGCTTGACGGAAACAAGCCTGAAGCGTCAATCTCTGTA
>FSXA01000472.1_pt1 | contig 10236 bp, 10 predicted proteins | sample 1638081 | NCBI WGS metagenome assembly FSXA01 (sample SAMEA3914788, study PRJEB12502) | metagenome | biome: forest; material: soil | place: Canada | collected 2011-07-03 | depth 0.1 m
GAGAGCCAGGGCAGACTTACGCATTAAGAATTTACTCCGTGCGGATCCATAGAGTGAGTGAACGAGGGGGTGCGACTACCTGGACCCATCCAGCTGTATTGATTGATCTAGAGAACTCTAGTGAGTGGACGGCGAATCGTCATCCATCTTTCGATTGATTTTTGGTCAACCTGGCGGGTAGGGTTTCGGTTGAAACAGTGTGTGACTCGGCCCCGTTTCGGGTTGCGCGATGGCACCATCAGCCCGGTTTCAGGTGGCACGTCGGCGACGGATGGTCATTTTCCTTGCGACTGTCAACTCGCCAATTGATCTTTGAAACGGCTCTTGCTGATTTGCAAACTTGCAATTTTGGAGTCCAGCGTCTGGCGTGGGATACCGAGCTTGTTCGCCGCGCCGGATGGGCCTGAAATACGGCCTCGGGACTCCGCCAACGCTGCTTCGATCATCTCTCGCTCACGTTCGGCGAGCGCCTCCGTATATGGCCCTCGCGATAACGAGAGTTGGGGGGACTCCCGCTTCAACCGCGTCTCGTCAACCGAGAAGGTCTGGCCGTCGTAGAGGACCACGGCGCGTTCGATGATGTTCTGCAACTCACGGATATTGCCAGGCCAAGCGTATTGCTGGAGGGCATGCATCGTCTCCGGAGGAATGGAGTCGATCCGCTTATGCAGGCGACTGGCAAAACGCTGGATCAAATGGTAGACCAGGGACGGAATATCTTCGCGGCGCTCGCGCAGCGCGGGAACCTGAATCGGAAACACGTTCAGGCGATAAAAGAGATCCTCGCGAAACTTACGGTCTTCGACCATTGTGGCGAGATTGCGATTGGTCGCCGCGATCACTCGCGCGTTCATGCGAAGCATGCGTGGGCTCCCCACCCGCTCGAATTCCCGCTCCTGCAGAACGCGAAGAAGCTTTGGCTGGAGGTCAAGCGGCATCTCTCCGATTTCGTCCAGGAAGATCGTCCCATGACCCGCCAACTCGAAGCGCCCGATCTTCTGCGCGATGGCGCCCGTAAACGATCCCTTTTCGTGGCCGAAGAGATCGCTCTCCAGCAGGTCGCGAGGAATCGCTGCGCAATTGATTCGTTGAAAGGGCAACTCCCGCCGTCGGCTCAAGTCATGGAGGGAGCGCGCGATGAGTTCTTTCCCTGTCCCAGTTTCACCTTGGATCAGAACGGTGGTGTCGGTATCCGCAACCAAGTTCACTTCCTGGAGCACAGACTTTAAAGCGGCGCTATCGCCTATGATTGCGTCGAACGCGCGGCCATTCCGACGCGTAGTTTCCCGCTTAGGAATGGCCGCGTGCCTAACATCTTGTGTATCTGGCATCTGTGCATAGAGCATATCGGACCTCTCAATTGCGTTCATCAGAGTCGTTTCCGTTTCCGGTGTTCTGCAGGGCCCCGTGGATCTCTTTCAGTAATCTGTCGCTTCGTACAGGTTTATTCAAGAAGGCGGCGGCTCCAGCCTTCATCACCAGGTCGCGAATTACGCCATCACCGTGAGCAGTCACGAAGATGATTGGAACTCGACTGTCGGCTTCAACCAGCCGTCGCTGCAATTCGACACCACTCATTCCGGGCAAGCGAACGTCGAGAATCAGGCACGCAGTAGGGTGTCGATGGAGAGAATCAAGGAACTCCTCAGCGGAACCGAACGTATTGATGGAGAATCCGGCGGCCTTCAATACGCTTCCCAACGCCTCGCGGAGAGGTTCATCATCGTCGACAACTGCGATGAATCCGTTGTGGGCTAGAGTTTCCATCAAGCGATGCCGTCCAATCTGCAGAGCAATCAATATCTCCGACAGATTGGAGGCTAACAAGCTTCGAACCTGAAATCTATCCTGCTTTAGGAGGAGGACGGTACTTAGTTCCGGCGGGAGGCCGTGAGCTTTTCAGACATGCGGACGAGATGCGCCAGGGAATCTGCCTGCGTCTTTTCCATGACATGAGCACGATGGGTTTTCACGGTTAGCTCACTCATACCGAGCTCATCCGCGATTTGTTTGTTCAACAGACCGGCAACCACCAGGTTCAGCACCTCTGTTTCACGAGGCGTCAGAGATTCGAATCGGGTGCGAATGTCGGCTAACTCTGCACGGCTTTTGCGCACGCCGCGGTCGTGGGCGACGGCTTTCTGAATGGCATCCAGCAAATCCTGCCCGCGGACTGGCTTGGTCAGGAACTCTGCCGCACCTTCCTTCATCGCACGCACGGACATGGGTATATCTCCATGACCTGTGATGAAGATGATGGGAATGAAGATATGAGATTCGCTTAACCTACGTTGAAGATCCAGTCCGCTTACACCCGGCATACGTACGTCGAGAACGAGGCAGGCGGGAACATCCGGACGCTTCGCCAGCATAAATTCGTCTGCCGAAGCGAACGTGTCTACGCGAAGGCCGACGGACCTGATGAGACTCCTGATGCCGTCGCGAATCATCGCGTCGTCGTCAATCACAAACACAATTGGGTCCGGTTCCTTCATGCGGGAGAACCCTCTGCGGTCGGCAGCGTGAACTGAAAGACGGATCCTTGGTCGACAGTCGACTCCGCCCAAAGCCTACCACCATGAGCTTCGATGATCGATCGGCTGATGGGTAGCCCCATTCCTATTCCCTGCGATCGCGTGGTAAAGAACGGCTCAAAGAGCAGGTTCATGACATCTGCCTTGACTCCAATCCCGGTGTCCTGGATCAGAACTAGAATCTGGCCGCCCTGTTGTTCCCGGGATCGAATCAGCAGGCGCCGCGGTCGATTGTCAATTCCGCTCATTGACTCGATTCCATTCCTCATTAGATTCAGGATCACCTGCTGTAGCTGGATTTTATCGCCAAGGATCAGGGGTAGGTCCAGCGTTAGTTCGAGCTCGACAGAAACGCCGTGTCTTACCGCTTGAAGTTCACCCAAAGCAACAGCTTCCTGGACAACTTCATTGATTTGGACAGGGCCTCTTTGCGGGGCCTCCTTACTGATCAGCGAGCGAATTCGTCTTATGACGTCGGAGGCCCGTGTTGCTCCCTGGACCGATCGCTCCGCGGCCGCACGCGCCTCGGCAAGATCTGGAGTCTGCAGGCCAAGCCAAGCTACACATGCATCTGCGTTGGCCACGACCGCGGCGAGGGGTTGATTGACCTCGTGGGCGATGGACGCCGTCAGCTCTCCGATTGTCGTTATTCTGGCTACGCGGGTGAGTTCGTCCCGAGTCATTTGAAGGGCCTCTTCCGTTCGCTTCCGCTCCTCCATCTGCTTGAGGAGCGCGTCGTTTGCATCCTTCAGTTCGGCGGTCCGCTCTTGGACCCTGATTTCAAGTTCGTTGTGAGCTCGCCGGAGAGAGGCTTCTATTTCCCTTCGCCACGAGATCGCTCGATTGGCGGCCAATTCACAGACTACGAACAACAAGAAGAAGGGCACATCGTGTGCCTTCAAGGCAAAGGAACGAATGGGCGGAATAAAGTAATACAGAATGACGAGGGTGCTTAAGCAGACCGCGAGCCACCCAGGGCCTCTTCCACCGAACCACGCACTTAGTATTACCGCGGCAGGAAAGAAAAACCAGACTGGGTTTCCAAAGGAAGTTTGCAAAACAGAGGACAAGGCCAGGGCGGCCAACACAAGGGCGATTGCGAGGCCGTAACGTAACAGCGGATGCGGTGTCGAGGACGCAGCAGGAGTAGAGTGTTCCGACATAGAAGCCGATCCTTATCGATTCTTCGGGGGTCTGGCGACGGGTTCTGGCCAAGAACGCTGGCCGTCGATCCCCATGGCGGTCTTCGAATGGCCAGAGTGCTTGACGCCATGCGCGGCAAAATCTTATCAAGATAAGCCAGTCATCTTCTGGAAATTCGTCATTGCTTATTTCCGGGCAGGCTGTCCGACGGCAAGTTGTTGCAATGATAGCGCACTTCCTCGGCCCTCCCATTGCTCTTATCGATTGCAGCGCGACCTATCGCGCGAATCTGGGCGCCGATGCAAATGGGCCTTGCATTAAATCGACGGCCCTCGGTGCGCCCTTGAGAGCCAGTGTGAGAAGCGTGTGATCGGTCAGTGCCGCCTACACGATGACGGCCCGGCCCCTACCCAAAGTCCTTCCGCGGTGACAAGTTCTTTCTGCCTAGCATCGAGTGGCAGGCGTCCTGTTCGACGGGACTCACTGTTGAGCGTCAAGTAATTGCGTCTCTTTCAAGTCGAGGTCGCGCTCCAGCTTCCGCAACACCGTATCGTTGATTCGACCCTGGCTCCGCAGTTCAAGAAGAACCGCTCTTTGGGCATTCAGGAGCTTCAGCGAAACCGCTTGGCGAGGGACGATGCCCGTTGAATCTCCATCGATGGATTGATCCAACATCATGGCTGGACGTAGTCCCTGGTGATGAGCCAGGAACTCAACCATCTGGGCTGACATCTGAAGATCCCGGCCTGGTTCCGCATCAAGAAGTTCCCTGGCTGCTGCCGTCATCCGCGACCTGGCATACTCCTCTTCGCTGCGGTCTTCGCCGGCCCGGCCAAGTCCCAGCGCACGTATGAGCCAGGGAAGGGTCACGCCCTGGAGGACGAGTGTACCGAGAATTACGGAGAACGTCAGAAACAGGATCATGTCGCGACCGGGTAACGGGCGGCCGTCTGAGAGCGTCTCCGGTATGGACAGTGCCGCGGCCAGCGCGAGAACGCCCCGCATGCCTGTCCAGCCAGTGATGAACATCTGCTTTGCCTTCGGCGGCGTCTCTGATTGTTTCAGGATATAGCGGCGAACGAGATAGGCGACGTAGCTGCTGGGATAGACCCAGACCAGGCGCAACGCGATGACAAGTGCGCAGATCGCAAGCGCGTCTCCCAGCAATGTCAGGCGACTATAGCTGTGCAGTCCGGCAAGAACGAATGGTAGTTGCAGCCCAATTAAAACGAAGACCAATCCGTTGAGGACAAAGTCGATGGTGTCCCAAAGAGCATAGGCCTGCAGGCGCACCGGCGGCGTGAAGAACGTGGCGCTCTTGCGACTCAGGTAAAAGCCCGCCGTGATGACAGCGAGTACCCCCGAAGCATGTAGTTCCTCAGCCGCGATGTAGGCGGTGTAGGCGCTCACCAGACCGAGAGTGAGTTCGATCGGTGCATCATCGATATGGAGTTCCAACCAATGGACGATCCACGCCACGAACAGCCCAACGCCAATCCCCGCCATCACCAAATAGATGAGGCGCAATGCACCGGCGGGGGCTGACGGCGTCTGCCCACTCATGATCAGAGCCAGCCCGAATTCCAGCGTAAGCAGCCCAGTTGCGTCGTTGATTAGGCTTTCGCCCTCTAAGATGTCTGTGATTTGCTGTGGCAAGCCGACCCGTTTCGCAATCGCAGTCGCGGCGATTGCATCGGTGGGCGCAAGAATTGCTCCGAGAAGAAATCCCGTCTTCCAGTTGAGGAAGGAAAACAGACGCTCCCCTGCAATCGCCACGCCGATCACGGTGAACATCACCAAGCCAGAGGCCATCAGGAGGATACTAACCAGGTTGTAACGGAACTCGCGCAATGAGGTCTGCCACGCCGCATGGAACAAGAGTGGCGGCAGCACCACAAGGAAGAACAACTCCGGGTTGAGCCGGACCGGCGGCAGTCCCGGCACCAAGCTGAGCAGGAGCCCGCCAACCACCAGCACGATCGGATACGCAAGCTTCATCCTGCGGGCAAGCTCGCCGAAAAGAACAACGAAGCCGAGCAGTAAGAGGAAGACGGTTTCGACAGTCTTGATTTCTCCGTGCACTCATACCTCCGAGACGCGACCAACTCCGTTTCGCGATGGAATTGCTTTGCAATGGCTGATCCGCAGCCGTGGATCCGATGCTTGTCCTGTCGGGTCTGAAAGCAATACCTCGGGCAAGGCACCCCTCATCTCGGCCAATGCGGAGAAACCATCACCTGCGCACCGCACACGATAGCCTGCGCGGGTAAAGATCAGCGAGAGCGTGCTTCGCAATATCGCATGGTCGTCGACAATCAAAATGTTTTTCGGTGAAGTCCGCATGTCATCCTGCCGTGGGGAAATGTTCGAGCGCTGCCGTGGAAAAATGGAATCGGGGAAACAGATGATCGGCGTGAGGCACTCCGCTGCCGATTGGGAACATCCGTTCCCTCGATTCGTCCAGCTACCGCAGTCGATCCTGCATTAGTTGCGCGAAGCAGGGACCCACACCGCTTGGTGCGCGGCGAGTGCTACACCCGCGACGTCGGTGCTGAGCTTGACGGATTGCAGGCCGGGTTTCTTGTCTGGCTTCGCGGAAAAAGTCAAAACATACTGGTTAGCGAAGACATTCTGCAGTTCGTCAAGGTATGGCCTCAGTGACACCGGCGATTGCAGACCAAGATAGAACGACTTACCACCAGTCTTCTCTGAAAGTGACGCCATTTGCGCTTGACCATTGGTTAGCGGCCAATACGCTCGCCGTGTCAGCCGTGCGCCGGGCACGTAGATCGAATGGATTACCGTGCCGGTCTGATGTGCAACGGTGGCAGCGACGTCGACGTCTGGATTGACGGTAAACCCGCGGCGCGTGTGGAGCGTTCTATGCATCCGGTCCACGCCATCGCTTAAGATGATCACCTCGCGGCGGCTCTCGTGTTCAGGCCAGCGCTTCATCAGATCGGTGACCGACAGATAGGGGCTCCCATAGGCTCCTGCATGACCGATCGGCAGGCGCAGCGCTTGGGCCGCGAGAGCGTGATTGGCGGTCAGATCCTGCGCGACCTGCACGCCGGCATTCTGCATATAGCCAACGCCTATCAAGGTCGTCGCAGGCTGGGCGAGGATAAACGAGCGGACATCCTCAAGATGCATACCCAAGGAAGGAGCGGCTGCGTCGTCGATGAGGACGAACAAGTCCAGCCCCGCATTGCTGCCTCGAGCCGGTGTCCAGCTAGAGACGCGCAACTGCTCTTTGCCTCGCTTGACCGCGATGTCGCTGCCGGTAAGCTGGGGCATTCGTTTACCGTTGGCGACAGTTGCTGTAACGATCATGTTGACCGCGACACCGTCGCCCGATGGGGTAACTTCCGCCTTTGCCGGCGAGATAGCTGCAACCATGCCAGCGAATGCGAGCGTGCTATAGAGGATTTTTTTGATTCGTGTATTCATGACGTCTCCTTAAGGGTGATGGGTGGGGGTCGCGAGTGAGGTGTTCGTCACGCGGACAGGTGGATCGTGCGCGGGTTCGCAAGCAATGCTGGTGCATCCTGCAGCTCGCGCGTAGGCGGAGATTTCTCAGAGGCTGAACCTTCTATCAGGTCTCTGAATGACAATCGATTACGAGAGGCCGTATGCGATGGGTGGCCCGTCGCCCTAAGCGATACGGGCCGTCCCGGAGGGTAGGGGCATTCAGGCGGTAAGCTTCGTGCGCACCGTTGCTAACGTCATGCCGAGGGCAAGTGCCAGGCCTCCGAGGACCGCCATCCATGGCAGCGTGCTCCCCGTCTTGGGTAGCACAGCCGGAAGCTCCGCGGTGGCGACGGTGACCGGCGTTTGCTGCTCCGGCACACTCGCCGTTACGGCGGCCGGCTGGACGGGCTGAATCAGCAGGACTCCATACAACGGCGGGGTCGCTGGCGTCGGCACCCGGCCGAAGGTCGTCTTGCTGCTTGCAACGACCGTCTGCGGTTCATCCGTGACGATGGTGGCCTCGAACGACATTCCCTTCCTGAGGTCAAACACCGTCTTCTCATGTCCGTTCACGATGAACTTCGCGTGGCTCGGAACCGAATAACGATGGTTGCTTCCATCCGGTAATGAGACGATGACCGAGTGAGGCGCCATCACGTGCCACACCTTGCCCTTCAGCACTCTTACCGTCTTCACGTAACGCGGCGTCGTGGATGTCGTGATCACCTGGGTCAGCGTGGTGCCTGGGTTCAGTTCATGCACACTCAGCTTCTTACCGCTGATCAGGAACTCGTCCGTGTCCGGAACGATCATGTGCTCGACGCGTCCGTTTTCCAGCTTCAGGACGAGGTCGTTCCCTTCGACGTAGACCACCTTCGCGTTCTTGACTTCGGTCTGGTAGGAAGGCGTGCCGTGGCGCACCGTCTGATTGGTCACATCCTGTGCGAAGACCCCCACGGCGAACGCGGTGGCGGCGAGAGCGTAGGTGAGTATGCGGGCAATTAGTCCTGGAACACTGCTTCGAATTTTCATGTTGTTCTCCTTATGTTGAGGTTCATGTTGAGGGCTCGGAGCGAGCATGAATCTCGCCCATCCTGTCTCTACCGATGTGTCAGAGAGGCCGTGACCACGAACCGCTTAGGTGCCGATCCGAGGAAATAAAATGGATAGCAGGTGACGAGTGTCAGCGAAGGCAGCGGCCGCGGTTTCAGCACATCCACCTGGCGCGGGTCCACGATCCTTGTCTGTTCGACAACGTACGTGTCGGTATGCTCACGCCCGGCCAACTGGATGACGTCGCCAATGTGGATATCCTTGAGCCCGCGCAAGAGCCCATCCCTGTGACCAGCTATGCCGATGTTCCCGTGCTCGCCCAGCCGAGCTGTTCCAGGGATACGGCCCAGAGCATGATTGAGCGTGAGCTCATCCGTGCCTTCGAGCAGAGGTGCTGCCAGATGGATCGCCGGGATGCGCACGATCGCCAATGGGGCGAGCTTTCCTCGCTCCCGGCCAACGAAGCCAGCCATTTGCTGGGGACGCGCGCTGCCGAAATCTCCTTGCTGTCCGTGGACTGCGAGAAGAAGTGGAGTGGAGCGATCAGCCGGCGATGCCTCGGCGTGAAACTGCTCCATCATGAAGCGTGACACTAGAGCCGCTTCGATGCGCGCTGCGCCATAAGCAGTAAGCATTAGTAGACCTGCACCGATCAAGGCCCACTCCTGCCACCGCCATTTAGAAAATGTGGAACGACGCATGGCCAACGCCGGGTTCAGATTGTTCGTCGAATTTGTCGTTCGTGTCATCGATTTCCAAGCTCACGCGACCCTGACCGCACATCGCGATGAGTTCCTTCGGAAACCTATAAGTGCATGCGTTGGGCCACACTGCACATCTTTGTTTTTAGTAACTTAGGCCGAAGTATTTTGCTCCATTTTCGGCAATTCCCACTCATCAGAAATTTCGGGAGTCAATCTATCGTAGGCTGCGGTCAAAATAAACGCCCACATGGCATAAGGTCGAAACCTATCCCTTGTGAGCGGGTATTGATCGACTGAATAGGAGAAGTTACATCTTCGTTTCCCCGAGGCTGTCTATCGGGCATTAGCGATCTTGGAGCCGTTGGAATCGCGCGAACGTCGGCTCAGACCGCAATCTGGTGGGGATCAGATGACGGCAAGAAGCTCGGACTTTCAGGGTAATTCGCGCCGAGTGGGGCGTCCGTATAGGGTTGCCATGCGCCCGCATGCCGGTGATGGGTGCCGCGGTAACCGTGCAGGATTTCGGCGAGGATCTCCACGGTCTCCACGATCGTGGTTCCGGAACGATTGAAGTAGAGATTGCCATCTGCTACGGCGACCGTTCCCGCCCTCACGGATTTGAGCTGGCTCCAGCCCGGCAAGGCTTTGAGCAGGGGGAGTTCGCGCACCGTTCTGGCGATGTCGTAGCCGCAAGGAGCGACGATAAGGAAATCCGGGTCGGCGTCGCGAACTTCCTTCCAGGAGATGGCGCGGGAGAATTGCCCCTTCTCGCCGAGCAAGACCCGGCCGTTGGCAGCTTCGACCAGTTCGGGTCCCCAGTTGCCCATCGAAAAAATCGGGTCGGTCCATTCCAGCATCATGACGGTGGGGGTGGGGTTGTCGCGCACCGCGTCGGTGACCGCGCGCATTCGGGAGCGCATCGTCGCAATGAGGTCTTCGCCTGCGGAGTGGAGATTCAGGCTATGGGCGATGCTGCGAACACCGTCGAAGATGCCTTCGACGGTTCCGGCGCCGAGAGCCAGGACTTGAGAGGCGAGGAGGCCGCAACCGACTCTGTCCACGTCATCGGGAGTAACCGCACAGACTTCGCAGTGCATCTGGGTGATGAGCAGATCGGGATGGAGGTCGCGGATGCGGTCGGCATCGACGTGGTAGAGGGGTTCGTGCAAGTGGAGGCGGCGGCGCACTTCCGCGTCGATCTCGCCGCTGGACATGCTGACATCGAAGGCCGGTCGGGTGCAGGCGGGCAGGGTTCGCACCCATGGCGGGTTGTCGCATTCGTGGGAACGGCCCACTAGCATATCGCCCGCGCCTAGTGCGCAGACGATCTC
>FSXA01000624.1_pt1 | contig 10220 bp, 7 predicted proteins | sample 1638081 | NCBI WGS metagenome assembly FSXA01 (sample SAMEA3914788, study PRJEB12502) | metagenome | biome: forest; material: soil | place: Canada | collected 2011-07-03 | depth 0.1 m
AACACAACCTTCAGCATTGGGGTTGCAACTTACCCTCAGGACGGAGAGGACGAAGCGACCCTGCTCAAAGCCGCGGATATCGCGCTTTACCAGGTAAAACGCGCAGGAGGGAACGGGTGGCAGCGTTACACAACCACTGGAGATGCTGCTGCGGAGTTTACCGACACAGCGGCTCGTTAGCAGCCGCGCTGCCGTGACAAGGGCCATCGTGCGGCCTGTCTGAAAGCATCTACCCGGTTAGACTCCAAGGCGTTTCTCTGACGGAGCGTTGCGCGGCTATGCTCGCACGCGCAACCGGCCTGGCCAAGGGCCCATCTCTGCTGGTTCTCTCTTCGATGAATCGAGATATTGGAAATTAGCGGAGAGATACGATAGCTTCTTGAGGTTCTGTCTTGCTTGCAGACAGAGTTCTTCCTGCAAGTGGGATGGCAAGTGCCAATGCGGCCACGGAGAGTGTACACATGCTTCCAGTCATCGCAAGTACGCCAACCTTCGGGAAGAGCATCGCGACTATGGAACTCGTGCCTGCGGCAAACAACATCTGCAACGATGCCAGCAGACCTCCGCCCACGCCAGCGACCTCTCCGAGGGGCTCGAGTGCGCCATGCGCAGCGCTTGGCGCTACCATGCCGAAGGACGCGGTCGTAAGCGTCAGGAGCGGCAGAAAGGTCCAGAGAGACATGGATCGCATGAGCGTGAGCGTGACGAGTGCAGAAGTGCAACATGCTGCTGTAATGACTCCGCCGAGAAGAAGCCACTTGGCCTGCATTCCCCGTTGCGCTAACTTGCCATTGAGTGTGGCTCCGACCACAATACCAGCTCCAGTGCAGGCGAACAGGACGGCAAAGAGAGTCGTGCTGGTGTGAAACGTGTCGATGTAGATCAGCGGGGATCCGGTGATATACGCGAACATCCAACTGAATCCCAGGGCGTTGAGAAGGATATACGCCATGGCGCGACGATGGCCGAACACGTGCCGATACGAGCGCGCCATTACCATCAGTAACGGCTCTTGCGCAGGAGGCTGGCGTGGCGCAGTCTCCTGCAAGGAGAAGACGATGGCCAGCAGCAGTAGGAGGCCGCAAACTCCTGTGGCGATATAGATTGCTCTCCAGCCCATATGGGCAAGGAGCGCGGCACCAAGTGCGGGGGCGATCATTGGAGCGGCATTTGTAACCACGGTGATGACCGCAAGCCGGCCTTGCGCCTTTTTCCCGATGAAGAGATCGCGCACCATCGCCATGGCGAGCGTCATGCCGGAGCCGGCACCTGCTCCCTGGACGAAGCGTGCCAGTAGCAGGAGGTTCAGTGTCCCAGAGACAGCACATGCAAAGCCTCCAAGCGTGAAGAGCGCCAGGCCGAGCATCAACATGGGGCGCCTCCCATAGCGGTCGGATAGCGGCCCGTAGGCGATGGGGCTGAGCGCAAAGCCGGCCATGAAGAAACTGAGCGTGAGCTGCGCCAACCCTGGAGTCACGTGCAGCGTATGGGCGATCGGCCCCAGTGCGGGGAGAGCCATGTCGATCGAGATCGGAGGAAGCGCAGCAAGAGCTCCGAGAAAGAGCGCGAAGAGACTCCCTTGAACATTTAATTTCACAAACTTCTCCTGTGGCCCTTATGACTTGTGCCCTGCGAACGCACATGGATCCATGTGGAAGGGTGTTGTTCTGATGAAGCGTAATAACAGGTTGCCCTTATCGGCGCACACATACCACTAAGGAAAGGCTATGCGCTGGCGTTCGAAATGAGAAGTGGGAGATGCCGCATAGCTGCTTTGCACCATGCGTAAAGACCACATCGCCTTTGCCGGTCACGCAAAGCTGCTGTGCGATTAAACCGCCTTCTCAGTCAACGGCAACAGCGATAGCGTTGCAAATAGGAGATGACGGGCGCATCGTGCCCTTCCTCTTCGCATGTTTGCAAAAAACTCTTCGATCACCCAGGCATGACGGAGAGAACGCAGTCAAAGGAGATTCAATTTGTGTTTATGGAACGATATGGCCTGATCGCAGCACGTATCCTCATGTCGATCATTTTTCTTGTCAATGGACTGAACCTCGTCAGCCAGAGCCTAGCGCTGCACGAAATGGTTGCGCACGGCGTTCCCGTCAACGTCGCGCACTGGATGATTCTGGGCGGACAGGTGCTTCAAGTCATCGCAAGTATTGGTTTAATCTTCGGGATTTATCCGCGTTTGGCAGCGCTTGCACTGATCCTGTTTTTGATTCCAGCGACCCTCATGGCTCATGCCTTCTGGAAAGTGATGGGCACACCGCTCTACTCGATTCAAGTAATCAACTTCTGCAAGAACGTATGCATGGCGGGTGGACTCCTTTTGGTCGCCACCTTGAAAAGCTGCGGCCAGACTTTGAAGCCGGGATCTATCAGCCGACGGTGATTTCGCAGGTCCTGCCTCTGGCCAATGCACGGCGAGCGTATGGCGAATGCCGGTCTGACCTATCGCTTTTAGAGCGCGTTTCAACGGCTGATCTCGCAATCCTCAGCCGATACGGAGCTGCGCAAGTGGCTAGAATGAAGGGGGAAGAATGCTGCTCGAAAAGGCAGGGAACGTGGCTGACGAGGTCGCTGAACTCCAGTTATTCGTACAGATCGTGAATGCGGGGAACCTCTCTGCTGCTGCGCGAGCGCTGAACTCCTCTCCCGCAGCGATGAGCCGAGGACTCGGCGCTCTCGAATCTCGCCTCGGGGTGCGCCTGGTTACCCGAACCTCCCGGTCGTTCGAACTTACCGAAGAGGGCCAGTTGTTTTATGAACGGTGCGCACGCATTGTTGCCGACATCGCCGAAGCGGAGGCGGAGGCCTCCTCCAAGGGAGACGCGGTCAAGGGCATGCTTCGGGTCGGCGCACCGATGGAGTTGGGCAGAAGGATGATCGCTCCCATCATCACCGATTTCAGGCAGCGATTTCCCGAGGTTCAAGTACATCTCATGCTGTCCGATGCCGGCCTGGATGTCATCGATGACGGCCTCGATGTGGCACTCCGCATCGGGCTCCCCGCAGATTCCAGTGTAATCGCCAAGAAGATTCTCTCCGCCAAGCGTATCGTTTGCGCGTCGCCGTCCTACCTGAGAAAACACGGGGTTCCGGAAAAGCCGAGCGATCTTCTGCAGCACGACTGCATACGCCTGGTGCGCGGTCGGCGTGTGATGGACACATGGCTTTTTCAGGACCAGGGGAAGCGCTTCGAAGTAATCGTCAACGGAACCCTGAGCACGACCAGTGGCGAAGTAGTGCATGACTGGGTACGCGCGGGTAAGGGCATCGCCTTGAAAGCGGCTTGGGATCTGCAACCCGAAATCGCCGCGGGCACGATCATCCAATGCCTGAGCGAGTTCTGGTGCGATGAAATCGACCTCTTCGCTATCTGTGCAAACCGCCAGCATCTGTCGCCACGCATCCGAGCCTTTCTGGATTTCGTTGCGAGAAAACAACCATCTTTCTTTTCAAGTGATTCGGAAGATTGCAATTACGGATCGAGTTCACCAACAGGAATTGGGCGACGCCGTAAGACGTCATAAAGTAACTGCCCAGCGGACCTTGGATGCTGAGGTATGCAGATGTGATTTCATGGCTATCTCCTGCGTTTCCTACCATCCGACCAGGGCAGGCTGATGAACGAACGTGTTCCCTCGTCAAATCCCAAGTTCATGCATTATGAGCTGGCACCACAAAGTCTGAACCAAGAATATTGGTGGATTTAAAATTGAATGAGTCCCACTGGTGCCGGGTAAATAGCCGGGGCGACGAGAAATCGACGGCATTGTATGGATTCGGAATTGCGAGCGACGAGCCACGGAGGTGGGTCATCGTCGCTTCAAAAGGCCCCTTCGGACCAGAACAGGCATCCACGGCGGCGCAAATTCCGCATGGAATCTGGCACGCGGCAGGCCACTGTCTGTTGGGCGGTCTCGCCCTCGCAGTCTTGGCATTCATCTTCTTCCGGCTGCAGATTAGTTTCTCCGCTACGGTATGTCTGTATCTGATTTTTGTCGTTCTGGTGTCACTGGCCGGTAACCTTTGGTCCTCGGTCATCGTCTCGCTGCCCGCGACCGGGTGTTTGGACTACTACTTTGTGCCGCCGCTTTACTCGTTCCAAATCGACGATTCGCGGAATCAACTAGCGGTCATTACCTTCTTGGCCGTATCCGCTTCATCGGTCAGCATCCTTAATGCATGAGGACAACTTGGAGCGCCCTTCGCACAACTGCTCGACACAGCACCCGCTCCTCAGTTAGAACAGGACGTACGCGCCGCGTTAACTGTTTCCAGAGTCGTCGGACTTGAGAAGTGCCGTATGCGCAAAGCCGATCTCGTTATGAGGTTGACCTGCATAAAGGAAGCTGACTATGCGCGACGGACATAACATTGCAGGTGATTGAACTGCGGAACGTCAGGTCTCCATCGCAAGAGGACGGTTCTCGTCATACCACCGGTGGAGAATCCCGTTCGGCTATCTCTTCTTCTGACTCAGCGAGGTACAGACGTTCTTCGTCCGCATCGTATTCAAAAAGATGCGCATAGCGGCCCCAGTCGATGAGAGTTTGGAATTGCTTTTCCGCTTCCTCATCCGAAAAGTGTTCGTCCAGGATATCCAACAGAAACTCTTTGCCGATGCGTCCATCACGCTTTTCCTCCAGCACTCGTAAGACGGCCCCGGTGAGAGGTATTCGGCTAAGAAGTTGCTCCTTGAATATTTCATGGCTGCGATGAATGCCGGCGGTAGCAAATTCTTTGCCCGTGTCGGTAATGGTCACGTCTCCTTCTGCAACGCTGGCAAAACCGAGCAGAGCCGATGCGTCGACGGCGGGCAGCAGATCGTCAATCTCCAACCGCAAATCGTTTGCGAGTTGCGGAAGGTCCTCGCGTCCACCGCGATCATGAATAATCTCCAGTAATCCACTGATGCCTCCCGAACGAGCATGAGGCAGCATCGGAAATCGCTTCGTTGGTTTAGCGGTCGCTGCAGGGCTCTCTTCTACCGTCGCTTCGGGATTCGTCATCACCGTATATACATGATCCGTCAATGCGCGAAAGCGAGGCCCATTCTTGTCTCTGGGACGCGCAATATCAACTCGTACTTCTCCGCGAATTCGCCCCGGGCTCGTGCCCAGAATGACGACACGATCCGCCAGAAGGATGGCTTCCTCGATGTTGTGCGTAACCAGCAGAATGCTCTTCGATGGGAACGACCCCTTCTCCCATAGGTCACTGATTTCGCCGCGAAGATTCTCCGCAGTAAGCACGTCGAGGGCACTGAACGGTTCATCCATCATCAGTACATCCGGCTTCATGACGAACGCCCGAGCGAACCCCACGCGCTGGCGCATTCCACCAGAAAGTTCCTTCGGATACGCCCCCTCAAATCCTTCCAACCCAACCATCTGCAAAGCGTGCATGGCTTCCCTCTCTGCGATCTCTTTGGCCACTCCACGTGCAGCCAATCCAAGCTCGGCATTCTCCTTGACCGTCAGCCAAGGCAATAGCGCGAAGCTCTGAAAGACCATAGCGACATCCGGGTTTGGTCCATGCAGAGCCACGCCATGCCGCGTCACCACGCCGGTACTTGGTTCAATGAGCCCCGCCAGGATACGCAGCAAGGTGCTCTTGCCGGAGCCACTGCGACCCAAAAGCGCTACCACTTCACCAGGGGCAACTATGAGCGAAACAGTCTCAAGCACCGTCTGCTCACCACCCGCTGAGAGCGGGAATGTTTTCGATACCTGCTCGGCTGTCAACAGGCTTGGGATCTGTGCCATGCTACTTCTCCGATCAACTAAGTTGGAACCGCGTTTGCGCTAGGCGGTAAAGCGGCTTCCACACAATACGATTCAATGTCACGACGAACACGCTCATCAGTCCAACGCCAAGTACGATGCGCGGCCAGTCGCCGCTTGAGGTTGCGTCGGCGATATAGGCGCCTAGGCCTGCAGCCTTCAGCGTCGTGTTTCCCCATGAGACGATCTCCGCAACAATGCTCGCGTTCCAGGCTCCGCCTGAAGCGGTGATGGCACCCGTGACCCAGGAGCCGAAGATGCTCGGGCCGATGAGGAACCTCCATTTACGGATACCACGAAGACCAATGCTCGTGGCCATCTCTCGCAGGTCGTTGGGCACGGCCTGGGCTCCGCCAATGACATTGAACAGCAGATACCACTGCGCTCCCAAGGCCATCAACAACATGCTGCCCCAGTTCAAATGGATTCCGAACCGGATGAAGACGAGCGTTGCAAAGGGAAAGAGGAAGTTCGCTGGGAAGGAAGCGCAGATTTGCACCAGCGGCTGCGACAATCGCGCGAGCCTGGGATTGAAGCCGATAGCAACGCCGATGGGCGTCCAGACAATGGTGCTGAAGACCAGCAGCGCCAGCACTCTAGCTGCCGTGGCCAGCCCGAGCAGAGCCGCGTGACCGACCTCTGCCAAGCCGACACTCGAAAGGACGAAACGAACGGCTGCAACAAGCATTCCTAAGGTCAGAATCGAAACGATGACATTAAAGACCCTGTCCGCAGTCTTCGAGGTGCTCTTACGTTCCGCATGAGCCTCTACCTTCGTGAGGTTGGAGAACAGCCGGTCCAGCGCAAACAGTGACGGGCCTAAGATTCGTTGAAAGAGCGCTGGAAGTGATGCGGCCCGCCAGAGATCAACAACCCAGAACCGGCGTTCTTCGCCTGCACTCAACTCCAGCTTGTAACGATCGGCAATCGTCACCAAGGGCTTCCAGAAAAACTGGTCGATCAGTAAGACCAAAATGACCATCGTCACAACGGCCCAACCTACCGCGTGCAGGTCCCGGGCTGCAATGGCGGAAGCGACATACGAACCCAATCCGGGGAGCGTATATTGCCGATTCAACACGCTGATCGATTCGCTGGCAGCGAGAAAGAACCATCCACCCCCAAAGCTCATCATGCCGTTCCACACCAGGCCAATCACAGAAGAAGGCAGTTCCAGTCGCGTAAAACGCTCCCATTTGGACAAGCCGTAGAGCGTCGCCATCTCTTCCAACTCCGCTGGCACAGTGCGGAGCGACTGGTAGAACGAAAAGGTCATATTCCAGGCCTGCCCCGTGAAGATCGCAAAGATGGACGCAGCCTCCAGGCCGAGTAGGCTGCCCTTGAACATAGCGATAAACAGCGTCACCGTGACGGAGAGGAATCCAAGCACCGGAACAGATTGAAGGATATCCAGGAGGGGGACGAGAACCCTTTCCGCCCGCCGGCTTCGCGCGGCAGCGTAGCCGTATATAAAGGTGAAAAGGGTTGAGAATCCCAATGCAATGAACATTCGCAATGCGGAGCGAGCAGCATAGTTCGGGAGATTGCGCGGGTCCAGACTGATCGTTGGAATAACATCCGGTGGACTAAATTTGACGAGCGACTCTGCCCCAACCCGCGCTGCTACGTAGAGCAGCACCAGCGTTCCGAGGCCCACCGCAAGGTCGGCGGCCGCGAAGGATGACTGCGAGTCCGGTTCGGTCCGCAAGCCTATGCTGAATTGCGGTACGCGAGAAAACTTCACGGGTCTCGTTAACCATCCTTTACACATTCTCTCATTGCGTTCGAAAAGGATATCAAAGCTATATTGCCCCGCGACAAACGCTGGCATGGGGACTCAAGTCACAGACGTGTGATGTACTTCCATCTCTTCGGATTCGTCGGCGATTGCTTTGCAATGCCACGCTCAAGCCGCCGGCCATAGTCGCTCGATCACAGAACCTCATCGTCAGACAGATCGGTGTGTATGATGTTGGTCGACAGAACGCCTTATGGAACGATCTTAATCCTTCTCTGTCTCGCTTCGGAAAGATCGCCGAAACCAAATCCTGACAGCAACGACAGCTTATCGAATTCTCCGAGAACCGGCTCTCCGTGGAGGAACTCTTCGAGAGTTCGTAATCGCTGCGATCCATCAACGAGCTCAAGGTGCCCCGACTGGGGTTCTCCCAAAAAGTGAGAAAAAGTATCGGAAGATTCATCAGTCTTGTCTTTTTCCTCGCACTTGCCGTAACGGCTCACTGAACGCCGTCGAATAGATTTCCGCGCGGATGGTCCCGATACCGCCCATGGGCGGCGGCGTTTAGAGCATCGAGCCCGGAGCTCAACGTGGAGGCATTGAACGACTGGTCCGGTGCACTGATCGGCCCCGACCAATCGTAGCCGATCTGGTCGTAGATATTTCGGTCGTTCTCCCAGATCGAAGACGCGTTTTTGTCGATGAACTCCAAGTAAGACTGGTTGCCTGTCACCTGGTAAAGAGCATCCAGGTTACGGATGAAAATGCCCTTGAACTGGGTTTGGTCGGGGTTTTGGGATGGGCAAGTCCCTGAGCACGGCTCCGTCAGGATGCCGTTCGAGCTGACCAGGGTGCTGATAGCGGCATTCGCGATTTGCTGTGCCTCCGTTAGATAAGTCTGGTCATGGGTCGCCTGGTACAGCGCAGCGAGGCCGCCGAGAATCACGCCCTGGTTATACGTCCAAGTCGTCTGGCCATTGTTCTGGCACGTTGTCGTGAGACCGTCGTTGATGAGGTTTGACGAATTGATAAGCCCGCTGGCATTGAACCACGTCAACTCCTTCTGCGCCCACTGCAGGTACGAGGCCTGGTGGGTTTCCAGGTACAGGCGAGCGGACAACTCCAGGAAGAGTTCATTCGTAACTGAGTTCTGGTAAGCGTTCGTGGTCTGCCATACGAGCCCGCCACCACACGAAGAAGGAGTCCATGCCGCGGTCACGTACGAGTGAATCTTTTCCGCCATCTGCAGGTAAGCGGGGTCGCGTGTCAGGTCGTACGCGTTGACCCAGGTAAGCCCCCACCACTGGGTGTCGTCGTAGGCGGTGTCGATGAAATTGCCCGGGGTCGGCGGCGGCGCCTCGTTGACGGCCTTCGCAAACGTGTTGGAAACGTCGCTCATGTACGTCCGCGAACCGGTGCGCTCCATGTAGTCGATGACCGCGTCGAGGGCGTTGGCGGAGTTCCACCAGCCGGTCGTGTTGAACAGCCCTGTCGGAGCGTCATAGTACGTCTGCAGCTCCTGCACCGCAGCCTGGGCCTTTCCTTCATCGCCGCTGAGCTGATCGGTGGAGGCCTGCGGGCTGGGGGAGGAGTTTCCCTCGGAGCTCGTCGCCACGACAGTGGCATAGACGACCCTCGCGCCGCCAGCGGCGCCCGGTCCGCCAGCTCTGCCGCCCGGGACTTGGACTGTCGCGCTCGTAGTAGCCCCACTGCCGCATCCCGAGACCCTCGCACTCGGGCTCGAATAGTTCTCAGCGAAGGGTTGCGTGGTCACGTAAATGTCGTAGCCGGTGATGGTCGGTAGCCCGCTGCCGCTGCACTGGGCGGGAGTGCTCCAGTCGACCTTGACGTTATCGCCCCACAGCAACTGAACCGACACGCCGGTGGGGGGCTGCGGGGCCGGAACCACCTGCGTCCACGTCACGTTCTTGAAGTACAGCGTCAGCGCAGACGAGCCGGTGTTATCCGGGTCCACCAATTGAAACTGTGGCGTGCTGGGCGCGACCACCACAGTATTCGGCGCAAGCGCCAACACGGTTTCGCTGATCGTCTGGAAGTTCGGAGTCAAAGTAACCGGCGGCCCGGAGACGTTTTCGTTCCCGTCCCACGCGTTGATCTCTACAGTCCCACTCCCGGCTACCTGCGCCGAGATCTGGTAGGTGTCCCCGGGTACAAACGGCGGGTACGTGTAGATCCAGTCGGAGTGGCCGAGCGCTGAGCTCACCTGCCATTCCAGCGCCGGCGCACCATCGTAGTTCGTCGAGGTCAGCGTAGCGTCCTGTCCGCCGTACGCAGTCTGCCACAGCGATAGACCGCTCGCCGGGCCCACAAGCGTTACGGTCGGTTTTGTGAAATAAACATTCACGGCCGACGTCGTGCTATCCGGGTCGAGGATCTGAAACTGCGGGTTCGGCGAAAGCACAGCGGTCGTCACGCTGACCGTCTGGTATGTCGAGGACAACTGTATGAGCTGGCCCGTGATGTTCGCCTCCCCGTTCCAGATGTTGAGCGCTGCGGTGCCCGTACCGGCCAATTGGACCGTGAACGTATACATCTCGTCGGTGGCCAGCGGCAGCGTGTCATTGACCCAGTCCGAATGGCCGAGAGCGGATGTTACCTGCCACTGCAGGGAAGGCTGACCGCCATAGGTGACCGATGAGAGCAAAGTATCCTGGCCACTGTAAGCC
>FSXA01001244.1_pt1 | contig 10201 bp, 7 predicted proteins | sample 1638081 | NCBI WGS metagenome assembly FSXA01 (sample SAMEA3914788, study PRJEB12502) | metagenome | biome: forest; material: soil | place: Canada | collected 2011-07-03 | depth 0.1 m
GTTCTGTATCGCAGTAATGCACTCGACAACCAGTCTCTAGGTGGCGGCCTCGTTCCGGGCGAAGGTGATGGTTCCTCAAATGAGCGGATTGTGCGTCTCAGGGACGGATCACGCGTACTCACCATCAGCCATATTCATGGCATGAGTGGGCAGGATTTTGTGATTCGCGTCGGCTACAGCCTTCGCCCTTTGCGGGATCGGCTATGGCAGTTTGTCTGGTTGCTCGTGGTCGCCTTACTTGTAACAATCCTCCTCGCGACAATCACCGGGCAGTGGATCGCAAGTAAAGCAATGAGCCCGATCGGGTTGATGGCGGACCGTGCCGAAGGCATCACCGCCAACAACCTTCATGATCGTCTCGTTGTCGCAAACCCGCGCGATGAATTGGGCGCGTTGGCGGCGGTGTTCAACCATTTACTCGAACGTCTCGAACAGTCTTTCCAGCAACTCCAGCATTTTACTGCCGACGCCGCGCATGAGCTGCGAACACCACTTGCTTCGCTTCGAACGGTGGGAGAAGTTGCTCTCTCAGAAACACGGCCAGCGGAACAATATCGTGACGCCATCAGCAGCATTCTAGAGGAGACCCAGCGCCTCAATCATACGATTGACAGCCTCCTCCTTCTGGCTCGCGCTGAAGCCGGCAACTCTTCAGCCGCCACGGAAAATATCGCTCTCGCCCCTCTGACAATGGAAGTATCGAACATGCTGTCGGTGCTGGCCGAGGAGAAAGAAATTGAACTCCTCTTGCAGGACGAGCCGCATAGTCATCCTGCGGTATACGGTGACCGCAGCCTTCTGCGCGTCGCCCTCATCAATGTGCTGCATAACGCCATCAAATTCTCACCAGAGAGAGGGATAGTCCGAATTGCTTTCACCATGGGGGACGGGCTCATTTCGATTACCGTGGCCGATGCAGGGCCCGGACTTCGGGAAGATGAATTCGATTCTGTCTTCGAACGCTTTTACAGGGGGCGGGGAAATTCTCCCAACCATGGCAATGGTCTGGGACTGTCAATCGTCAAGCTGATCGTAGAACGCATGGGAGGCTCGGTACGTTTCGACCCCGCAGCCGAGATTGGAGCGTCCGTAATCCTGCAACTCCCAATAGCCTCTCAAACCTGATCGACACATTCTATGAACATCTGGCAATTCTTCAGCATCGTTCTCTTAGCCGCCCTGGTCGGCGTAGTCTCCGGGCCGTGGGCCGCCCTGAACGGAGTCACTAGGCGATGCTCGTTTGAAGTTTTTGTCGAGACGATGGATCACATGAGCTGCAACTTCTCCCCAGCGTTGACGGTCTTGCTACCGACGGCCTTCCTATCCCTTTTGCTGGCTGTGCTGATGTCGAATCGCGAGATGCCGAAGCTTTTCTATTTGAATTTGGCCGCCCTCGTACTATTCTCTGGCGCATTATTTGTAATGATCATGGTCGAACTTCCTATCGTTGAAGAGATTGTGACATGGGCCTCTCTCGCAGAGCCACGCGACTGGCGACGCACCCGCAGTCGGTGGCTCAAGTTCCATATCATCCGAGTTGCACTTAGTTTCGCGAGCCTGATCCTTCTGCTGGCAGCAGGCGGCATCCAGGCATTTGCTGTCCCACAGCGTTGAACACAGAAGGCACTAGCTGCAGGAATATACCGACTAGAGCCGCTGCACCGTGATATCATCATGGCGAATCGCTGCCGTCTGGCGGTTGATGTATTCATGGAGTCGCGAGATGCTTTTGAAAGAACGATCGCTGGTCGCTTTCAGTCGCAATTTGGCGCTCCTGTTTCTCGCATTCGCAGTGTTCAGTTGGGGACTTCAGGCGAAGCTCGAACTGTACAAAGCTCCGACGGCTCAGAGACTTGAACTCGCGAAGCTCTCTACCGAGAAGCACTCAGCGAAGGTTTTGAGTGCTCTGGAACAGCGGGACACGAAGCAACCTCACTCGCCGATTCCGACGTTTGCCCTTGTTTTCTACTTCCTGTTGGCGGTTCTTGTTCTTCAGTCTGTGGCGCAACGAGCCACGATAGGTCTCTCCAGTCCGGGTAAATTCTATCTGCATGGAGTTTCCTCACTGAACCGCCCTCCGCCAGCGCTCCTGGAATTGCTCCTCGTCGGCAGCCTTTAGGCCGTAGAAGCAATCCCCACCTAACCAAAGGTGGCGAAAGAGACACGGCAAGACTGCCGATTGTCTTCGGAGCGCAATATGTGCAGAGTCTCGTCTTTCCTAAACCGGAAGTGCGTTGGGGGTGCCTGATGCTGAATCATAGCTACCTTCCAACCAAAGCAAGTAACGACGTCCCTTTGGAGCTAAGCTCGATTCTTCTCGTCGAGCAGGGTTCCGAACTGCGTGATTCCCGACGACTCCTTTTAGGTTCCATGGGGCATCCTGTCCTTGTGGTGAGCGCCTTTGCTGATGTCTGCAAATTGCCGCGAGATAGTAACTGCTGTCTCATAGCTCTCGATCTGAACCCTAATGAACATGAGGCTCGCCGGATCGCCGCACATGCACGCCTAACCTGGCCCGGAGCGAAAATTTTGCTGCTCGGCCATCCTTCCGAAGAATTCGACGATCCTCTCTATGACGATTCAGTCAGTCCCTCCGGCAATCCATCGGGTGTCGTCGAGACGGCGAGGCGACTCCTTAGACTCGATCGCCTTGGCAGCTAGGTCGCATTCAACTCAATAGAAAGAAGTCCTTCAAGGGAGTTTGTTCACACGATCAGACCTCTTGAATGAGCAACCATTCCAAGCACGCGCGAATCGAAATTTTGCAAGTGCATACGGACCGTCCACTTACGGAGAACCGCAAGCTTGGCTCTAGCAAATCACAATTGGCGAACCGTCACTCGCGACGAACGGCGAGGGCTTTGGTCTCTCGGTAGTTTGCTCTTTCTGCTGCTCGCTTTTTCGGTTTTCGCTTGGGGAACGTCTTACAAACTCTCCCTGTATAAGAACAATCCCCTTGGCAGCGTAACGCCCGCAAAACTCTGTAAGCTCACGAGCGATAACGCGAAGAGCGAACTCGACCACGTACTCGATGGTCATAGGATTTTGGCTGCAGCGTTTCTCATCCACCTCTCTCCGGTATCCAGAGGATTAGCCTTCGTAATCTTTGGGCAGGTGGTTCTGCATGACGCACGGCGAGACTTGGCGCCGCTTCGAGTGGCGCCAGTTTTGCATCTTCGACCTCCTCCAGGCCGAGACCACTGCTCGTTTCGGTAGCCGCCGGAATCGATTTCCTGGCGGTGCTTTATAGCCAACGAACACGCTCGGAAGAAAGGTCTCTCATGCGCTCTCGGCGCCTGCTTATTGCTGCCTGCTGCACCGCAGCCGTTTTATTGTTGTTCTATTTTCTGCATAGCCGACATGGCGATGAAACAGCCGCTAACGAGCCTGCTCCCGCCAATACGTCTGTGTCCGTAGCTACGGCCCACTCCGGATTCATTGCGAACCAACTCAGTGTCGCCGGTATCTTCCAGCCATTCCAGGAAGTGGATGTTCACGGAAAGGTCTCTGGCTACATCCGGCATATTTATGTGGACATTGGTGACCGGGTTCGTCAGGGTCAGACGCTGGCTGTGCTCGAAGTCCCCGAATTGCAAGCCGAAGTGGCGGGTGCCCAGGCAGGGATCACTCAAACGCAACAGAACATACTCCGCCTTCAGAACGAGGTCGCCCGTGATCGTGCCAGCTATGCCGCTATCCATGCCAACTATGTGCGTCTGAAGCAGGCTTCGGACCAACAGCCTGGCCTTGTGGCCGCACAGGAACTCGATGATGCACTAGCGAAAGACCAGGCCTCTGCGTCCCAGATAGACGCAGCGAGGTCTGCAGTAGCGGCAGCAGAAGGCCAGTTGGGCGTATCACGTGCAGAGAATCTGCGAGTAAGCAGCATGGAACAGTACGCCACCATCACCGCCCCCTACACCGGGGTCGTGACGATGCGCTATGCCGATACCGGTGCGCTCATTCCCGCTGGAACGGCCGAAGGGCTGAACCAGGCAGTCGTGCGGTTGGCACAAAGTGATGTGTTGCGGCTTCGTATGCCTATCCCCGAGCGGGACGTTCCGATGGTTCACATTGGCTCGGTTGTCTCCGTTCATGTGCAGGCCACGGGCCAGCAGTTTCCAGGCAAAGTCGTTCGGTTTACCCGCGACGTATCGAACTCTACGAGGACCATGTTGACCGAAGTCGATGTAGCAAACCCCGACCTTACCCTGACGCCAGGAATGTATGCCGACGTAACGTTCAATCTTGAAGAGAAGAACAATGCTCTCATCGTACCGGTGAGTGCGATCATCCAAGGCGACCAACCGTCAGTGATGCTCGTCAATGGCAGCAATCGGGTGGTGAAGCGTCCTATCGTGCTTGGCATTGCTGGAGCAAACTCTCAGGAGATCACGTCCGGTCTACAGGTGGGAGATCGGGTCATCATCGGTGGAGCTTCTACGTTGCAGCCAGGACAGCAGGTCAATCCCCAACCCGCACCAAACGATCTCACGGACTACCAAAAAGAAAATCAGAAGGGTGGCCAGTAGACCATGTCCTTCTTTGCGATTCGTTACCCCTTCTTCATTCTCATGGCTTGTATGATCGTGGTCGTCGTTGGCGTCGCGGCGATCACTGGAATGCCGGTTGATCTCTTCCCGCCTGTCAAGATTCCAGTCGTAGTTGTCGCTACGTTTTATTCCGGCATGCCGCCGCAGCAGATCGAGTCCGATATCACAGACAGCGACGAGCGCTTCTTCACTCTGGGAAGCAACATCAACCACATCGAGTCGCGGTCGATGACGGGCGTCAGCCTCATAAAGATTTACTTCCAGCCTGGAACCGATCCCACTGCCGCGGTAAGCGGCATCTCTAATCTCGCAATGGCGAACCTGCGCAGATTGCCGCCCGGAACACTTCCGCCAGTCGTACTCAGCTTCGATGCTTCTAACCTACCGGTTTGTCTGATTACGCTCAAGGGCGTCGGCATGAATCAAACCCAACTCAAAGACGTAGCCCAATTCAGCGTTAGAAATCAGGTTGCAAACGTTCCCGGGGCTTCGGTCCCGCAGCCCTACGGCGGAACCTATCGGCAGATCATGGTCTACGTCGATCCACTCAAGCTGCAGGCCTCGCAACTGGGGGTCATGGACGTGGTCCATGCGATCAACGACTCGAATCTCATCCTGCCGGCTGGAGACGTGCGCATTGGACCGAAGGATTACAACATCTACGCCAACAGCCAGGTGCCCACGCCGAACGACGTGAACAGTATCCCCCTGAAGACGGTTGGGAATGCCTCCATTCTGGTTGGCGACGTTGGGCACGCGGTGGATGGAGGTCAGCTCCAGACCAACATCGTGCGTGTCGATGGACAGCACTCGGTCTACATCCCCGTGCTCAAGCAAGGCGGTGATTCCAACACGATCACCATCGTTGATGGCATCCGCAAAGCAACAGCTCATTTGCTTGATATTCCGCAGCAGTTGAAAACAAGCGTGGTCTTTGACCAGTCGGTCTTTGTCAAGACCGCCATCAAGAACGTCATCAGCGAAGGCGCAATCGGGTTGTGCCTCACGGGCATTATGATCCTGCTGTTCCTGGGAAATGTGCGGGCCACAGTCGCGGTCATGCTATCGATTCCGATCTCCTGCATCGCCACGTTCCTGATCCTCTACGCCTTTGGCGACTCCATCAACACGATGGTCCTCGGAGGTATGGCACTGGTTCTTTCGCGCCTGATCGACAACTCCGTCGTTGTGCTCGAAAACATTTTTCGACATTTCGAGATGGGCTCAGACAGCGTCAAGGCCTCACAGGAAGGGGGTAAGGAGGTTCAACTGGCGGTGCTTGCCGCGACCTTCAGCACCGCAATCGTCTTCTTTCCTGTTGTCCTGCTGACTGGGGTGAGCAAGTATCTCTTCACAGCCCTCGCATTCGCAGTGGTCATCGCTCTGTTCTGTTCTTACGTCGTGGCTATGACTGTGGTCCCTCTTTTTTGTTCTCGGTTTATCAATCACACGGGTCACGGCAACGAACACGAATCCGCCGAGGCCGATGACCCGGCGCCCGAACACATGAGTGCCGGTCATGGAAAACGAAATCTCTTTGCGGCGGTCGTGTACCGGTTCAATCAAGGCTTCGGCTGGCTACAGTCGAGCTACGACAACGCAATTCACTATTGCCTGAGGCGACCCGTGTTGGTCGTGATGGTCTTTAGTGCTTTCGTCGTGCTCAGCTTTGCGTTGTCTCCGTTCCTTGGCCGCGCTTACTTTCCAAGAACCGATCCAGGGCAGTTCGTCATCAGCGTCAAGGCGCCGACGGGTACCCGGATCGAGCTGACAGACCAGTACATCGCGAGAGTGGAAGACGATGTGCGCTCCGTTGTCGCACCGAAGGATCTGAACATGATCGTCTCGAATATAGGCGTGACGCCTGACCTTTCGGCAATCTACACGCCAAACTCAGGCATGCACACTGCGTTTGTGCAGGTAAGCCTCAAGGAAGACCACAGCCTCAGCAGCTTCGAATATATGAAGCGGGTGCGTGCGAAGCTTTCGAGCGACCTGCCTGAGATCCAGACTTACTTCCAAACCGGAGGCTTGGTAGATTCCATCGTCAACCAGGGACTGCCCGCACCATTTGATATCCAGGTGAGCACGAATGACATGGATGGAGGATATGCGGTGGCCGAGCAGCTTGCGCAGAAGATGCGAGCGCTCCACGGCGTGAGTGACGTCCTTATCCCGCAGGATGTTGACTATCCCGGCCTCGCATTGAACATTGACCGGCAGCAGGCAGCTCTTGAGGGCTTAACGCCCAAAACCGTTGTCGATAGCGTCATCACGGCAATGACCTCGAATGGCCAGGTAGCGCCGAGTTACTGGATCGACCCGAAGACGGGCAATAACTACATGCTCACGGTTCAATATCCCGAGACTCAGGTCCAGACCCTCAACGACTTTAAGCAGATTCCATTGCGGTCCGCGGATGGGAAGACGACGACCCCTCTGGAGTCGGTTGCTTCCATCAAGTCGATCAACACACCAACGGAAGTCGATCACTATCAATTGCGACGCATCTTCGATATCTACGTTATGCCGAAAGCAGAAGACCTCTCAACCATCGGTGGGCAGGTCAATAAGATCGTGAAGGAAACCCATCCTCCCAAAGGTACGGTGTTGACGATTCGCGGCTCGGTGAACTACATGAACGACTCGTTCAAGTCTTTCGCCATCGGCTTGATCCTTTCAATTGTGCTCGTCTTTCTGATCCTGATGGCTCAATTCGCATCTTTCGTCGATCCATTCATCATCCTATTGGCGATTCCCCCGGGCATCTCCGGCGTAATCCTGTTCCTGCTTGTCACACATACCACCATCAACATCATGAGCCTCATGGGAGTTCTCATGATGACCGGCATTGTCGTTTCGGACAGCATCCTCATCGTTGAATTCGTTGGCCAGCTACGAGAACAAGGGTTGAAGTTGGAAGAGGCAATCATCACCGCCTGCAAGGTGCGCTTGCGGCCAATTTTGATGACGACGCTAGCAACCGTGCTCGGCCTCATCCCAATGGCACTCGCGGTCGAGGCTGGCAGCGAACAGTATGCACCGCTCGCCCGCGCAATTCTCGGCGGGCTCACTGTCTCGGGAATCGTGACGGTATTTCTGGTTCCCAGCGCTTACTTGCTCATTCATCGACAGATTGAGGATCGCAAGCAAAGAGCCGACAGAGCTGGTCGTGAAAACCCGCCCCAAATCGCGGAGGCAACGGCATGAAGCAAACACTGACTCTTCTTTTCCTGTTTCTCCCCCTTGCATCCGGCGCGCAGAGCGCGACATCGGTGCTGCCAACAGCGCCAAATCCCGCACCAATCAACGTCCAACTAAGCTTGTTCCAGCACGGTTCGAGCCCGTCAATTACACCAATATCCGCTGCGCCGCCAACTACCAGTTCGGTTCAGCAATCGAAGCCTTTGCTGAACCCGGAGTCCCCACCGACTCCAATCACCCAATCCGAAGCAGAACAGATCGCACTCAAGAACAATCCTCGTATCACGGAAAATCACTTACTCGCACTCGCTGCTGGACAGGTGACACGCGAGACCCGCTCAGGAGAGCTTCCCCAGATCTCCGGAGCTCTGACAGCCGAGAAAGCGGAAGATGGAACCCGCATCGGTTCCGGAGCGCTGACCGACTCTCGCCTTTATACGCACGCCGGCGGCGGAGGTTCGTTGACGCAACTCGTCACCGACTTCGGCCACACGAGAGACTTGGTTGCAACGAATCGATTGCAGCAGAAGGCGCAAGACCAAACCACTCTAGCGACGCAACAAGATGTGCTGTTGGCAACGGACGAAGCATTTTACCGTTTGCTTGATGCTCAGTCATTGCTCGATGTTGCGAAAGCAACGGTGCAGGCCAGAGGAGATGTCCAGAACCTCACCCAAGCGCTGACCAAGAGTGCGTTGAAGAGCGATCTGGATCTGAGTATTTCGTCCGCTGATCTCTCGCAAGCGCAGCTCATGTTGCTTGACGCAGAGAATGCCGTGGGTTCCGCGAGCGCAACCCTTGCAGCAGTGCTCGCCGCTCCCGCGGACACTCTGTACCAAGCTGCAGAAGACACCAATGCAGCTCCACCACCACCTCCAGGTACAGACAGCTCCGACACCCTCAATTCCGGAGCACAGGCTCAGAGGCCAGACCTCCAGGCACTTCGCCTGAACGCACAGGCATATCAGAAATTCGCTCGTGCCCTGGAGTTACAACATCTACCAACGATCTCCGCACTTGCAATCGGCGGCATCACTCCAGTCGCTCCAGATGGAATCTTCGTACCTCACTGGTATGCCGCTGGTGGTGTGAATCTTTCAGTGCCGGTGTTCACAGGGTTTCGGATCGATGCTCAAACCGAAGAAGCTCGCCTTCGTCAAAGAGCCACTGAGAAACAGGCGCAGGCTCTTTCTGACACGATTGCCCGCGACGTTCGTGTATCTGTCCTAAATGCGCAAACGGCCTTCAAGAGGATTGGCGTAGCTGAGCAGTTCCGCACCCAGACAGCACAGGCATTGGCTCTCGCTCAAACTCGTTACAAGTTGGGATTGAGTTCGATCGTCGAATTGAGTCAGGCCCAGCTTCAGAGCACTCAGGCAGCGGTTTCAGCAGTGAACTCCCGGTATGACTACCTCCTAGCGCTGAGGGCGCTCGACTATGCTCGTGGCCAACTCGCACCATAGAAGAGAGCCCTGAGAAAACCGAAGTACGTTCGCTGAAGGCGCAGTACAAAGCCTCTTAGAAGTGCAAGCAGACGATATTAGCGCTTCTCAGCAATGCTATTCACCGCCCAACGACGATGACCGAGAAGGTACCGGGGATGGGCGTGGGGCGGTAGCGTAGCTCCTCTGAGACGTTAGGTGAGTTGTTCATGCCGAATTTCGCAGTGACGAGGTAAGCCCTGCTGTCGTCATCGTTGACCGCCAGGGTGCGGGCGCCGGATTCAGTTTTGACATCCTGCAAACGGGTATAGCGGTGAAGTGAGTCGCGGCGGAAGATAGTAAGGAGACCCGCGGGGTCAGCGAGAAAAAGCATATTCGTTCGAGAATCGAAATTGAGATCGCCGGCATTCTCTGGAGCGTTGCCGATGATAGTCGTGTGGCCGTTGTCGGTACTGACTGCGACCAGTTTGTGGTCCTCGCAGGTGGTGAAAAGCTGGCGTTGGGCAACATCGATGGCGAGGTTACTGGGCCCCGCGCATGCGGAGATGGTCCAGGAAGCGATGACCTTCTTTGAGGCGGCGTCGATGCGTTGGATCTCGCCCTGAGCCGGAAGGGCCACATATATGTTGCCTTTGCCGTCGCCCGCCGCATTGCCAGGACGGCCGCCGAGAGGAATGGTGGAGACAGCCTGGTTCGTCGCTGCGTCGATGACGGCGACGTTGTGTGCTCGGGAGCTGAAGGCGAAGACGAGTTTCGTGTCGGGGTCGAAGACGATGGCATACGGAATGGGGCCGGTTGGTATGGAAGCGACGAGCTTGTAGGCCGACCGGTCGAAGACGCGTACGAATCCAGCGGTTCCGTCGGTGACGTCCGTGGCGTAGCCGTACTTTCCGGAATCATCCAGGGCTATGTCGCGAATATTGGACATACCATCGATCTCGCCGAGAAGCTTGCCCGTGCTGGTGTCGAGCACGGAGATATGATCGGTGCGCGCAATGAGGA
>FSXA01001201.1_pt1 | contig 10184 bp, 8 predicted proteins | sample 1638081 | NCBI WGS metagenome assembly FSXA01 (sample SAMEA3914788, study PRJEB12502) | metagenome | biome: forest; material: soil | place: Canada | collected 2011-07-03 | depth 0.1 m
ACTTTGTACGGTCTGTAAGGTTGTAGTCCACCCGGCCCTGCGGCTGATTGTAGTGCAGCAGCCCAGGATCTTGAGCGAAGTAGTTATTGCCGCTCACTAGGTTCTCTGCATTCGCGACGTTCGGCAACGGAAGAAACTTCAAGACGGCCACCGCCGTCGGGTTGATCAGCGATGCCGGAATGGTGTCATTCGGAAATTCGGTTTGGGCGATTTCGTTACTGTTGCAGGAAGTCACGGGACCTCCCGCAAGGCAAACCGCCGATCCCGGCTCGAAAATCGGAAACCCATAGGGAAAATCAGTAGGATCCATCGTCTGCGCCAGACCGAAATTGATGCCAGAATTGCCGTTATATCCAGGCCGCAAATAGGCAGGGGCGACATTCTCAAACAAAGAGGATGCGAGCGACTGGTGAAATCCCTCGAATCCGAAAAACACAAACAGCCGGTTCTTGATGATCGGACCGCCCGCCGTAATCCAGAACTGATTCTGCACTTGGCCATTTCGCGGGCTGTCGTTGAGGTTGTTCTGGTAAGAATTCGCGTTCATGGTCGTGCCTTCAAAGGCATACCGCGCCGTCGCATGATATTGGTTGGTGCCGCTCTTGCTCACCGAGTTGACCGTTCCACCGCTGGTGCGGCCGTAGCGCGCATCATAGGTGGTCGTCATCACGTTCATCTCCTGGATGCTGTCCAGGTTCGGAGAAACCGTCCACTCGCCGGCGCCCTGGTTGTCGTAAGTGAACTGACTCGTGATATTCGAACCGTTCAGCGTGAACTGGTTGTTGCCCACGATGCCGCCGCCAATGGTGTACGAGTTCTGCGCGTTGTAACCATTCAACTGCGTGTTCGCCCCATACGTCACCTGGCTGCCCGGCGTCGTGCCAATCAGCGAGTAAATCTGGCCGCCATTCAACGGCACATTCTCAATCTCGCGCGATCCAATCGTGTTGTTGCCCGACGCGTCCTCAGTCTCCAGCTGCGGCGGCGCTGAGCTCACCACCACCTGGTCGGTGACCGAGCCCACCTGCAGAGCGAAGTTCTGATTGAACACCTGGGAGGCGAGCATCAGCACCTTCTCCTGCACAGCCGTCTTGAAATTCCCAGCCGTTACCGTGACGGTATACGTTCCCGGCAACACATACGGGATGTAGTAATCGCCCCTGGGCGTAGTGGTCGCGGTATAGGTCGTCTTCGTGTCGATATTGACCGCCGAGACCTTCGCGCCCTTGATCACTGCGCCGGACGGGTCCGCGACCTGACCAGTGAGTGTGGCACGGAAATCCTGTGCATTGCCGTGGAGCACCCCGAAAATGATTGCGAGTGCAAAGAAGCCTCGTACCCAAAATTTGAAATTGCAGCTCATGCCAGCCTCCAGAAGTCCCTTTTCGTTGCAGCAACTGACCCACTCCACCGCCCGCATCGTTTGCGTGACCGGAGGAATGGTATCGTTTCCATCGATCATGGTAGCGTTTCCATGAATGACGGAAATTTTTATCCCACCGACTATGGACTGTCAAGAAGTTTTTATAGGAAAACTTTCTTTTTACGATTTCCCAACGAAAAACACTCGGCCGCGACCTCATGCTGGTGGCAGGAACCTACCCCCCAAGCGCAGACCTCTGGTCAGAATTGACCAGCACGCGCCGAAGAGCAGCCGCAGGATCCCCTCCGAATCAGCCGCGTCTTCAGTTGAACCTGCTGGGGTGAAAGACCAGCAGCAGCTCCGCCGTTTGCCGTCGAGCTGAGCAGCCGCTGAAACAGTAACTGAGCCGCCACGTGTCCGAGTTCGTAAATTGGCTGTTGCACCACCGTGATCCCTGGACGCACCGTACCTGCAAGTTGGAAATCGTCATACCCCAGCAACGCAACCGTCTTTGGGATCGAAATGCCCTGTCGTTGCAGAGCTTCGAAGGTGTCCATCGTGGTGCTGTTTTTCAGCGTAAAGATGGCGTCTGGAGGATTCCGGCCATGGAACATCTTCTTGATCACTCGCTCCGCCGACTCGTAATCGTGAATCGATGTCTCGAGCACCGTCTCCAGCCCTGCGGATTCAACCGCGTCGCAGTAACCGCGCACGCGCTCCCGGATGGTGTAAAGATTTAGCTCACCGGTCAAGCACACGATCCGCTTGTATCCGTGCTTGATCAGGTGTTGTGTCGCATGTTGCGCGCCAGCAAAGTTATTCGCAACCACCGACGGAACCGCCGACCCTGCCACCGGACGATCCAACGCCACAATCGGAACCGGAAGCCGGGCCAGAAGACTGCGCAGAGCCTCGCTCTCTGAATCCGCAGGAGCAATCACAAACCCATCCACGCGATGCTGTGTCAGGATATTCACCGCATCCCGCTCGGTATTCACATCATTTTGTGTCGTCAGCACGATGACCAGATAATCGTGGCTGCGCGCAATGGACTGCAGAACCTCCGCGCAATTCGAGAAAAAAGAATCAGCGATGCTGGGGATCACAAAGCCGATCGTGCGCGCGCTATGGCCCTTCAGCACGCGCGCCGCCTGGTTCGGCAAGTATCCAAGCTCCTTGATCGCTTCCTCTACGCGAGCCAGCGTCGCGGGTTCAACATGCTCTACCCCATTGATCACTCGTGAAACCGTCGTCGTGCCGACTCCGGCTCTCTTGGCTACCTCGCTGAGCGTGGGATGCTTGCTCTTCTTTCTCATGGGTCGTCTCTTCGCTTCTCCTCTCGACTTTTCCCGACGCTGCCTTCACTTCACGAATGCATTGGCCTCCGCCGCACTCGCACCGTGCAACAACAACAACTGCGGAGCAGTGGAGGTATCTTACGCCATCCGATCATTCCTCTTGACAACCCAGCCATACCCACCCGGATCACCGCCCCACACTACGCTCTCGCCACTTGGCAGCCAGTGCCTCATCGCTGAGCGCCTTGATGAACACTCCGCCCACCACGCTTCGCGCTTGAAAGCCGACCTGCTTGCCGGTCTTCGTATCGTACCAATCCGTCAGCGGAACACGGCTGCTCGTCTCGTTCGTCCAGCGGTAGATCGGGTCCATCAGCCGCTGAAAATCCTCTGGCCGATCCGCCAGCGTCGCTGTCCACAGCTCCCAATCGAGCTTCGTGTAATCCGCGCGGCTATCCAGCGGAAGCCCATAGACATTCAGCTTCGTCAGATAAAACGCAACCTCTGCCTGGTGCACCTTTGCAGGAAACAATTTGAAATTCAGCAGCTTGTCCCAGGCCAGGTTATATTTCTCGCTCCACGTATCGGGACTGTTGAAGGCAAGCTTATAGTGATCGCCTTCCTGCGCCATCGTTACCCACTGCTGCGCCATCGCATGCGCAGCCGACGCATTCGCCTCGCCACCCGGCCGATGCAACCGCTCCGCCAAGTCAGCATAGGCTGCAATCCCTTCAATCGCCTTAATCGAAAGATTGGAGTTGTGCGCGACATGGCCAGCAAAGTCATCGGTGGTCAACTGGTTCTTCGGATCCAAACCATTGGCCTTCAGATACTCAGCCCACTGCGTAAGCTGTGGCCAGAACCGCGTCGCCAGCGTGCTATCACCATCCATGCGTTCCAACGCGTCCACTAAGATCAGCAGATTGCCGCTCTCTTCAATGGGCATCTGGTCATCTTCGGTACGCTCGCCGCCGCCATACTCCTGTCCATTGGCCAGCGGATACTGCCCCAGATCATGCGGAGCAAATGGAAAGTGCCAGCGATCCGGCATCGCCGCATACTCCAGCACCGGAAGAATCTGTGCCTCCAGCAGCTTCGGATTGAAGAACAGGAACAGCGGTGACGAAGGATACAGCACGTCGACGGTGGCGATGTCTCCGTTGGAGAAGTTCTCCTTCGCGAAGATCATCGGATTCCCTTCCGCATCCGCTACCAGCACGTGCGCCGCGATCGACTGCCGATAGCTCAGCGCGCACAGCCACGCATAGTGTTCCCCGCCCACACGCGTCAAGTCTGCAGTGAGCTCGCTGTCAAACGCATTGCCGCGCTGCTCCAATCCGTCGTAGTCGTGCTCAGCCGCATCCAGCATCGCAGCGACAGACTCACCATGCCGCTGCCAGTAAGGCCGCAGGTTCTGATGCATCAGCTGAATCGCATAGTCCTGCGTATAAGCCACTAGCAAATGCCTTGACACCGGTGCCGACCCCACGTTGCCCAGCTTCAACTCCGCAGCCAGCCGTGGCGCGCCGCGATCCGACGTCACCACACCCTCCATCGCATCCGCAGCCGGCAGCTTGCTATCGTGTTCAAACGAATCCCACGGCCGATCCGAGATGCTCGTCTCCGCCGCCTCGCCATCGGGAACAACGATATCGAAGTAACCCCAGTCGATCCGCAGATCATCGCCGGAACGATTCAGCACCGCCTGATCGCGCGTGCCAACACTCAGCACCTCTGTCGTCGCTGTCCGATGCCGCGAGAACACCACCGGCTGCCCCGGATAACTGGTCGCCATCTCCGCTCCGCCACTCAGCAGCACGCTGACATCATGCGCCGCGCCATCCACCGAATGCGCAGTCCACGTAAGGTACGTCACCGGCCGCGAAAGCAGATCGAGATCGTTCAGAAACGCCGGCGTAAAGAAGCTCAGCTCAACCTCCACGCCCTGCCCACGGAACGTGTACCGCGTGTGCAGCGGCGTCAGCTTAAGCGATGTCTGTTCAAGCGCCGGCACATTGCCCGGCTGATCGCCCATGATCCGGAAGCACTTGCCGTCAATGCGAACCAGTCCCACCAGCGGCTGAGGATGTCCCGTCCAGTGCCTGGTAGGCGAGTCCGTCAGCTTGTCCGTGTTCGACCAAACGCTGAAGTACGGATTATGCGCAATCAGCGGAGTAGCCGGAGGACGATTCTGCGAGATCAACCGTGGCATGCAAAGAATGACTGGGGCGAAAAGTGAGATGACCCGAAGAAAACGTTTCATGGGCGTTGATTATCTCGCGCCCTGCTGTGAGCGTCAAAATTGACGCTTCAATCAACGCTCCATGAACGCCTTCGATTCGCCTCCTCCTCACTCTTCTACGCAGCTACAGCGGGAGCGCTAAAGCACTCTCCCACCAGCTCCTCACTCTTCTTCCAAAGCGCTTCAGCATTGGCTGGATCGAGCGCATACCCGCGCACGCCCTCGCTGATCGGGCTGATGATCACATCGTCCGCAACGACGCGGCCAACATGGCAATTCTCACAGTACTGCCCGCCGATCTCCTCCGCTGTACCCACCACGCCTGCCCAGACCGAAGTCGCTGCTCCCTGCGGAATCGTCTTCCACTGGAACGGCCCCTTCCCTTCCGACGCGAGCTGCTTGTTGATCTGTTCGACCATGGCATGAAGAGCCCCCTCATCCATATGGCGCCCAAGCTCCGTCTGAATCCCTCCCGGATGCACTGCCGCAGCCCGCACCCCGCGTCCACGATGCCTCTCATCAAACGCCACGGCGAACAGAATATTTGCTGTCTTCGATCGGCCATACGCAACGAACGGATCATACGGCGTCCGCTCAAAGTTCGGATCATCCAAATCGACATTCGAGAATCGATGCCCCGACGACGCAAGATTAATCAGCCTTGATCCAGGCCTCAACAGCGGAGCAATCCGGTTCACAAAGACAAAGTGTCCCAGGTGATTGGTGCCGAACTGCGTCTCGAAGCCGTCAGCCGTGTGGCCGAACGGCGTAGCCATCACTCCCGCATTCGCGATCACCAGGTCGAAGAACTTGCCCTTGTCCAGCAGTTCGCCTGAACACGCACGCACACTCGCCAGGCTGGCCAGATCAAGCGTGATCAGCTCGAAGCTTCCGCCATTGGCCGCCGCATCCTTGCTCACCTGGGCAGTCGCGCCCTTCGCCTTCTCCACATCCCGGACAGCCCCCACCACCCTTGCTCCGTGTGCAGCCAGCGATCGCGCCGTCTCCACGCCAATTCCCGCTGACACACCCGTCACCAGCACCCGCTTGCCGCGTAGATCCACTCCCTCAAGAACCTCGTCTGTCGTCGATGTCGCCCCAAATAGATTTGTCACTAAATTTGTCATTCCCTGTGTTCTCCTTAGAACTTGATAGCCCAGTCGTGGCGTGCCGAAATGGCCGCCTGTCTGCGATCACGAGTAAAACGGAGGATGTCTCCGTAATACAATAGATAACCGGAGAGACCCTCCGGTTGCAAATTCTTCGTATGCCCAGAAAAACTCCCAAACCCGCGCCGACACCACCTCCCCGCAAGCCGCGCGCCGACGCGCAGCGCAATCGCGAACGCATTCTCGAAGTAGCCAAGGACGCCTTCACGCGATCGGGCGCCAATGTCAGTCTCGACGACGTAGCCAGGCAAGCCGGTATCGGCCCTGGAACCCTCTACCGCCACTTCCCCACCCGCGAAGCGCTCCTCGAAGCCGTCTATCGCACCGAAGTCGAAAAGCTCGCAGCCGCCGAGCGCAGATTCGCCGCTGAGATGTCACCCGTCGACGCCCTGCGCGCCTGGATGCTCCTCTTCGTCGACTACATCGCCGCCAAACAGATCATCGCGCCCGCCCTCAACACCCTCATAGCAGACCCCTCCAAGCTCTTCGAGTCCTCCAGCGCGCAGATCAAAGGAGCCATTCAAGCCCTCGTCGACAGAGCCATCCAGAGCGGCGACATCCGCCCCGATCTCGCCCCCCTCGATCTCCTCCGCGCTCTCGTTGGAGTCTCAAATGTAGCCTTTGGACCGGACTGGGCCCAAAGCGCCAGGCGCCTCGTCGAGATCCTCATCCTCGGCTCCCGCCCAACGACCTGACAACCTCTTCGCGAATGGTTGCGCAGGGGATTCATCTTCGCGGGAATGGTGCCGATACATCTCCTGGTGGCAGTTTGCCAACGGGAGGCGCTGAATGAAGGTCGAGGATCGTTACACGCTCGCAGCGGCACTCTTCATGGTGGTGACTTCGGCGGCCTACCTATTGCTGGCGGGAAGGTATACGAGCTGGTAGGAAGGTATGGCAGAGACTACGAGAATCGCTCAGAGCAACCGCAATCGTCACGCTGGTTTGACTCGAATGACGACTTGAAGAAAACCGCAAAGTTACTCAGTCATACCTATGTTTACCCACAATATTCTTTTGGGATACCCACAAAGTCCCCACAGCGACGGAGATTTCTAGGTTTTAGTGGAGAGGTGATGCTTGTAAGCCATTGTTTTGATGGCTCCTGAGGTAGGACTCGAACCTACAACCCTTCGGTTAACAGCCGAATGCTCTGCCATTGAGCTACTCAGGATCGCGTGAAGAACGCAGGCAACCGGGCAGTTGCTCTTCAACCTTTATAGCAAATGCGCGAGGGTGGGTCAAAGCGGAGCTGTCTTGTTCTTCTCCGCGTATCCTGTTCTCCTACAGCAAACCACGGAGGACATCCGCAAGTGACATCCCAGCCCGACGAACCACGCACAGGCATCATCGACGTACCCAGCAACGACTCCGTCGATCAAACCGTCGACGCGCTCACCAAAATTCTCGCCGCCAAAGGAGTCACCCTCTTCGCTCTGATCGACCACAGTGGCGAGGCAGCCAAAGTCGGCATGACCATGCCTCCCACCAAGCTATTAATCTTCGGTAGCCCGAAAGCTGGCACACCCATCATGCTCGCCGCACCGAGCTCCGCCATCGATCTTCCCCTCAAGATCCTGGTGCGCGAAGACACCGGCGGAAAAGTCTGGGTCTCCTACAACAGCCCCACCTATCTCCAACAGCGGCATCATCTGCCCCAGGAGTTGCTGCCCAACATTGCTGTCGTAGAAGGATTGGTAGCCGCCGCAACCACCTAGCTCCCTGCTCCGCCCCGCAGCAGACTACTTGTACAGCATCACGGCGATACTGTACGCGCTGAAGCTCTGCGTACCCTGCGCCGAACAAGCTCCCACCGCTGCTTCGCGATATTGCCTGCTGGCCAGCTTCTGCTGCAGCATCTCCGGAATCTTCGTCAGATCGTACGCCGTGTACCGCATCACGAACCAGGGCCGGCGATCTCCCGCATAGCCCGAGTTCATCGCGCAGGTATTGCGCGCAGTCCCAGCCCCTTGCCGGACTTCCAGATCGGCAATCGACTGCAGCACCTGTCCCACCGCACTCTCCTGCTGCTCCAGCGAAAGCTGTATCACCGAGCGGTCCAGGTCTTCCACCGCAAACAACCGTCCATCCCTGCTCACCACGCGAATCCCAATCGAATCCACTCGCGGGTCCAGCAAATTCTCCCGATGCTTCGGCGAGTTCATCCAAGCTTCTTGGATCATGATCGCGCTAGGCGCCGTCGCAACATTCTCTGCGATCACGCTGAACCGCGCACCCGCCTCCTGCCCGCGGGCCGCCAGCTCAGGCTCTCCGTCATACTGATGCGAGATCGATTCGCGCTCCGCCATCTGCTGCGCGTGATAATTCGCCGCTACGTACAGCGAGCCATCCCAGCGCAACGGATGCAACCCTCGCTGCACCCTCTCCGCATTCGCCGCAGACAACAAATACTGTTCGGCCACCGTTGGCCCGCCGAAAGGTCTGGGCATGGCAGCGCCCCAGGCTACATAAGAGGAAAGAGTCAGCGCAATTGCGACCAAACGAACGTTCATGGGGCACAATCCAGGTAACCAGTTGTAAGTTACTATTAGTAGGTTACCACAGCAGTCTACGCCGGTGGCACGGGTAAGCGCTCCCTGTAACGAATCAAGAGATACAACAGCTTCCGAGCGCTCCAATACCGCGGAACATACCGCTTCGGGTCCGAAATCGATCGATACAGCCACCCTAAATACGTGCGATCAGCCCAAGCCGGAATCCGAACCTGGTCTCCACTCAGGAAAGCTATGGCCGCACCAATACAATGAATTGCAGGCCTATAGCTCAAGTTTCGCTTGAGATATAAACCCACCCGCTCCTGCGTCCCGCCCCCCAGCGTCAGAATCACATGCTGCGGCCGAATCCGCTCAATCCGATCCACCAACGCCGGATCGGCAATTTCGTCTTCCGAATACATGGGTGCCAGGTACACGCAGTCTTCCGGCACCTCGATCCCCCGCTCCCGCAGACACGCGAGATTCTTCTCCGCACTCACTGCGCTGGCCATAATCCACACCACATTGCCCGGCTCACGAATATCCGGCTGCTTCAGTAACTCCCTCAAATATTCCAGCCCCGACAGCCGCGAAATCGAATCATGCTCCAGGTGATTCCACACCATCACCATGTAAGCCGAGTCGGTAATCGCCATGTCGGCATTCACCAGCGCCTCCCGGTACGACACCTTCGTCTCCAGATCCTTCAGCGCAGGAGCCGCCGGCACCACCAGCAGCCCGCCCGCGCGCATCCGCTCGACAGCCTCTGCTGCCGTTCCAATAAAAAATCTGATGCCAAGAATCGTTCGCTGGTCGCCCGCTGCAGCCGGCATCAATCACTTCCCCTTGGCTCCGGTTGCAATCTCCTGCTCAATCCAGCGATATGTCCGCTCCAGCCCGTCCCGCAACCGGATCGACGGCTCCCAGTCCAGCTTCTCCAGGATCAGCGTGTTATCGCTGTTGCGCCCATTCACACCCTTCGGTGCATTCAGATCATACGTGCGCTTCAGCTTGATCCCGGCAATGTCCTCCGCGATATCCACCAGCTGATTGATCGTCACCAACTCGCTCGAGCCAAGATTGATCGGCTCATCGATCTCGCTCTCCATGATCATCTCGGTGCCTTTCACGCAGTCGTCGATATACATAAAGCTGCGCGTCTGCTTTCCATCGCCCCAGATATTGATCTCATGTACGCCCGAGTTCTTGGCCTCGATCACCTTCCGGCAAATCGCCGCCGGAGCCTTCTCGCGCCCACCCGCCCACGTCCCTTGCGGTCCATAGACGTTGTGATACCGCGCCACCCGGCACACCAGCCCGTAGTCCTCTTCAAAGTGCCGGCACATCCGCTCCGAGAACAGCTTCTCCCATCCATAGCCATCCTCGGGCAGCGCCGGATACGCATCCGATTCCTTCAACGCCACCACATCCGGAGTCGTCTGCTTCTCGCCGTTATAAACGCACGCCGACGACGAGTAAAAGAACCGCTTCACGCCCTTCGCCTGCGCCGCCACCAGCATATGTGTATTGGTGAGCACGCTCAGCATGCACAGCGCTTTATTGTTCTCGATAAAGCCCATGCCGCCCATATCCGCAGCCAGCTGGTAGACCAGCGAA
>FSXA01001041.1_pt1 | contig 10183 bp, 1 predicted proteins | sample 1638081 | NCBI WGS metagenome assembly FSXA01 (sample SAMEA3914788, study PRJEB12502) | metagenome | biome: forest; material: soil | place: Canada | collected 2011-07-03 | depth 0.1 m
CCGCAGTTGGAGGCAAGCTCGACTCAACGCTTGGCTACAAATTTGTTAATGCAAGCGACGGACGAATTCTTGAGACCGCGGCTTCGCTGACCACGTCCGGCGCAGCCTTGGATACAGGTGCAAACACCGAGATCACGAGCCAGAATCAAGAGTGGCAGATCACAGGAGATGGCAATGGATATTTTCAGATTGCCAGCCTGAACCCGGCAACCCCTGCAAACGTCCTGGATACGCAGGGGCTCACGACCCCCGGAAGCCCAGTCGTGCAAGTCGCGGCAGCAGCAAATACCACCAGCCAGAAATGGGATGTCGTGACTGCCGGAAACGGATACTACACCATCACGAATAGCGCTTCCGGTCTTGTGCTGGCGACAGCTCCGGCCACGAGTGGCGGAACAGATCTTATAGAGGAAGAGACGCCTTCGAGCGCCAATGTGGATTGGATCACACCAGCGAGTATGAGCCAGATGTGGCAGATCATTCCTGTTCACATTGTCGCTTCGAGCGCGCCGACGACGCTGGTCTTCGATCCTGCTCCCCCATCCAGCATCAACGCAGGCAGCAATCCAGGCACCGTCACCGTCGAGATCGAAAACACCGCCGGCGTTCTTACCGGCTCTACGTCGCCTTCGATAACGTTGGCCATCACGGGTCCTAACGGATTCAGTCAGACTCAGACCGTTACCGGAGTTGCGGGCATTGCGAGCTTCAATCTCGGCAGCGCCGTCCTCACCGCAGGCGGAACCTACTCCATCTCTGCGACGAGTCCGGGACTCACCAGCGCTGCGGCCTCGGTCACCGTCATAGCCGCTGCGCCCACGGCAACAACTACAGTCCTCAGTGCGCCCGCGACAAGTGTTACGGGAACCAGCGTGACGCTGTCGGCGACGGTCACCGGAACGGCTGGAACGCCGTCACTTACAGGGCAAGTGACTTTTCTGGATGGAAGCGCAACGCTTGGCAGCGGCACTCTGAGCTCATCGGATGTTGCAACGTTCACAACCAGTTCGCTCGCGGTTGGATCGCACAGCCTCACCGCGAACTACGCGGGTGACGCAAACAATTCGCCGTCGAGCTCGCAGATCGTGACGCTCACTGTTACGGGTTCCCCTGACTTTTCCATCGCACTCACCCCTGCAAGTGAGACCGTTGCCAGCGGAAGTCCTGCGTCGTCCACTGTGAGCGTCACGCCGGTCAACGGGTTTTCCGCGGCCACTGCGTTTTCGTGCTCTGGTCTGCCCTCGTTCGCCTCCTGCACATTCAGTCCAGCCTCCGTAACTCCGAATGGCGCTGCCGCGACATCGACCGTGACCATTGCAACGAATGTCCAAACAGCTGGGATTAGGAATGGAAACCGACCGAGTGGTAAGAGTGGAGTAGTTGGATCAGGGTGGAGCCTGGCGATTCTACTTCTCCCCCTGGTCACTTTCAATCGCAGACGCAGAATATCCTGGCTTCGAGTTTTCGGATCCATCTTTGTGGGAATGTTGTTACTTCAGGGCACTATGGGGTGCGGGGGGGCTTCGAACAGCTCGACTACGCACCAAGGTCAGTACTCCATTACCATCACCGCAACGTCCGGGACTCTCAGTCACAGCGCAACCCTCGCGCTTACTGTTCAATAGAAAGACACTACTAATCTTCAAAGCCGCATCGGCTTTTGAATGCAAAAACCTGAGCTCGCCGGTGCTCGAGTTTGGAAGGAATGCTACCTTCTGCATCGGTAAGTGATAGCGAACTTCCTATTATGAACACATTAATCACTACAGGCGGTTTCGAATCATCGCCATTCGTCGGTCAAACAATTCGTTTACGGGGTTGCAAAGGAGGGCCGCTAAGTTGATGTCGAGCTAGACCACAAATAAACGTCATGGAGGTCCGAAAAACGACACGGCTCTTTCGTGCCCGATGACCATGACAGCAGCCCTCCGGAGTGCAAACTTCGGAAGGCTGCCGCCCCGTTCTTATTTGACTGTCAGGGTGAGTTGCGTCGAGTGGCTCATCGTACCCGCCGTCACGGTGACCGTCACGTTGTAGGTTTGCGGCGGAGTTGAAGAGCTGCCACAGCCCGTAGCTCCAATCGCTGCGGTGATGCCCGCCGTAACCAGCATGAGACACAGCCATCCATTCATCCGACTACGCGCTTTGCGCCACTTGCGCGTAAAGGGCAGCAGTAGCAGTCCCACGGCTACCAGCGGGAGCTTGCTGGGTGACCCGTGACTTGGCTCAACTGCCGCCATCTGCTCAGGCATCTGGAACTTGAGTGAGATGTTACTGACCGGCTGATTAGCCGGCAGGCTCCACGAGGTGAGCGATTGCTCTGTCCATCCCGGTGTCCCAAGGGTTGCTGTTGCGCCTACGGGGAGACCGGTAACGGATAACGTGATTGCGCTCGGGAACGTGGTGCCCGCGCTGGGAGCGAGGGCAACCGTGTAGCTCGCCGATCCGCCCGGAGTCGTGGTCTGCGACTGCCCCGTGCTTCCGCTGCCGCCGGTGGTACCCACCGTCAGATCGACGACGGACAGCGCAAGCACGCTGCTCGACGATGCTGCGAAGTCGACACTCGCAGTATAGGCGGCCGTCATCGAATGCGAACCGGCCGTTAGCGTTGCGGTAGTGAATGTGGCCACTCCGCTCGAGACCGTTGCCGATCCAAGAAGCGTTGTACCGTCGAAGAACGATATCTCGCCCGGTGGTGTTCCGGCAGCCGAAGTCACAATCGCCGTCAGGCTGAGGGAATTCATCAGCACCACTGGATTAGCGCTCGATGTAACGCTGACTGCGGTCGCGGCTGTGTCGATAATGAGTGTCCCGCTGGCCGAGCCCGTATAGTTGGTGTTGTTGATGGTGCCGACTACGGCATAGCTACCCGCGGCCGTCGGAACTGTTGAACTTCCGTTGTAGGTTAACGAAACGCTTAGGCTGGCTGGAATCGTCGTAGCTATCGCGGTCAGAGCCGAACCGGTGTACGTCTGCGACAGCTTGGACAGCATCACCGTCGCCGCTGCCTTGCTGATCGTCATCGTTCCAGTTGCAGACCCTGTGTAGTCCGCATCGTTGATGGTGCCAACAACGGCGTATGTGCCTGCTGCCGTCGGAACCGTTGAACTTCCGTTGTAGGTCAACGAAACGCTTAGGCTGGCCGGAGTGGTCGTGGCCGTCGCAGCCAGGGTCGATCCGGTGTAAGTCTGCGAAAGTCCGCCCAACGTCACTGAACCTGCTGTCTTGCTGATCGTCATCGTTCCAGTCGCAGACCCTGTGTAGTTCAGATCGTTGATGGTGCCAACAACGACATAGCTACCCGCTGCCGTCGGAGCTGTTGAACTGCCGTTGTAAGTGAATAAGACGTTGAGGCCGGCCGGAATGGTCGTAGCTGTCACAGCCAGGGCCGATCCCGTGTACGTCTGCGACATTCCACCCAGTGTCACGGAACCTGCGGCCTTGCTGATCGTCAGCGTTCCAGTCCCCGTGCCTGCGTAGTCCGCATCGTTGATGGTGCCCACAACGGCGTAGCTGCCAACTGTCGTCGGGGCTACCCAACTGCCGTTATACGTGAACGAAACGCTTAGGTGGGCCGGATTGGTCGTGGCCGTCGCGGCCACCGCAGAGCCGGTATAGACCTGCGACATTCCGCTCACCGTCACCGAACCTGCTGCCTTGCTGATCGTCATCGTGCCAGTCGCCATGCCTGTGTAGTTCAGGTCATTGATGGTGCCCACAACGGCGTAGTCGCCTGCTGCCGTGGGAAGAGTTGCACTGCCGTTGTAAGTGAACGAAACATTCAGGCTCGACGGAGTTGTCGTAGCTGTCGCAGCCAGGGCCGATCCCGTGTAAGTCTGCGACATTCCGCTCAGCGTCACCGAACCTGCTGCCTTGCTAATCGTCATCGTACCGGTCGCCGTGCCCGTGTAGTTCGCGTCATTGATGGTGCCCACAACGGTATATTCACCTGCTGCCGTGGGAAGGGTTGCACTGCCGTTATAAGTGAACGAAACGTTCAGGCTCGACGGAGTCGTGGTCGCCGTGGCCGCCAACGGGGAGCCGGTGTAGGTCTGCGACATTCCGCCCAGCGTCACCGAACCTACTGCCTTGCTGATGATCATCGTTCCGGTCGCCGTGCCTGTGTAATTCAGGTCGTTGATGGTGCCCACAACGGCATATGTGCCCGGTACGGTTGGAACCGTTGAGCTTCCGTTGTAGGTAAATACGACGGTTAGGCCAGACGGGGTCGTGGTAGCTGTCGCGGGCAATGCCGACCCGGTGTAGGTCTGCGACATTCCGCCCAGCGTCACGTTTGCTGCGCCCTGTGCAATAGAAAGCGTATAGCCCTGGGTCACTTGGCTTCCGCTAAGCGTATCTGTGGCTGTCACGCTGAAGCTCAAGAGGCTACCCGCGGCTGTCGGAGTTCCCGAGAGGACACCGCCTGCGCTGAACACCAGCCCGGCCGGCAGACTTCCCGTCGAACTGAAGGTGTAGGGTCCCGATCCGCCGCTTGCCGTGAAGCTCTGGCTATAGGCCACGCCGACAGTACCTGGCGTCAATGTCCCGGCCAGGGGAGAGACTGTGATCACCGGTTGAACGCCTGTGCCGGAGAGCGTGATTGACTGCGCAGCGGAAGCGTTATTCAGGTGGTTGTCAGACACGGTGAGGGTTCCGGAGTTGGCGCCGCTCGCCTGCGGCGTGAAGTCGACCGCGTAGCTGCAGCTTCCGCCCGCTGCAAGGCTGCCCGCGACTCCGCCTGCGCTGATCTGCGGGCAACTGGACGAGTTGTCGAGCGCGAAGCTGCTGTTCACGATTGCAGGATTCGAGCCTGTCGCCGGGAACGGGAAGGTCAGTGGTGCGTTACCGCTGTTGACAAGGGTTACAGTGGGCGCGGCCTCCGTATCTGCACTGCCAACGTTGGTCGGGCTTGCAAAAGTCAGACTCGGCAGGTCTGCATAATCCTCTTTCAGCACGCGGCTGTTGTTGCCGTCGGCAACAAAGAGGTTTCCGCTTGCGTCCATCGCAATCCCGTAGGGCGATGTCGGGCTGCCCGTCGGTACCACTGTCTGCGTATAGGCGCCTCCTGACCACGTCTCCTTCAAAATCTGCCCAGCGCCGTAATTGCTGATGTAGACGTTGCCGGACCCATCCAGTGCAACACCGTAGGGACTGGAAAGACCACTCGCAATCTTGCTCGCAATATAGGTGCCGGCCGAGAACGTCCACACCACGTTGTCGTTCGCGTCGGCGACGTAGAGGTTGCCGGTGGCATCCACCGCAATCCCCTCCGGATGGTTCAGACCAGTGCTGACGATCGTGCTCTGGCTATAGATTCCCGCGGACAGCGTCAACTCATAGATGGCGTTACCGGTGGAGTCCGTGACAAACACATTGCCGGCGCCATCCACAGCGATCCCCCAGGAATTGCCCACGCTGCTGCTGATCACGCTCTGCGTGTAGGAGCTTCCGCCCGCGGGCGTCTCTTTGTACAGCGTGCTGTTGGGGCCTTGCGCGATATAGACGTTTCCAGCCCCATCCACCGCAACTGCGGTCACGAAGTTGATCGTGGCGATGGTGCTCTGGGTATAGCTGCCACCTGAAAGCGTCTCTTTATATACCGCGCCGTTCGAGTGGTCCGCGATATACAAATTTCCGCCTGCAGCTACGGCAACCCCGACAGGAGCCGCCAGATTGAAGGGCGACGCTGCGGTCGCGACCGTCGTTTCCGTCCCAGGCTGGAAGGTGATTTGCGGCCCCGTGCCCGTTCCAGACACGTAGCCCGTCCCCAGCACATTACCCGCTCCATCTTCGAGTAGCACTGCGCCATAGCGGGTTCCCGCAACCTGAGGCGCAAAGTTCACGTCCACCGTGCAGGTATTGGCGCTGGTCGGGCTATATGTGCCTTGCGCGCAGGATCCGGTGCCAGCGTTGAGGAAGTCATGATTCGCCACGCCCTGGGTTACCACATTAATGCTCGCCACTGCGGCTGGGACGTTGAAGGTGAAGGTCAGCGTGATTGGCAAAGCTGAACTTCCAATATTCGAGGATCCGGCGGCTTGCGGCGGCGCCGCGGAGGCTACCGCATAGATTGTCGGGGTATAGCTTTGGCTCGCCGTCATCCCTGCAAGCGTGTCGGTCGCGGTGACGGTGAAGGCGGTTGGGCCTCCAAGAGTTGGTGTTCCGGTAAGCAAGCCGCCGTTCAGCGACAAGCCCGCAGGCAATGCTCCAGCGCTTACGGCATAGGTATAGTCGCCGTCGCCTCCGCTGGCCGAGATGGTCTGGCTGTACGGAATGCCGAGGGCTCCGTCGGGTAGCGAGGCAGGCACGATGGTAAGCGGGACCGACGCCGCATTAATCGTGAGCGAGTAGCTTTGGCTGCTGCTCGAAAACGCCGGCGATGAGCTGTCCGTCGCCACGATCGAACAGGTGAACGTACCACTGGCGGTAGGCGTACCCGAAAGCACGCCGTTGGTGAGATTAAGGCCTGTGGGCAATGCGCCATTCGTCAGGGCGAGAGTGTATGGTCCGGTTCCGCCGCCGGCCGTGAAGGTCTGGGTATACGTAACTCCTACGGTGCCGGCCGATAAAGTCTCACTTGCCGGCGAGACGGTAATACTTACTCCCATGCCGCTCACACCGATATTCTGCGACACAAGGGTGTTTAGATTATTGTCCGCCAGGCTGACCGCTGCACTGTAGGTCCCAGCGGCTGTTGGCGTGAAGTCGATGCCCAGAAGGCAGCTGCCATTCGCCACCAGCGTTTCGGAGTTGAGCGCGCAGGTCGTGCTGTCGCTCGAGAAGCCAGTCGGTATGCTGATCGTGGAAATGTTCAATGTTGCATTGCCGTAGTTGAAGAGCGTCGCCGACTTCGGACTATCGGAACTCTCACTGCCTGCAGCCGTGCTCGCGAAGGCGAACGTGGGTGCCGTCGAGATGTTCAGCTCATCGATTGCAGCGCCGCTTTCATCAGCGATGTATAGATCGCCTGCAGCGTCCAGTGCTAGGCCAACTGGGAGATTGATTCCCCAGGTCACCACCGTGAGCGGGAGGAAGGTTCCGCCCGAGGGTGTCGCTTCAACTATTCGGCCATTGCCGGAATCGCTGATGTAGACGTTGCCATTCGGGTCGATCGCAAGGCCTTCCGGCTGAATCAACACCGAGTTCGCCACGATGGTTTGCGTATAACTGTTGACGCCGGCAGGAGTCTCCTCCAGCACCTGGTTGTTGCCCGTGTCGGTCACGTAGATGTTCCCGCTGCTGTCCACTGCGACGCCGTTCGGACCGAGAAGACCGGAGACCACCGTGCTCTGGGCATAGCTGCCGTTGTTTGGGGTTTCCTTCAGGACATCACCAGTGGTGTACTCGGCAATGTAGACGTTGCCGGAGCCGTCGACCGCAACATCGTATGGGCAGGCGAGACCACTGATGGGTGTGGATTTGGTGTAGACCCCTGGGCCGGTGAGTGTCTCCAGCACGACGTCGTTGTTGGTCGAGCATTCCGCTACCCAAAGGTTTCCGGCTCCATCGACCGTCATGCCAAGCGGGCCCTGCAGTGTGCTGTCGTGCCATGTAGCCGTCGTGCTGCCGCCCGCAAACTGATACAGAGTAGTAGCCGCGTCGGTGACATACAGGTTTCCAGCCTCGTCGAGCGCCGCACCAAACGGCGTTCCGAGACCGGAGGTATTCGGAACGGGAGTCGAGAACGTACCCGGCTGGAACGCAATCGAGGGCGCCTGGCCGACACCATAGAAGTAGTTGGTGCCAAGCGCAGCCCCGCCGCCGTCGGTGATCACGAGCGCGCCGGTGCGCATGCCCGGCGCCTGCGGGGTAAACGTAACCTCAACGGTGCAGCTCTGTGAGGCCGAGTAAGAACCCGCCGCGCATGTACCACCGCTAGTGAACTGGAAGTCGCCCGTCGACGCGCCCTGCGTGGTCACGTTAAATCCGCCCGGCGTGGCTGCGTTCATGAAGTCCACCGTTACCGTGACTGTGGGAGCCGCCGTGCCCACGTCATACTTGCCTAGGTTGTGCGGCGGCGTGCCGCCGGACCAGATGAGGGCATCGCCTGGCTGGTTGTATCCAAAACCATAGAGCTTCCCAGCCTGGTTGACCATCAGCGTGCGGATTCCAGGAATACCCTGGTAGAGAGTTTGGTTATAGGAGCTGCCTCCGGTTGGCACCAGGAGGTTGATTGTGCCGGCGCCGCAGTCCACCTCGGCACCACAGTCGACCACCCAGACATTCCCAGCGGCATCCGCAGTCGTGGCCGAAGGACTCACCCAGGTGCCGGCGATGGATGCGAGGCTATAGCTGCCGCTGGTGTTTGTGATTTTGTATACCGCCGCCACCGCCGGCTCGGGCAAGTTCAGGGTATAGGTACCGTAGTTGGGGCCGGAAGCTACGTAGAAGTTTCCCAAGCTGTCAATCGAAAGGCCTGTTGTATTGACCAGGGCGGGATCCGTAAACAGCGTGGTTGGCGGGTTGTAGGTGTTGTTGCCCGCCGAGGTGAGCTCCACAATCGCGCCGGTTCCGGCATCCAGCACGTAGACGTTCCCGCTGCCGTCTACGGTGACCGAACTCGGTTTGCTCCAGCCGCTGCCCAGCGTTTTGTATGTGAAGCTGGTGTTGGACGTGCCAACGGGAATGAACATTTGCACCAGCGGCCCGGCCGGGTCGACGCGGAACAGGTTGTTCGAAGCGTCAATGGCGAGGCCCATCGCATCTACGGTTGAGTACGTCCCGCTGCCACCGACCGGGATACCGCCTACTTTGATATCCTTCTGCTGAGACACGTCGAGCGGGTTTCCATTAGCGTCCACTGGCACGTAGACGAGAGCCGAGAAGCCTGAGATGTAAAGACCTCCCGAGGCATTGGCAACCAGCCCCTGCGCGTTGGTCGCCTCATTCTGCTGATACGAGCTAAAAGCGCCAAAGAACTGAACCGTCTGAGCCGCCACCGGCACCGAACCCATCACAACCAACAACCCTGCAAGCGCAATCGTCCCGCGCACGCCCAATGCCGCGGCGAGCCTGCCCGCCGCTTTGCGACAAACACGGCCGAAAAGATTTAAGGTGGAGGCGCTTAAAGACTGGACAGATCCTTCTAATTTCCTGGCGTGCAATTCCATTGCGGTCGATCTCCCTTGCATAAGCGCAGAGAGCTACCCATTGGGCCATACCGCACACGAAGGACCCACGTTCACACCCAGAAAGGTGTTTGTGGAACAACGGCGGAAGAGCACACTTCGGGAAACAGTTCTGCGAATTCAAGGTGTGTATCGACGGTGGGCGGAATTGGATGATACTTGCATAGAAAAGAATGGCCGCCGATTATCCCGAAATGAACGTGGGCAAAGATTGTCCTGATTTGGCAAAGTGCGGCGGGATCATGAGAGAGTATCGACGGAGAAAGGCCTACCAGGCTGTCCAAGAATTGTCAGCCGTGATGAGAATATTGCCGGTGCGGATCTACGTCTCCTGTGAGTCTCCGGAAGTAGATAATTCGCGGGACTCGGCATTAACACTGGGTCCGGACGTAGAACTACCTTGCATCGGCAAGTGACGGATTAGTCTCTACGCGACCTGCGCGAAAAGGTAAATCGCTCTTTCAACGCCGCCAGGATTGATCGCGCTCCCGTGGCTTGGTATGCGACCGCGCCCGGAACGGCGATCGAGACCTCTGTGCCGCGACTGGCATCGCTCTCGATGGTGAACCCGCCGCGGACCCTATAGCTGCGCTCACGCATCCCGGTCAACCCAAAATGGCCCGGCCGCCCCATCCCCGCCATGCCTGCCGTCATCCCAACCCCGTCATCCTTGACTCTGAGAACGAAGTCGCTCGAGTAATGGAGAGTGACGCGAAGCTGCGTGGCCTGAGAATGTTGGACGGCGTTACGTATCGCTTCAAAGGCAATCTGCCAAAGCTCATCCCTCACAATCGGATGTAACTCTCGATATTCCCCCGTGACCGAAAACTCAACCGCCATGCCCGAAGGAGGGGGCAGGTCTTCTGTAGCCAGCCGCAAAGACTCGACAAGGCCAGTGGCACCCTCAGTGGTCGTGGATCGCATCGCCTCCAACGCGGAACGCCCTTCCGCAATCGCCTGACCAAGCCACGTCGATAGCTTCACCAAGGCCGTGCGTCGCGTATCGTCGGTTCCTTCGGCCAACGCATCGTCAGCCACCATCTTGCTGCCTTGCA
>FSXA01001275.1_pt1 | contig 10179 bp, 10 predicted proteins | sample 1638081 | NCBI WGS metagenome assembly FSXA01 (sample SAMEA3914788, study PRJEB12502) | metagenome | biome: forest; material: soil | place: Canada | collected 2011-07-03 | depth 0.1 m
GCTTATATTGATGCTGGCTAAAACTATTTTCTCACCTTCGGGCGTCAATCCGCACTTCCCCGAACCCCCACCCCGGCAGCGCGTTAGGTACGTCCGATAAACTGATGGGATGAGTTTCTCCGGGGCACACAATCTGGCTGGGCGCAAAGCCCTGATTCTAACGGTCAGCGACCGGTGCTTTGCCGGAACGCAGACCGATGTCTCCGGTCCGGCCCTGCAACGGGTTGTGTTGGAGGCCGGTGGCGAGGTGCTCAGCCTGCGCGTTGTGCCCGATGAGCGGGATCAGATTGCCGCGGCGCTGCGCGAGGCGGCCGGTGTGGCGGCGCTGGTGCTTACGACCGGTGGAACCGGGCTGGCGGCTCGCGACGTTACGCCGGAAGCGACGCTGGAGGTCTGCGAGCGGCTGGTTCCCGGGCTGGCAGAGCTGATACGCCAGGATGGAGCGCGGCAGACGCCGTTTGCGGCGCTGGGACGCGGCGTGTGCGGGGTTGCCGGAAGCTGCCTGATCGTCAACCTGCCGGGAAGTCCCGGCGGAGCGGAGAACTCGCTGCGGGCTGTGTTGCCGCTGTTGCCTCACGCGCTGGACCTGCTGGCGGGCAAGACTGGCCATGAAGGCTGAAGGCGGTAAAATGAAGGTTCGTGATACTTGGTCCCATAGCGCTGCTGCATAAAGTCTCGACGACACTCCTCGCCGTCCTAAAACCCTTCGGAATCTGGGGTGTTGGCGGACTGGCGCTGATCGACTCGGCGCTGATCCCTATTCCGGTGTCGATGGACGGTGTTGTCATCGGCTACGTTGCCCAGAACCATGGGCGTTTCCTGTTGTACTGCCTGATCGCCGCGGCAGCTTCGTCCATCGGGTCGCTGGTCCCCTTCTACATCGGCCGAGCCGGCGGTGAGCTCTTCCTGCTCAAGCGCATCAACCGCGAGCGCTACGAGCGCATCCGCGACCGCTTCGAGAGGCAGGAGTTCTTCGCCATCATGATTCCGGCGATGCTGCCTCCGCCAACGCCGCTGAAGCTGTTCGAGTTCGCCGCGGGTGTGTTCGAGATGAAGCCTGTCGCGTTTGTGCTGGCCATCTTTACGGGGAAGTTCATCCAGTTCCTGATCTGTTCGCTGCTGACGATCTGGTTCGGTGTGGCGCTGCTGCACACGATGCGGCACATGATCCATCGGCACATGGGGTCGATGATCGGCATTGCAGTTGCGGCATTGATGTTGCTGGTGTTCTACATGGTGCGGAAGATCTTCGACCGGCGAAAAGGGGTTGCGCTGCCGGTGGAAGAAGAAGCTTAAACAGGGGAGCTAAGGAATGAAGTTTCTGCTGGGATTTCTGTTTGCGATCGTGCTGATCGCAGGGGGTGGATGGCTCTACCTGAAATACGGTCACGTGCCGGTGGCGGCGAACGATCCGGCGTTTCCTATGGAAGAGGACATCGTGAAGGTGCCGCTGCATTCCCGGATCGACCGGGAGACGCAGCAGCCTCCGTTTCCAGCCAGCGAAGATGCTTTCGAAGCAGGCGCGGAGATCTACAAGGACGAGTGCTCGTCTTGCCATGGGCTTCCGGGACAGGAAGTGGACTTCAGCAAGTGGATGTATCCGGCGGCTCCGCAGTTGTGGCGAGCGCACGCGAAGAAGAAGGCTGGCAGGAAGATCGTGGGTGTGAGCGACGACGATCCCGGTGAGACGTTCTGGAAGGTGAAGAACGGAATTCGCCTGACCGGGATGCCGTCGTATCAGCACATCCTTTCGGATGCGGAGATGTGGGATGTGGCGCTGCTGCTGAAGAACGCGGATCAGCCGCTGCCTGATCCGGTGAAGGCGATATTGAAGTAGGGTGAACCGGCTTAGAGGTCGCTGGGAGATGGTGCCACGGATTCGCGGCGCCGCTCATTCCGCATATTTTCGGCAGAGCCTTCTTTTGCGAGCATCGGGTTTGGGGTGGTTGGATTGTCCGGTAGCCCGAGGATATTGCGACGGGCGCGACGGGCAGCCAGTTCGTGATCGGGGAGAGTCTTTTTGAGGCGTGGGGATTTGAGAGGAACGGCGGGACGATTCGGCATAAGGATCTCCAATGGGTTCGGGGCCAAGTGCCCAGGATTGAAAAACAAAAAGCCAAAGGCTGCAGTGGCTTGAGTGCCGGCTGCAACCTTTGGCTGAAATTTGTGCTGGTTTAATTGTACGGAATGGCGAAGGGTGATTGCGCCACGCATTTTGGGAGAATTTTCGACTTATTTTGTTGGGGTTGCGGAGGGTTTGAGATTTTGGGGGCTTGACAGGGTTTCGGTGGGCCGGGACTGCAGGCCCTTTGGGGACGCGCTCGATTCAGGGGTCTGAAGCTTCCCTGCTCCCTCCGGGAAAGCATGTAGAAGCGTTGCGCCTCATACGTTGTTGGTCGAGCTCGCTCGTGTGTTCTGGAAGCGGATTGCCGAAGACGCGTGTAAAGTGGGTGAGTGCCGAGGAGGACGTACGCAATGGATAGACGGGATTTGCTGAAGGGTGTGAGCGCGGCGGCAATGGTGCCAATGATGTTGGGCGATGCGGCGAAAGCGGAGGGTCAAGTGACCGAAGAAACCGTGTATGAACTGCGGGTGTATCACCTGAATGAAGGCAAGCTGCCGCTGATTCTGGACCGGTTCAAGACCAAAGAGCGGTCGATTTTTGCGCGGTGCGGTATGCATGAAGTTGCGTTCTGGGTGCCCGTGGAAGGCGACATTCCGGTCAACACGCTGGTGTACATGATGCGGCACAAAAGCCTGGAAGCGGCGCATGCCAGCTGGAAGATGTTCTCGGCCGATCCGGAGTGGGTGAAGGTGAAGGCTGAGACGGAGAAGGATGGAGCGTTCGTAGCCAAGCACGACATTACGTTCCTGAAACTGACGGATTTTTCACCCAAGATTTAGGCCCGGCGATAGAAAGTTGCGGTCTGTCGCCTAAAGGCGGAATGGAAGGGCGGCTTTATGTTGTCCACGCGACAGACATGGATATGGGTTTTTGCGATTGTCCTATGAGTGTTTCCGAATATTGGAGAAGACTCATGGGGCAATATCGGGGTAAGGTAGCTTGGTTTAACAACGCGAAGGGTTACGGATTCCTGTCACGGGAAGGCGGCACGGACGTTTTTGTCCACTACAGCGCGATCAAGACGGAGGGATACAAGTCTCTGAAGGAAGACACTCCCGTTGAGTTCGATATTGAGAAGGGAAGCTCTGGAAAAGAACAGGCTAGTAATGTGACGCGCTCGCCACAGGCCTGAATTCCATGTGCACAATTCTGCTGATTGGTGAAGACAGCTACCTGCTGGAGACGCGGGCCGCGCTGCTTGCGGATGAAGCCAACATCATTGGAAAAACGCCGAAGATGCTGACTGCAGCGTGGCCGGACGGGCCGTTCGATCTCGTGATCCTGTGCCATAGCCTGGATGACGATGTCAGGCTGAACGTCATTCGGAGCACGCGGCAGAAGTGGCCGGCGGCAAAGGTGTTGCAGGTGGAACCGGACTCCGGATCCATACTTCCGACTGAGGCGGACGCAGTGACTGTGGCGACTCCGAAGCAGTTGCTCCGCGCGGCGAAGGGGATGCTTGCAGAGGCTTAGGGTTGCCGGTTAGAAGATGTGTTTGATGGCTTTGCCGGTGCCTTTGGCGATTTTGCCAGTGCCCTTTGCGGCGCCGACGCCGAGGTCTTTGCCGCCTTTGGCTGCGCCTTTGCCGACACTCTCGGCACCCGCAACAGGATGCAGCGTGGCGACTTCGGCGACGCCTTTGCCGGTGCCCTTGGCGACATTTCCGGCAGCTCCGCCCGCACCTTTGCCGACGTCGCCGGCACCACTGCCGACGTCGTGCCCGGCGCTGGGGGGTTGGGCCGTGGTTGACGGGGGTGTAGCAGGGGTGGATTGGGTCTGGGCGTTGGCCAGACCGCTGATGAGAAGCACGAGGGTGAAGACGCGAATGGCATTTCGCATGTGCCCGTCCTCCTGCTGATTAGATGCGTGGTGTGTGTTGGAAGATTTGCGGCAGTTTCAGCCGATAGCAACTCGACCCCACGATAACGACGCAAATCAGAGTGAATAATCTCGTGAGCCGCATACCACATACTCGCGTGCGGGGATCATCTCCACCAGTGATGTTGATCGCTCTCCATCATGCCGCGGCTTAATGTCCCGGAGTGCCAGTACGTTCCGAGATCCAATCATTCGATCGGACCCAGTTCTCAAGTAATCCCGGCCATGCAGAGAGTGTGGGATAGGCCTGTCCCAGAGCGGTTCCATGGGGTCCCTTTTGAAAGAGGTCCAATTCAGCGGGAACTCCGACGCGTACCAGCGCGGTATAGAGGACGACGCTGGAGAGCACAGGGACCTTCTCATCCGGGGTCGTCGCGTAAATGAAGAAGGGATGCGTATACGCCGTGACGTGGCAGCACCCATTGCACCCCGTCTGGCGATACCCCGCTGCAGCGTTAGCCCGCCATAAGAACTGATGACAAAGAATACGCGATAGGAATTCGCTACTACTTTTGTCTGATTCGCAGATTGCACTAGCGGTGTAGTGTGGTCGCCAAAGGTATAACAGAAAGCGGAAACTTATGAAGCTGACCTCAAGGCGTCGGTTTATACAGGGAGGAGCGCTGGCGACGGGCGCTCATTTGGTGTGGGGCCTGCCGACCCGCTTACTGAAGGGCCGGGCGCCAATCGGTTTGCAACTTTATAGCGTGACCGACGATCTTCAGAAAGATCTGCCGGGAACCCTGCGGCAAATTCGCGCAGTCGGCTACGAGCGTGTAGAGACGGCGGGATTTGCTGGACTGACAGCGAAGGCGTTTCGCGCGCAACTCGATCAGGCGAACCTGGTATGCCTCAGCACACACCTGCCGGTGGGCAACCGTGAGTTGGGATCGCTCTTCGAAGACGCGCATGCCGTAGGGGCTCGGTATATCGTAAGTTCGGCACTGTTCCCAGCGAAGAGTGGTGACTTTACGCTCGGTGATTATGCCGCAATGGCATACCGGCTCAATGATCTGGGGCGCAAAGCAAAAGAAGCGGGCCTGCAGTATGTCTATCACAATCACAATTTTGAATTCCGGGAGTTGGAAGGAGGCAGAATAGGCTACGACGTATTACTCAAGCACACGGATCCCGAGCTGGTAGCCTTCGAGCTTGATTGTGGCTGGATTATAGCTGCAGGATACAGTCCGATCGACTACTTTCGCCAGTATGCAGGACGTTATCGGATGCTGCACATAAAGGATTTCGTGGCGACGAAACAGCCGAGCACATCGCTCGCAAAGAGCGAGCGGCCACAGGGCACGGAGCTGGGACGCGGGCACATCGACTACAAGCCGATTCTCCTTGCCGCAGCCACGGCCGGGATCCACGACTACTACGTCGAACAGGAGCCTCCCTTCATTGATATGCCTGCGCTCGAGGCAGTAAAAATTGATTACCAATATCTGCGCACCTTATAACAGGCAGGTCGGCGGAGAGACGGATGAATCGTAGAGAGTTCGGAACGTTGGGAGCGGCTGCGGCTCTGGCGGCTTCATGGCTGAACACGCCGGCACAGAGTGTCAGCAGCGCAAAGCAGGTGCGGTTTTCCTTCATGTTGTGGGCGCTTGAGAAGCAGGCGCCGTTCGACCGCTGTGTGGAATGGGTGGCCGAAGCCGGCTATCAAGGCGTGGAACTTGTAGGCGAATTCCAGACCTGGTCACCAACTCAAAAATCCGCAATTATGGCTAGGATGCGCACACTCGGAATGGTCTTCGACGCGATGAGCGGCGTGCGCGCAGGATTCTCTGTGCCCGCAGAATCAGACGCGTTCCGGGCGCAGTTCGCCGCGCAGCTGCAGGCGGCGAAGGAGCTGGAGTGCCCGAAGGTCATTCTGCTCTCAGGCAAACGGGTAGATGGGCTCGCCGAGGGCGTGCAGCGGCAGACATCGATCGATAATCTGAAGTGGGCAGCCGAGCAGGCAGCAAAAGAGCAAATCGTCATCGTGATCGAACCCATCGATCTGCTGGAGAACCCGACCATCTACCTCGCAACCGTAACGGATGGATTCGAAATTGCACGCGCCGTGAATAGCTCGAACCTGAAGGTTCTGTATGACTTCTATCACGAGCAACGGAGCTTCGGGAACCTCATCGAAAAGCTCGAGAAGAATATCGATTGGGTTGGCTTGATACATGTGGCAGACGTACCGGGGCGACATGAGCCGGGCACGGGCGAGATCGATTACGGGTCGATCTACCGCAAACTCGCTGCGCTCAACTACGCGCAATGGATCGCGATGGAGTATTACCCGACTGGGGAGCCGGTAGCATCCCTGAAGAAGTCGAGAATAGATGCGCAGCATGCTCTGGGGCAGCAATAATTCGCAATATAGAGACACACAAAGCGATAACTCCGGAGGATGCCGCCCGGGCTTTAGCTACCGGACATTTTATTCAATCGAATTTAAAGGCCCACAACATCATCTTGTCGTGGGACGTCTAGGTCAGTCGAACCGAATATCCTTTTCTATTGAATGGTAAGCTGAAACGCCGCAGTATGTGCCAAGCTGCCTGATGTTGCCGTAATCGTGACCGTAGACGGTCCCGCAGGAGTTACAGGTGCTGGCGTGGGAGTCTGGTTTGCAGAAGAGGAGCCACAGCCGGATACAAGGCATAAGCCAATCGCCAGAAAAATCACACACGGCACGCTACACCAATTCCTTCGTTTCACGCGAAAGAGATATGGCACGGCAAACATCGCGAGGACAGCAGCCAGCGAACCAGAGCTCGCACCACCACGATGCTTACCGACTCCTGGATTAGGCCGTGCCATGTCCAGCGATGCGGAATTCACATTCGTCGTGATCGTCAACGTAGTTGTCGCAACAGCACCACTTGGTGTTAGCGTAACCGGCGAAAAGCTGCATGCTGTCGCAGCCGGAAGGCCCGAACATGCAAAGGACGTCGAAGCGCTAAAACCTCCACTGGGCGTGATGCTTATCGTAGTTGTAGTCGAGCTGCCTGGCGCGACACTTGCACTGGATGGTGAAAGCGATATCGCGAAGTCGGGAGGCGGTGAAACCACGATTTGCACAGGGAGCGATACCGAAGCAGCGTTGTTCGTGTCGCCCAGGTAGTTTGCAGTAATGCCATGGGTACCGATCGCCAGCGCAGCGGTTGCATATGTAGCCACATTCGAGCTAAGTGCGCCAGTGCCAAGCTGCGTTGTCCCATCCAGAAAAGCAACCATCCCTGATGGCGCTGGATTGCCAGTAGTCCCTGTTACGGTAGCCGTAAAAGTAACGCTTGCGCCAGTGAGTATGTTCGTCGCTGAAGGGGTGAGAGCCGTCGTGGTTCCCGGGAGTGCCTTGACTGTGAGCGTAGCTGTCGCCGTGGTCAGGCCCGGACTAGCCGCGGAAAAGTTATAGCTTCCCGGAGTGTTCAGAACTACATTGCTCAGATTGAAGCTGACGATCCCGTTCGCACTCGTGGCATTCGACGTCTGACTAAAACTTCCAGGGCCAGTGATCGTCAGAGTGACGGGCACGGCAGGCATTCCAATGATTGCGCCACCCGCGTCCTCCAAGGAAACAATCACTGTACCTGGATTTCCGCCAGGGCCTGCGCTTGGCAACATCGCGGAGCCAAAAGCCAGGGTTGTTGCCGTACTGGGAATGCTGATGTGTGCCGGCACGATCTGCCAGGTTTGATTCTTGGCCGCCGGCGTAATCCAATCCGCATTCACACTGGAAGGAGCTTGCTGTTGAAGCGCATCGGCCGCGCTCGTACCGGCAACCGCAGCCAAAACCATGCCACTCGCCTTGTTCACGACCGTGAAGTAGCCACTGCCCGCCGTGATAATGTCCCACTCCTGGCTCGCCGTGCCGGTCGCAGCAGCAACCTGCGTTACAGGTGCTCCCTGCACCGTTGAGCCTTGGGTATCCAGGACATTAGCCGTAGGCGCAGGGTTCAGGTTTGCAATCTGGAAGAAGCCATCATTGTTGCTAGTGATCTTCCATTCCTGGCTGAGACTTGTAACGCCTGTGTCGACTGCCGTATCCAGCGAAGAGCCAGAGACCGTCGACGCAGCGGCGGCTTCAAGTACAGTTCCATCTGCGGCATTCACCAGCTTATAAGCAAGGGTTGGATCCAGCTTGCCGCCGAGTGCAGTCAAGGCAGGAAGCACAGTGTTATAGGTTGCGGCCGAACTCGAGCTTGTGCCAGACGTGTCAGCATTATCGAAAAGGGTCAACCCATTCCAAACGAAAATGGTGTCGGTCTGGCCATCTCCATTGGCGAAGCCAGTCTTATTAGGAATGTTCGTACCTTCCGCGTCCCAGTACTCGAAGCCCATTGCGAGATTATTCGGCAATCCCTTAAGCACCGATTGAAGATCAAGGACAAACTGCCTCTGCCCCACCAACGTCGGGGCATACCATGGATCATTCGCATCGAAACCGTTCTCGTAGTGCTCTCCGATTTCGATGAGGAATATTGGCTTAGCGATGGAGTTTGCTGCGTTAGTGAGTGCTGTCTGCTCGATGGGCTTATTGTTGGGGTTAGAAGCCGCGGCTTGTACTGCGGTCAGCGGCCCGTGGAAGATCGGATAGTAGCTCTGACACATTGCGTCGTATGGAACCTTATCGGTGTTCACCTGACCGAAGAAGGATGTCAGGTCCCACGCGGGAGTTATGTGGATGCAGCGAATCGGCGGCGGTATAGCAGGGCCGAGAGTCATATCGCTGGCCGCATCCGTCACAGCCTGCATTCCGGAAGTTTCGAACGCGGAAAAATTTTCAAAGTTCGTGCTGTTAGCAGCGCCGCTCGGAGAGCCACCAAGGGAGCCGAGAAAGCCTGTATCGACTTCGTTGCCGATAGCCACCATGTCCGGCATCGCACCTGCAGCGCGATAAGATTCCACTTCGGCCTTTACATAGTTGTAAATGGCGGTTTCTGTCTGAGATACGCTGAACCCGCTCCATGCGCCAGGAGAAGCTACCGAAGAACTGCCATCAAAAAACAAAGACAGCTCAACTGACATACCCAACTGCTTGGCTCGCTTTGCCAAATCGAGGCTGGCCGCGTCTGTCTCGGCATAACAACCGTTTCCAGAGCAGGTCACTGGCGTTGTCGTGGAGGTGCCCACTGTGTAGGTTTGGTATGGCGGAATGGATGTTGGACGAATGCGCACCATATTGAACCCGTGGTTCTTCATGATCTGCAATACGTCATCGATTTGCCCCGCATCCTGCCACCAGGGAACATTGCCTGCGACTCTCAGCGCCTCCTGCTTTTCGAGAAGTGCGTTGTCATTGCCGCGAAAAAACGCCGGCCGAAATAACCAGAGTTGACTCTGTGATGGCGTAGCGGAAAGCGATGTCTGGTCCAATGCAGCGCCGGCCGAAATCGACGAACCGGTAACATCAAGCACCTTGCCACTGGCAGAGTTCAGAATCACGTTATAGCCGTTGGAGTTATAGATGAAGCTCCACTCTTGTGAACTGGCTTGGGCGAGGCATGGATTCTGGACTGTGATAGTCGTTCCGCTTGTCATAGAACTATCAAGACAAAGCCCGTTCGCCAAATTGCTGATTTTCCAATTTCCATCCGGCAATTTCGTAACAGCCCAACGCTGACTCGCGTTTGTAAAGCTTGCAGGCTGTTGCAGAATGATGTCACCACTCTTCGCCGAGCCGTTGTTCAGGTCCATTTGCATGGCGGAGAGCTGGTTGATGAAATAGTAGGTTTCCCCGTTGATAGGTGTTGGATCAATCGGTTCCTTTGGCTGTTGCGCGCACATTCTGCCTGCTAAAAACAGAAGCGACCAAAATACAAAACGAATTGGTCTCCGTGGTCTAAGTGCCAAATAGTCAAAATTGTTTTTGATCGAAAGAGTTTCGGACGACATCAGCGGACCTCTGTGATAGCCCGCCAAGAATATTCATCCAATGGAGTGTTGGCATCCACCTAAAGTAGGATCAGGGTGGAAAGCCGAAATATAGATATGAGACGCCGTATATTACGGCCTTAAACTCAGTGAAATAAAATTCAAATGCAGCGATAATATCTAACCATGACGCGCTGGATATTAGGCAATCCAATCTTCGCACCGAGAGTGCGACAGCTCGCGCTGGGCATGGGCCTCATCGGCATCGGGAAGCCGTGGGGTCACGTGGACGACGAGGTTCCGGACGA
>FSXA01000441.1_pt1 | contig 10135 bp, 4 predicted proteins | sample 1638081 | NCBI WGS metagenome assembly FSXA01 (sample SAMEA3914788, study PRJEB12502) | metagenome | biome: forest; material: soil | place: Canada | collected 2011-07-03 | depth 0.1 m
CGCAGAAGTCGTTCACGAGATACCGCGTCTCGAAGTTGTCCGTGCAGTCGAGCACAATGTCGGCTCCATCGAGCAGCTCCGCGATATTGGCCGGCACAAGGTCCGCAATGTGTGCCTCGACGCGGACACCGGAGTTGACCTTGCCCAGATGCCTGCGGGCCGCTTCAGCCTTGGGCAGCGAAGCCTGAGCATCCTCCTCGTCGAAGAGCACCTGCCGCTGCAGGTTTGAGGGTTCAACGAAGTCGCGGTCGATCAGGGTCAGGCGTCCAACGCCCGCCCGCGCCAGCAACCCCGCGGTCGCGGCGCCGGTCGCGCCCACGCCAACGATGGCCGCGTGAGCGAGCTTGAGTCTCCGCTGGCCTTCGACGCCGATGCCCTGAAAGAGCATCTGCCGGGAGTACCGTTCGGCATCGTCAATCGGCGTCGCATCGTGCTGTTGGAGCAGGTCATGCATCTCACAAGTATAAGAGCCTGCGGGACTCACGAGCATAGGCACGATACGATGGTCGGGGGAACGAACCTATGTCACGGATTGGGCATCCATAAGGTAAAACCAGACGGAAACCCGCGAGGGTCTCGGACGCCGGACATCTGGAGACGGGATAGGCGTCGCGGCGTATGCAGGCGGCCGCTAGTGAGAGGGTAATTTGGCGAGGAAAGGCGCGTTGGTGGGTCCTGAAAGTTCAACTCGGCAAGGGCTTCACCGGCGGATCGGCATCCCTGGGCGAAGCCTCATCGCAGTGCCCGGGATTCTGACTTTCGCGCTGTCAACAATTCTCGTGGTTCTTTCGATAGGGAGTGCAGCGTCGCAGAGTCCCGGCATCATCAATAACCAGGCTGCGGGACAGACGGTGCCGCAGCCTGCGGTGACCAATCCATCAGCTCCCATTGCCACGCCACAGGCGAGCCAGAACGCGCCCGCTGCTCCGACAGGGGTGGCAACCGAAACGTCTGTGAACAATACGCTGCTGCCGCTCAGTACCACCATCTGGGACAAGCGCGGGATCAAGGTGGATGCAATACGCTTCGACGGCGTGACCTTCGACGCCAAGGACAGAATCGCCGCCGAGCTTACGCAAAAGGCCGGTGAGCCGCTCGATCCCGATAAAGTCCGGACTGATTTGCGGCGACTGTTCGGCAGCGGACGTTATCGCGACATCAGCGTCAGCGGAGAAACCACCAGCACCGGCCTGACGTTGGTGTACGCCGGCACGCCGCGCTATTACGTCGGCCGCATCCAGATCCTGGGCGTTACCGAGGAGCGGTTGGCTTCGCTCCTGGAGTTCGCGACCAAGCTGGATCCTGGCACTCCCTTCACCGAGGCTCAAATACCCGCCGCCGTGGAAGGGGTCAAACAAACCCTCGCGGAGAACGGCTATTACGAAGGCACCGTGAAAGTGGATACGACCCGTGACGACGCGGGCCACCAGATCAACGCGGTTTTTACGGTCAACGTTGGCCCACAGGCGCGCGTCGGCGAAGTCACCGTTGGCGGTAAGGATCCTGGGATCACGGTGGCGGAGTTTCGGACTAAAAGTAAGCTTGATTGCTCAAAGCTCGCCCTGAAGTTCCGCAAAAACTGCCTGGTCAAGGTTGGACGAGAAACCACCAGCAACGCTCTTTCGGACGTTCGCAAGGACTACCAGAAGAAGGATCGCCTGGAAGCTACCGTCAGCATGCAGAAGCAGACGTACGTAGCGCCGGTGAAACGCCTCAACTACGATTTTGTCGACGAGCAAGGTCCCATCGTGAAGGTTGTGATCAATGGGGCGAAGATTTCGAAGTCTCGCATGCATCTGCTTGTCCCTATCTTTGAGGAGGGTGCTGTAGACCGCGACCTCGTCAACGAAGGAGCCTTCAACATTCGCGATTACCTGCAGCAGCAGGGCTATTTCAATGCGCAGTCGCAGGTAAAGTATCTCGGCAAGGACACCGGCAACGTCACGGTGGAGTATGACGTAACCGAAGGGCAGCGTCACAAAGTCACCGCGGTTCTTTTGAAAGGCAATAAGTACTTCGACAACGACCTGCTCGAGGAACTCCTGCGTGTGCACAAGGCCGATGCTTATGTCCGCAACGGGAAATACAGCTCTCAACTCGTCAACGCAGATGTTGATTCAATCCTTTCCCTGTATCGCGCAAACGGCTTCAGCTCTGCCAAGGTCACCTCGTCGGTGAAAGATCTCGACACCGGGCCACACGGCGAGCCTTTGAAAGTAGCCCAGATCCAGGTGACGTTCAACATCGAAGAAGGGGCACAGCAGAAGTTTGGCGCCGTCGATCTTGCCGGTGTAGATCCATCGCGACAGAAGGCGGTGAGTTCTCTGATGAACGCACAGAAGGGGCAGCCATACTCGCTCATTACTCTGTCGGGCGATCGCGATGCCGTACTCAGTTACTACATTGCACATGGATTCGACCACGCCAGGATCGAGCTTGCGCAAAACGTTGAGAAGGGCGATGCGACGAAGACTGATGTCACGTTGAATATCACAGAGGGTCCCCAGGTATTTATCGATCAGGTGCTGCTCTCGGGCATCGTGCATACCAAACCGTCGGTGGTGCAGCGGCAAGTGACCGTCCATGCCGGTGATCCGCTGGACCAGGCCGCTTTGCTTGAGACGCAGCGCCGTCTTTACAATCTGGCGCTATTCAACGAAGTCAATGCCGCCGTTCAAGACCCGACGGGAGACGCTCCTTCAAAGAATGTGCTCGTGCAGTTGACGGAGGCAAAGCGTTGGGATGTTACGTACGGCTTCGGCTTTGAAGCACAGACCGGAACGCCGGGAATTACGACCGGCCAGGTACGCGGACTAACGGCAGCGCAGAATGGCAAAGCCGGCGTGAGCCCGCGTGTATCGCTCGACGTTTCGCGTATCAACCTTCGCGGAACGCAGGACTCGCTCACATTACATACCACCTATGGATTGCTTGAAGAAGTTGCGACTCTCAGCTTCAATAACCCGCAATTGCTCGGCCACCGCAACCTCACGGGCTCTGTATCCGGGGGTTATTCCAATGTTCAGAACATCAGTACCTTCGCCTCGTCGACCCTCCAGGGAGATGTCCGCGTTACGCAGAAGGTGAAGAAAGCCGACAACCTTATCTATGACTTTCAATTCCGCCGAGTCTCGGTCAATCCGGACAGCCTGGAGATTACGCCCAACCTGATTCCGCAGTTGTCAGAACCGGTGACAGTCGGTGGCCCGGGAATTACTTATTTCCATGACACGCGTGACCCCAGTCCTCTTAATGCGGGTCGGGGCCAGTATTTTTCTATCCAGGAATTTATCGCCTCCTCCAAATTCGGTTCCGATACCGACTTCAATAAAGTCGATGTCACGCAGTCCACGTATTACACCTTCGGCAAACACAAGTATGTCTTCGCTCGCAATCTTCGTGTGGGTTTTGAAAACTCCTTCGGTCCCAATCCGAACGCGGTGGCTTCGGGCGGACAAATTGGAGTCGTCAGCACGGCGTGTTCCGGTACGCTGCTTATAACCAATCCAACATGCCTGTCCGTCCCTTTGCCAGAGCGCCTTTACGCCGGCGGCGCTACATCGCACCGCGGCTTCGGCATCAATGACGCTGGCCCCCGAGATCTCACAACTGGATATCCCGTCGGTGGCAGCGCTGTGGTCGTCAATACATTTGAATTGCGGCTTCCACCAGCGACACTGCCGTTGGTGGGCAATAGCATATCGTTTGTTCTCTTCCACGATATGGGCAACTCCTTCCAATATGCCGCCGACATGTTTAAGAGCATCAAGAACTTTCATCAGCCCAACCAGCAAACCTGCAGAAATATAACGATCCCTCCAGGTCAAACGCAGGATACGGCTGTAGGCACCTGCAACTTCAACTACTACTCGCACGCAGCAGGCCTTGGTCTCCGATACGGCACACCGGTAGGGCCGATTCGCGTGGACTTCAGTTGGAATCTCAATCCACCGATTTATCCGGTATTCAACGACTACACTGGCGCGGCTCCCTACGTTGGCCAGGCAAGCCATTTCAACTTCTTCTTCAGCATTGGACAGAGCTTCTAAACATCATGACGCGCCCATTCCATCTCGAGACCATCTTCCTTCGCAGGATCGCGATGGCCCTCGTCATGCCGTGCGTATTGGTAGGAATGGTTCGCGCGCAAAGTACGGCGCAGAGAAACTCTGTGCCGAAAACTGCTCCGGAGCCTAAGGCCGCTGCGCCTAAGATGCCCGCTTCGCAAGGAACCGAACTTGATCGTGTTGTCGTGATCGTGAATGGCGATCTCATCCTCGATAGCGATGTCGATCAGGAACGGCGTTTCGCGGCCTTGCTGCCGTACGGCGAAGCCAGCGGAAAATACTCACGGGACGAAGCGATTGAGCGCTTGATCAATCGTGATCTGATTCTGCAGCAGTCCCGGCTTCAACCGGAGAATGAGATTAGCGATGCCGCTGCAACCAAAGATCTCGATGCGTTCCGCAAAGCTATTCCCACGTGTAAGGAACTTCACTGCGAGACGCAGGCCGGCTGGGACAAGTTTCTAGCCAGCCAGGACTTCAACGAACAGAGCCTTCTCGTTCTCTGGAAGGAGAGAATGGAAGTGCTCGCCTTTATCGAGCAGCGCTTCCGCATGGGCATCAAGATTGACCCCAAGCAGATTCAGGACTACTACGACAACACCATGCTTCCGTTGTATGCGGCGCAACATGTTGCTCCACCGCCGCTTGATTCCGTCTCGCAAAGGATTCAGGAAGTACTGCTTCAGCAGCAGGTATCAAATCTTCTCGACGACTGGCTGAAGAGCTTGAGAGCGCAGGGCAGCGTTGTCGTACTGCACCCTGGAGAGGGGGCGCCATGAATCTGACGAGCAGGCCGAATGCTGAAACGCCGAACCACCGCCGTCTCGGAAGAATTCTGCTGTGGAGCGCGGGCTCGCTGCTGTTGTTGATTCTGATATTGATTGCAGGCGGTGCTTACTACACCACGACGGCAGACTTTCAGCGGCGCGTCGGCGGCGAGGTTGTGAAGGTGCTTGAAGATTCTACCGGTGGTCGCGTAGAGCTTCGTCGCATCTCCTTTGATCTGTGGCACCTTGCGATCGAAGCCGATGGCCTCGTGATTCATGGCACCGAAGCGCCGGATCAGATGCCATATCTCTCCGCCGACAAAATCTTATTGCGCGTGCGCATCCATACATTCCTCTCGCACACAGTGGGCAAGGGTGCACAGTCACACATTGGACTAAATTATCTGCGTGTTGAGCAGCCTCATTTCCATCTCATCATCGATAAGAACGGCAAGACGAATCAGCCTGTGCCGAAGCATCCAACCCCGAGCACTGAGCCCATTCAGAACACGCTTCTTGATCTCCAGGCCGGCAAGGTGGAGTTGGCTAACGGGCTGGCCGTTGTGAATGACCGCGCGATTCCCTTCGATATGGCTGCGGAGGACTTCAACGTTGAGATTCATTACATTGCTTCTGCAGACCATTATGGAATGTCACTCGACCTCGCCAATCTGCGCACGAAGATCAGCAATCAACCTGAAGTGCAGTCGAAGCTGCATCTGACGGCGGAGCTTGGCCGCGATATGGCGGAGCTCAAGAGCTTCGACTTCAACACCGGCTCTTCGACGCACCTCACGGCGAACGCGCTGTTGCAGCACTTCAACAAGCCGGAGTGGCAGGCCAACGCGACGGGCGGTATCGAGCTCAAGCAACTCGGAATGCTGACCGGCGTTGAAGGATTCACCGCTGGCACCGTTGAGCTTGATGTTCATGGCCGCAACTGTGTCGTGAGTCCGCAGGTCGCGCAGAAGAACCCACACTTCTGGCAGCGCCACAATAAGAAGGCGCTGCCTCCGAGTACAAAGATGCTCCCGCCCGATCCTGACTGCACAGCGGGCTACTTGCTTGTCGGTCGCGTGAGGGCGCATCGGGCGGGCTATGTTATCCCTGAAGTCCGCGTGCATGACGTCGATGCAGGGGCGCAACTGCATGTCACGCCGACGGAGCTGCTCTTCACAGCGATTACAAGCACGTTGCCTGGCGGAGGAAAGATCGCCGGCGAGATGAAGATCGAGAATTGGCTGGGCGAAGTTCCTTCCAACACGGCAGCAGCTTCTGCGACTGCGGTAGCGGCTGCCACAACGGCGAACACTGCCGCGAAAGGAATGGGATCGAAGGCTCCCATTCAGTCGATGGCGCTCACGCCGATCGCTCATGCGCACGCCTATCTTACGGTTACTGTAAGCGGCATTTCGCTTCGCACCATCATGGAGTTCACCGCGCCAGAGCACTACGGCGACCTTGGCTTCGATACGTCCATCAATGGCCCCGTCAAAGTTGAGTGGGGCGGTGCGGTTCGTGACATATCGGAGAGCGTGCAGGTTGATGCCAACCTCGACTTCACACCTACGGGTCTTCCGAATCGCGGATATCCATCGAACATCCCGCTTCGCGGTAAGGTGCTTGGGCATTACGACGGTCGCACTGAAGTGGTGAACATCGCGCAGCTGACGCTTGACACTCCGCAAACCGTTTTGACTACCAACGGTGTGCTCGGCGTCAATGAAGGCGATCCACTCACTTCGCTGCAGGTGAATCTACAGGCTCACGATCTTGGCGAATTCGATCAGCTGTTGCAGACGCTCGGCTTTGAAGCGAACGGCAAGAAGGGAACTGCGGCTATCCCCGTGGTGTTGCACGGAACCATGGGCTTTGTGGGATCGGCGAAGGGTGCAGTGCGCAACCTCGAGGTCAAGGGACATCTGGCTGCCGATAATGTCGAGGTCAAGCTGGGCACCGCGACCGATGTGCAGATCGATTCGGTCGTGGGCGATGCGGATTACTCGCCTGACAGTGGTGTTGCCATAGCCAGTTCCACGATCAAGCGAGGCACTTCTGTACTCAACGTTACGGGTACGTTTGAGCCTCGCAAGCAGTTACTGCGTCACGGTGCAGTGGACTACGTCTGGGACGAGGGACTTCTCATCAATGCAACCGTGAAGCTGGCGAACGCGCAGCTTCCCGATCTGCTGCAGATTGCAGGGCAGCAGCAGAAGATTCCTGTCACTGGTCTGATCAACCTCAATGCGCACGCTACAGGAACCATTCACAACCTGAGCGGCAGCGGAAATGTCACGTTGACGAATGGTGTGGCTTACGGCGAAAACTATCAGACGATCTCCGTCGATGCAGCTGCAAATGGGCCGCAGATCAACGCGACGCGCGTGCTGGTTGCGGCGCATGGCATGTCTGTTAGCGGCAATGGCAGTTATAACCTCGACAGCAAACACATCACCGCGCAGGTGCAGGGCAGCAACCTTGTGTTGTCCAAATTCGATACGGTGAAGAAGGCGAATGAAGATGCCGATGGTGCTCTCTCCTTCAACGTGAGCGCTGATGGAACGCTGGAGGAACCGAATCTGCGTGCGAAGCTTGCGTTGGCGAACATCACCGCCGATGGCAAATCGATTGGCGAGCTGAATGCGACCGCGAACAGTAACGGTTCCAATGTGTTTTACGATGTGCATTCCACACTGGTGGGCGCGCCAGTTGTTTTGACCGGCCAGACGTCGCTGGTTGGTGATTATCAAACGCAGGCCAAGCTCACGATTACCGGGTTCGATGTTGCCAGGCCTCTTGATTTGTTTGCGACGAATGCGATGAAGGCTACTTCCAGCATCAGCGGGACCGTTATGGTGACGGGGCCGGCTGCTAAGCCTCTGCTGCTTATGGGGACAGCTGAGTTTGGGGACTTCGATGTCAAGTCGCAAGGCATTGAGCTCAAGTCGGCTGAGCCTTTGCGCGCCAGCTTGCACAATGGGGTTATCAACGTAGAGCAGTTGCGCATCATGGGGCCGGACACAGACCTCCACGCTGGTGGGACGATTGGTGTGTTCGGCGATACCGATCCGCAGGGCGGAAAGCTGGGCCTGACCGCCAGTGGAAGCATCAGCATGGCGATTGCGCACACGTTGGATCCGGAGCTGATCACGTCGGGCAAGGTGACGTTCAATGTTGCCGCGGATGGACGCATCAAGCAGCCTTCGCTGACCGGCAATGTGAAGTTCCAGAATGTCAACGCTGCGATTGATGGCATTCCAAACGGACTGAGCAACATGGACGGAACGATGGTCTTCAACGAGAATCGGCTGACTGTTCAGGACGTTACGTTCACGACTGGCGGCGGACTGATGAAGCTGGGTGGATCGATCAGCTATCAGAAAGGCATCTTCGCGGACCTGACAGCAACGGGTGAGAACGTTCGTGTGCGTCTGTATGGTTTGAGTGCGACTGCGAATGCGAACTTCCAACTGCAGGGTGGACCGCAAGCGGTGCGGCTCTCCGGCAATGTGCTGGTTACGCGTTTCGGAGTCGGACCAGATGTGGACTTCGCGGCGTTTTCCGGGAGTGGCGGCGTGCAGGCTCCGCCGGATCCGAACTCGGCGACCAACAAGATTCAGCTCGATGTGCACGTTACGAGCTCGCCGCAACTGGACTTCCAGAACTCCTATGCGAAGCTCGCGGGAAATGTCGATCTGACAATTCGCGGAACGATTGCTATACCGAATGTGCTGGGCAGAATCCAGATCACCGACGGCAGTGCCACGTTTGCGGGCACCAAGTATGAGCTGGAGCGCGGCAATATCTACTTCAGCAATCCGGTGCGCATCGATCCGACGATCGATCTCGATGCAACCGCGCGAGTAGAGAACTATGACATCACGATCGGTATCCATGGGACGGCGACCAGCATCAAGCCGACGTATCGCTCGGAGCCGCCGCTGACCGAGGCTGACATCTTCAACCTGCTTGCGTTGGGACGAACGCAGGAGGAAGCGCAGCTCTATCAGGAGCAGCAGGTGCAGGCCGGGACCGATCCGACGACTTCGGCGCTGCTGGGTGGAGCGCTGAATGCTACGGTTTCCAGTCGTGTGGGCAAGCTGTTTGGTGCGGGTTCGGTGAAGATCGACCCGGCGTTCGTTGGCACGCTGGGTGGCTCGGCTGCTCGGATTACCGTGCAGGAACCGTTGTCCAAGCAGGTGACGCTGACGTTTGCTACCAACGTGAACCAGACTGCGGAGCAGTTGATTCAGGTTCAGTATCAGATCAATCAGGACACGGCGCTGGTTGCGACACGCGACGAGTCGGGGGTGTTCTCGATCGTGTACAAGATACGGCAGCGGTACAGGTGAGGCAGAGTGTAGAGGGTAGAGAGTAGAGCGTAGAGAAAGCGCCGCAGACCGCAACGCAGTACGATAGATGTGTATGGAGAATGTGCTTCGCAGTACGCGGGTGACATTGGAGATGATCAAGTGGGAACACTCGATCTTTGCGTTGCCGTTTGCGCTAACGGGTGCTGTGCTGGCGGCGAATGGATGGCCTTCGCTGCGGGTACTGTTGTGGATCGTGGTGTGCATGGTTTCGGCGCGGAGCGCGGCGATGGCGTTCAACCGGCTCGTTGACAGCGATATCGATGCGGTGAATCCCAGGACTGCGATGCGCGCGCTGCCGAAGGGTGAGCTTTCGCGTGGGTTTGTGCTGAGCTTTACGGTGCTTGCTTCCGGCTTGTTTCTGCTCGGTGCCGCGATGCTCAATCGGTTGACGCTGGAGCTTGCTCCGTTTGCGCTTGCGATTGTTTTGGCTTACAGCTACATGAAGCGCGTGACGCGGTGGAGTCACCTGGTGCTGGGGTTGGCGCTGGGGATTGCGCCGGCGGCGGCCTGGGTTGCTGTTCGCGGGACGATTGCGCCGCGGGCGTTGCTGCTGACCGCGATTGTCATCCTGTGGGTTGGCGGGTTCGATGTGCTGTATGCGTGCCAGGACTTCGAGCATGACCGCAAGGTTGGGTTGAACAGCGTGCCGCAGGCGTTCGGGATTGAGGGCGCGTTCTGGATCGCGCGGGTGATGCATCTGGGCATGGCCGCGCTGCTGTTCGTGCTGCTGCATGTGTTCGGGCTGGGGATGATTGCGCTGGTGGGTGTGGCGATCGTGCTGGTGCTGCTGGCATATGAGCACTCGATCATTTCGCCGAAGGACCTGCGGCGGATGAATGCGGCGTTCTTTACGCTGAATGGCGTGATTTCGGTGGTGTTCTTTGTGGCCGTTGCGGCGGATGTGCTGCATCGGCGGTAGGTACCCCCC
>FSXA01000959.1_pt1 | contig 10077 bp, 6 predicted proteins | sample 1638081 | NCBI WGS metagenome assembly FSXA01 (sample SAMEA3914788, study PRJEB12502) | metagenome | biome: forest; material: soil | place: Canada | collected 2011-07-03 | depth 0.1 m
CCGTCGTCCTCATGGCCACCACCACGCAGAAGTCCAACTTCTCCCAAGCGCCGGTTCCGCTCTCCGCCTTTCAAATTCCACCCGGCTTCAGAAAGATTCCGTCTCCGATGGCATCCATGGGCCAGTAGCCGGCCATTCTCGACGCTAAGCTAGTTTCCCGAATTCTTCTCCAGCGCAGAGTTGCAGTGAGCAGGAGCATCGATCGGGTTGCAGCGAGCCACGACGTCGCCAGGCAACGCAACCACATAGTGGCCAGCCCACTTAGCCGGCTCGTTGATGGGATAGTCGGTGCTAAGGATCTGCGCTCCGCTCGCAATCATCGCATCGCGCATCGAAGTGTCGTTCGTACGCGCCTGCTTGGTGTCCGCGTCGGTGCGCGTCCGAATCAAATATCCCTTGCGCACCAGCGCCGCAATCTCATCGGCCGGCCCATCGTTTCGTTCCATGAAGGCCGCATCGGGTTCGCCCGGTGCAGCGTTAGTGAAGATCACGCGACCCCGCAGCGAGGGATGCCCTTCCAGGTACACCGGCCCAACCGGACGCTGGTCCATCAGAAACACCACCTTGCCCCGAGAGCTGCGCAGCGTCGGCCAGTTCCCCGCAAGCACCGCTGCCTCGAGCGTAGGATAATCGCCGCGAACATCATCGGGAGTGACCAGCTCGCCGGCAGGAAAGACCGACCGGATCTCAGCATCGAGCGCATCGAACGTAGCCGAAGTGAACGTCTCCGGCACCGTCAGCTTGAGACCCTTCGGCGTGTCCTGTTTCGTCTCAACCAAAATAAAGACTGGAACATGATCCGGGTGCGCTTTCGACCAGCTGCGCACCTCCTGCAGGCACGCAATGAACGGTTGACAGTTGCTGCGATAGTCAACGTCCTGCACATGCATCACCTTGAATCCCGGCTTGTCCATGATGTGATCGGGATCGAACGGCGGATCAGCCGGAAGGCCCGCAGCCGCAACCATCGAAGGTCCCGAGGGATGAGCATAGCGCCCACCTTGGCTATCGGCATAGACATCCAACTCCAACTGCCGCACGCCGCTATCCAACTGCACCGTCAATGCCGGATGCGTGTATTCAAGCCCCAAATACGCCTTCGCATACTTCGCCTGCCAGACTTTCACTTCATTCGGCGCAATGCCCGCGTGGTAACTATTGTGCGTGCCAACGATCTGAATTTGATTGAGCTTCAGATCAGTGTTTCCTGCGCTCTGCGCGAACGCAGGAGTGAGTGCTGCCACCAGCGTAGATGCAACGACGATACGAATATTCATGCGGCTCATGGTTCTCCATTAAGCAATGCTGCAAAGATTAAATGTTGCGGTAAGGTTTGCTGAAGTGTGTAGACCACTCCACAAGATCGGCATTCATAAAGCGCCAGCTCACACGTTTCGTATCGACCTCCATCAGCATGTACGCATTGGGATCGTAACGCGTGGCCGCCATCACATAATGCTGCGGTCCATATGTATGCGCAAAGTCGATCCACTTATGCATGTGCCCCGACACCACCAGCTGAATGTTGTTCTGGTATCTGCGCAGCAGCGGATACAACCCATAGTCGGCGAACTCCGTAGGCCGATCGAGAATCAGCGGATAGTGAATGAACACGAACGTCGGCTTATGTTGCGCAAGCTCTGCCTCAAACCAATGCAGCTGCTCCTCACCAAGAGAACCTACCCCTGGATTAAAGTCCGTAGCATTACGATCCTGCGTACTGCCCAGAAAATTATTCAGGTGAACGAACTTGAAACCCTTATAGTCCACGCTGGAATACGGCTGCGCATTGAACTTCGCCGCGAACAACTTGTGGCTCATCTCGCGAGGGACGCGGTGCACGTCATAATCATGGTTGCCAAACCCAAGATGCAGCGGCATCTTGAATTGATCGGTGATCGTCTTCGCATGATCGAGCCGCGTGGTGTTCTTGAAGTAAAAATCGTAGTCCGTCGACGGATAGTTGTGAAAGTAGTCGCCAATCAGAAAGACCTGTTCGATCGCCGGATTCAGCGAGTTGATCAGATCGCGAGCGTTGATCAGCCGCGGAGTCGTAACCAGAATGCTCTCGTTGTCTTCAACCCCGTTCTCACTGCCCTTCACATAAAAGTCATCGATGATATGACTGTCCGCGACCAGCGCAAAGTAAAACTTATCCGACGAACCATTCGTCCGGGTCCGCTCCGCCCAAAGATTCTGAGTGAGCAGACTTCCCAGTGATCCGCCCGCCAACACACCAAACTGCCTGCGATCCATCATGTGCCTCCAGTCGCAATGTTAGAAGATGATCTTTCCGGCAAATTGCAGAATACGTGCCGGGAAGGTGGACGCGGCCGCAACCACGCCAAAGCTCGTCGACGACGGGCTATAGCCGCTCTGCGGAAATGCGTAGTTGGTCTGGTTGAGCACGTTGAACGCCTCCACACGGAAGTCGAACGACGTGCCTCGCGGCCGCAGCGCGAACTGCTTGTGCAATCCCAGATCCAGCTGATAGAACGGATCGAAGCGCACCGAGTTGCGTCCCGCGTCCCCATACGTCTGGTTTGGCGTCGGTAGGCTGAAGAGTGGATTCGTCACCGTCATAAACACAGGATTCTGCATCGTGACGATGTCCTGATTTCCATTAATCTTAATCCTCTTATTCTTCGGGAGGACCGGGTTGCCCGGCAGCTCATTGGGCCGCTGCACCAGGATCGTGCTCGCCGACTGCGCGCTGGTAGGAGAGTAAGTTATGTTGATCGGCTCGCCGCTGCTCGCATTGTTGATCGCCGTAATCTGCCATCCCCCCAGGATCTCCTGCATCCACGTCGGAGCATCCGTGCCGAACGTGCGTCCCTTACCGAAGGGAAGATCGTAGACCAGCGAAAGCACCTCGTTCAAAGGCTGGTTGTAACCCGACGGCCCTTTGTTGCCCTTCGGATCCTGCAAATTAATCCGCCCGCTGTCGCCGTCCACCTCCTCGAGATGGCCCTCCGCATTGTCTTCCGCACGCGACCATGTGAACGAGTTCAGCAGATACAGCCCATGCCCGGTGTTGTGCTCGAGCTTCGTCTGAAGCCCGTTGTAGAGAAGAAAGCCCTCGGGAAGAGTCTCTTCAATCGTCGTAAACGTGGGGATCGGCCGACGTGCCGCCAGGCTAAGGCAGCCGCTCGTGGTAGTCGTATCGCACGTCGCAGTGACCGCGTTTGGATTGGCCTGATTCAAATCCGCGAGTACTTGAATCTTCACTCCGTGCTCTCCCACGTACGCAACTTCGAACGTAGTGTTATTCGTGAGCTGGCGCTGCACGGTCAGATGATAGCTCTGCACATAACCCGTCGGAAGGTTCTTGGGAATATACCGAGCCTCCGTGTTCAGGTTGCTGGCCGCGGTCACTTCGGCTGGACTCGTGAAGTTCGTCGGATAGCCCTGGCTCGTCGTCCGGAAACACGGGCTGGGGTTAGCGGAGTTGTACGGCGCTTCCGCTTGAGCTGTCGTGCAGATGGGCTGCGCCGCCTGCGTGAGAACTCCCGGATCGCCGAACTGCGGAGCCTGCACAATATTGGTGTTCACAATCGCCGGCAGATTGTAGGAGAGCATATTCTCTCCACCCTCGCGATTGAACTGCGCGTAACCAAGTCCGTAACCCGCAAGAATCACCGTCCTCGGCATCGCCTGGAACGACAGGCCAAACCGCGGAGCAAAATCGAGCAACGGCATATTCACCAGCGCCCGGTTATAGATGGAGCCCGGAGTGGCCTGGATCAGCGACTGCGTCGTCGGATCGTAGTTGGCAAGCTTGTTGCTCGACTCCCACTGCGGCGTTACCAGCTCATAGCGCAGGCCTGCATTCACGGTGAGCCGCGAGTTCACGCGAATGTCATCCTGAAAATAAAAGTTATGCATCCGCTGGTTGAGATGGACGTTGACAAAGTTATTCAGCTGATAGGTGTCGCGCGCTCCAAACAGGAAATCAGCCAGTGACACGGCCTCCTTCGTACCAGTGTTCGAAGAGCTCAGCGCGCTGGAGGTCGCTCCCGTAAAGCTGAAGCCGCCGTTATACGTATCCTCGCCATACACCGGGTTGAAGTCATCGATGGTGGTAAAAATCGCCTGGTACTCATACCCGATCTTGTAGCTGCTGCGGCCGCGAATCCACGTGTAGTTAATCTTCGGGTTATACACGTAAGGATTCTGATATTGAGGATTGCTTCCCTGCGTTCCGAACGAAGAGAAGTTGCTCACGCTCTGCACATTCAGACTCGCCACCACCGACGGAGTCGTCGGCAGACCCGGAATGCCCGTCTCCAACGATGGCAGCACACCCTGCCCATAAGGGCTCTTGCCGCCATCCGTGCGTGTAAACGCAAATCGCGCGTCGAGAATTGAATTTTGGCTAAACAGATGGGTCACGCCACCGGCAATCTGCTGATTGAAGATCTTCACCGTGCCATTGCTCGAGCCGCCCGCCGCTCCCTGGATGACCGGCGGTGAATCGATCTGCCCCTGATGCTGGCTGTAGCGGACAAACGCCGTCGTGCGCTGGCTGAAGGTCGCATCCACGCGCACATCTCCCTTGTTGTCCGTAATCGTATCGGGAGGCAGAGACGCATAGTTGCTGCCGAACGGATCGCCAGGAACATTCGCCGCGGGCAGCGCCGCCAGCACCCCCTTGGCAAACGACGACACGGTCGGATCGCTGAACGGGATCACACCCGTCGGATACGTCTGCCCCGTAATTGGATTGAGCAGCGGCACCGCCGCACCATTTTCCGTGCTGCTTCCCGAGAGGAAGGTATATCCTCCATTCGCAATCGCCAGCGCGCTCGTTCCGTTCTGATCCGCCGTCGGAACCGTCGCTTCGTCAATCGCATGCACGTCCTGACGCGTTCCTTCATAGTCCCCGAAAAAGAAGAGCTTGTCCTTCAACAGCGGCCCTCCAAACGTTCCGCCAAACTGATTGCGCAACAACGCCGGCTTCTGCGGCTTACCCGTCAAAGGATCGGTAGGAGGAGTGAACGGCCCAATCGCATTGAAGATAGTGTTCCGCAGATACTCATAAGCCTTGCCATGGAACTGATTGGTGCCGCTGCGAATGCTGACGTTCACCACCGCCCCTGCCGACCGCCCATATTCAGCGCTGTAATTATCCGTCTCCACACGAAACTCCGAGATAGCATCTGGAGACGGCGGGATCGACTGATTGGAAAATCCCTGGTTGGAAGTTCCATAGGCGTTATTATCGACGCCATCCAGCAGGAAGTTATTGAATTCGCTGCGTTGCCCATTGACGTCGAAGGACGCATCGCGGCTGCTGTCCGTCGTGTTCTCCAGCAAATTCCTGCGCACACCCGGAACCAGCGCAGCAAGATCCGCATACGCCCGGCCATTGAGCGGCAGATTCTCCGTCTCCCGCGTTCCGATCACCTGCCCGCGCTCGCTCGAATCCGTCTGCAGCAGGTCCGCCGCGGAGCCCACCGTGACCGTCTCGTTCGTCGATCCAATCTTCATCGCGAGATCGACGCGCTGACGAGCATTCACCGTGACCGCAAACGGCGATGTCGTGCTGACATCGAAGCCGTTCGCATTCGCCGTCACCGTGTATTGGCCAATCTTGACGTCGGTGAACTCATACGCACCGGCGGCGCTGGTCTTCGCCGTCACCACAGCCTTGGTCTCCTGGTTGACCAGCGACACCGTCGCCCCGGGAATAAATGCTCCCGACGTATCGCGTACATATCCGAGTACGGACGCCGTCTCAAACTGAGCACGCAGCGGAGTCAGACCGAGGGCAAGAAGAAAAATCGTCAGCACAGATAAGAGATTGCGTTTCACTGTTCGCTCCAAAGTGGTTCATGGTCGTTACCGAACGCGGCGAAGAAGGCCGGCGCTCCCTCACATCCGAAGTCGCTGGACAGAGGAGCAGGTGGCTCGATCATGCGTGGAGCCGGAGCATCGCGAAAGGGTATTCCGTGTCAAAAGAGGGCTTCACACGGTGCGCACACCCCTGTTTGCCCCTCTATCTTTCAAGCAGATACGCGATCCGAGTCGCTGGCGGTTCACCGAATTTTCACGGGACGCGCCTAGCATGGTTGCATGCCCACGGGTCAGCAGGAAACCATGACTGCCGCTACGACAGCCGAATACGCTGACGTGTCGTCCGTCCGCGGTTCCGCAGATGACTCTCGTTTCGACAACGATCCGGCAATCGATCGCAAGGACGATCTTCGCTCCCGCGCCGAGTGGCAGCTAGCCCTGCGCATCGCCGCCAGCAAAGGCCTCTGCAAGTCCAGCTTCCTTCCGAATTTCCTCCTCTATATCTGTGAGCAACACCTCCTCGGCAACACCCAGCAGATCACCGAGCAGCGCATCGGAACCAAAATCTTCCACCGCGCCAGCAACTACAACCCCGGCGAAGACAACATCGTCCGTAGCTATGCGCGCCTCTTAAGAAAGCGGCTCGACGAATATTTTGAACAAGATGGCCGCGACGAGCCCGTCCGCCTCATCGTCCCTCGCGGTGGCTACATCCCCATCTTTGAACGCCACGCATACAAAATTAAATCTCCCGTGGTCCCTTCAGAACTTGCCGACGACGAGCTCGAAATCCCCGCCACGGCAACACTCACACCCGCGGCCCCGCCCCCGCGCACATCCCCCTGGGCCCACCTCCTGCTCGGTATCCTGATCGGAGCTTCCCTCGCTTCCGCCACCTGGTTCCTCACGCACCGCCCGCAACCCCACAGCATTGGACCGGAGCACGCCTTATGGTCCAAACTCTTTCAGCCCGACCGCGACACCCTCATCGTCCCTACCGACAGCGGCCTCGGCATCCTCCAGAATGTTACAGGCAAATTATCCGACGTACAGGCATATGCGAATGGAACCTACTTCGCCGACATCAAGCCGATACCCGGCATCGGGATAGGAAATCTCAACGACTTGCGCGGCCAGCGCTACACCAGCGTCGTCGCTCTCAACATAGCCTCGACGCTCGTCCGGCTTCCTGAATTCTCCAATGGACGATCACAGATTCGGTACGCGCGCAGCATCACCATCGAGGATCTGAAAAGCTCCAATGCGATCCTGATCGGCTCGTCCCACACCAACCCCTGGGTATCCTTATTCAACGATCGCCTGAACTTCGAACTCGACTACACCGCGACCGTCGACCAATCGTTCGTCCTCAACAAACACCCCGCCGCTGCAGAGCGCCCGAGATACTCCAATGGGGCCGACGAGTCCGGCAACCTCACCTACGGCGTGATCGATTACCTTCCCGGATTGGATGGAAGCGGTCACACCCTGATCATCCAGGGACTCAACATGGCCGCAACCCAGGCTGCCGCCGACATCTTATTCAACGCAGACGTCATGAAACCAATCCTGCAGCAGGCAACCTTGCCGACCGGGGACTTGAAATCCTTCGAGCTCCTTGTGGAGACCAGGAGCATCGACGCGAATGCGCCCCAGGCCAATATCGTCGCGACTCGCTTTTATCCCCGCTAATTTCGCCTGGCGCCAGGCATCCCCTCGACGTGCTACTCTTCCTGCCAATAAAATCTTTCCTCGGGCGCCGTCGCGATTCGCGGCCGGCATCCTACATTCAGAGGTACAGCGCATGATCGATACCGATCTCATCGTCAAGCTTCTCCGCGACCACGGCCACAAGGTTGAGTCCGTATTTCATGTCCCTGAAAATGCAGGCGAGTATGAATTTTCGGTGGACGGAACCCTCCTTACCCTCTCTGAAACCCGCGAACTGCTTGAGCGCGAAGACGATCGCGAGGAAGCGTCCGCGCAGTCGATCGCCGACCGGGACCGCGTTGCTCCCTACAACCGGGTAGAAACTCCGTAAACGGCTAAAGGCCCCGCCCTAAACTGCTAAAATATAAGGTGTATGCCAGCCATTCACCGCAGGAAATCCGTTCCCGTCACCATCGGCAACATCCGCGTCGGCTCTGACGCCCCCGTCGTCGTCCAGTCGATGACCAACACCGACACCGCCGACATCGAGAGCACCGTCCAGCAGATCGCCGCGCTCGCTCGCGCCGGCTCCGAGATGGTCCGCATCACCGTCAACAACGATGCCGCCGCCAAGGCCGTTCCGTACATCGTCGAAGGCATCCACGCCAAAGGCTGGACCACGCCCATCATCGGCGACTTCCACTACAACGGCCACCTCCTGCTCGCCAAATATCCCGACACCGCCGAAGCTCTCGCCAAGTACCGCATCAACCCCGGCAACTGTTCCATCGGCCGCAAAGACGACGACAACTTCCGCACCATGATCGAAGTCGCGGTCAAGCATCAGAAGCCCGTCCGCATCGGCGTCAACTGGGGTTCGTTAGATCAAGCGCTTTTGACGAAGATGATGGACGAGAACTCCAAGCTCACCCAGCCGCTAGAAGCCCGCGACGTCATGATGGAGGCGATGGTCGTCTCCGCACTCGACAACGCGGCTGCTGCGGAAAGGTACGGCCTCCGCCGCGATCAGATCATCCTCTCCGCAAAAGTCTCCGGAGTCCGCGACCTCATCGACGTCTACACCGAGCTAGCCAGCCGCTGCGACTACGCCCTGCACCTCGGCCTCACCGAAGCCGGCATGGGCATGAAGGGAGTCGTAGCCTCCACCGCAGGCCTCGCTCCCCTGCTGCTCGCCGGCATCGGCGACACCATCCGCGTGAGCCTGACTCCCACTCCAGGTGGAGACCGCAGCGAAGAAGTTCGTTGCGGCCAACAGATCCTGCAATCACTCTCCATCCGCAGCTTTATGCCGCAGGTCACGAGTTGCCCCGGCTGCGGCCGCACCACCTCCACGTATTTCCAGGAGCTAGCCGAGCGCATCCAGAACTACCTCGTCGAATCCATGCCCGAGTGGAAGAAGCAATACCCTGGCGTCGAAGAGCTCAAGTTAGCCGTGATGGGCTGCATCGTCAACGGTCCTGGCGAGAGCAAGCACGCCAACATCGGCATCTCGCTCCCCGGCACCTTCGAAGAGCCGAAGGCCCCGGTCTACGTCGACGGTCATCTCTTCACCACGCTCAAGGGCGACCACATCGTGGAAGAGTTCCAAGTGATCCTCGACGAGTACGTACAAAAACGCTACGGCAAACAACTAGTAGAAGTCTAGCGTTTTCCCACCCCCCACTCCGTATCCCGACCAACGGGAGGACCCCGCGCAGCAATATAAAGGCGTGCAAACGCCCGCCCCACGCGCAGTGGGATTTTGCCTTTAGCATTTTTGTGTCTTCGCCTTTTCCTCTCTCCACTCCGTATCCCGACCAACGGGAGGACCCCGTGCAGCAATAAAAAGGCGTGCGAACGCCCGCCCCACGCGCAGTGGGATTTTGCCTTTAGCGTTTTCGTGTCTTCGCCTTCTCCGCGATCTTCCTAGCCACCCGCGTAGCCCGAATCTCCTCATCCCGTTTCTTCCGAGCCTCCCGCTCCCACACGAACGGGCTGTTATGCCTGCGCAGATCGCGCAGCGGATACAACGTCCCTCGCCACAACACTCCCCGCCGCGCCAGCACCACCACCATCGACCTCGCCATCGCAAAGATCATCGCCACCGCTCCCAGCGGATACAGCCACGCATACCGCGCATCGATCCGGCTCGCCGCGCCCATCACCCGATACGTCGCCCCAATGCAAACCAGCACCGCCAGCGCCGGCAGCAGCGTCCCCCACCACGCCAGCCCCGCCAACGGCAGCAGGAAAAACACCCCAATCCATACCGAGATCAACATCACCAACAGCGGCTGAAAATTAAACGCGGAAAACAAATTTTTGGTCATGTTAAGTAGCAATCCATGCCCACCCTTCGCCCAATGCACCAGCACCATGCCCGGAGCAAACGCCATCCGTTGCCGCATCCCCGCAGCCTTCATCCGACGCCCCAGCGTAATGTCTTCGAGCACCGCCATCCGTTGCGGCAGCCATCCGCCAATCTCATTCAGCGCATCCCGCCGCACCAGGTTGAACGCTCCAATCCCCGCCACATCGCGCCTCGCCTTCGGATCCTCCACCATCCAGGGACGCGACGCCCAGACCCCCATCATCTGTAGAAATCCCAACACAATTCCCTCACCCCTCGAC
>FSXA01001158.1_pt1 | contig 10004 bp, 8 predicted proteins | sample 1638081 | NCBI WGS metagenome assembly FSXA01 (sample SAMEA3914788, study PRJEB12502) | metagenome | biome: forest; material: soil | place: Canada | collected 2011-07-03 | depth 0.1 m
GAACGGACTCGAAGTCAGCGCTCCTCTTTATTCGATTAATGACAAGATGCTCGGAGCCGGGGAACCCCTCCGCGTGCAGTCGGGTCAGCGCGTCCTGATGCACCTGCTTAACGCCAGCGCTGCTCAAATTCATCGCCTGGCTTTGCCCGGCCACAAGTTTCAGGTAATCGCTCTCGACGGCAATCCTGTGCCGGCGCCTCAGGCGGTCGATGTGATTGAGATTGCCCCGGGCGAGCGTGTGGATTCGATCGTGGAGATGAATAATCCGGGTGTCTGGATTTTAGGGGAGATCCGCGATAGTGCGCGGCAATCCGGGATGGGCATCGTGGTGGAGTATGCGAATCAAAAGGAGCGCCCGCGATGGACTCTCTCTCCGAGGTCGCGCTGGGACTACACAATCTTTGGCACGACCGCGCAGCATCCCGCGCCAGACCAGACGATCGACATGATTTTTGAAAAAGTGCCTGGCGGCCCCCATGGCATCAATCACTGGCTGGTTAACGGCAAAGAATATCCGCACGAACGGGAATTCGTGTTGCGACAGGGACACCGATATCGGCTGGTGTTTCACAATCGCAGCGACGATTCTCACCCCCTGCATATTCACCGGCACATGTTCGAGCTCGTCGAACTCAACGGCAAGCCGACCGCCGGCGTCAAGAAGGATACGGTGATTGTTCCGGCATTTGGGCGCGCGACGGTGGACCTGGTCGCCGATCAGCCTGGCCTGTCGCTGTTTCACTGCCATATCCAGCAGCACATGGACTTTGGTTTCATGGCGCTGTTTCGCTACGCCTGACCACCACCACTGATGCAAAGGTAGCGATGCGCGATTCTGCGAACACGCTTATGTGCGCCTTCAGCCGCATAGCTTGAAACCGGTGTTTCAATTGACGACGGATTCGCTTGCGGCAACGCTCTTTCGTCCCTGGTGGCGTCAAGGACATTCCGTTCGCGGACGGGTTGAACGACCTTTCGAATCATCTCGATTGCTTTTTCACACAATTGTCATACACGCGAGATATTGAAGGGCTATAACCACATCGCTATAGCAACAACCCCACAAGTCTGAACAGGAGAAACTGTATGGAAACGATCCGGAGAAGTTTCCGAGCGGCGGCGGTCCTAGGCGCGGCCGCCTCGGTGTTGGCATTTGCAGTTGGAGCCAAGGCACAAAATGAAAATCGCAACAACGATCAGTGGTGGAACAGCAAGGGCTGGTCAAGCGGAAATTGGGTGCCGAACGACAATCCGTGGCCGTACAACAAGGTGCAAGGCTCACCGGTGTTGGCGGTAGTGGGAGACGTTGCCTGCCAGCCAGGCGAGGAAGAAAGTGGTGAGAAGGCAGGTGAAAATTGCAGCGGAGACACCGCTCAGAATCTGCTCGCATCCCAGGCTGCCACTGCGCAACAGATTGAGAATATGAAACCTGACATCGTCGCGCTCGTCGGAGATGAGCAATACCAGGTAGGCCAATATTCCGACTTTGAGAACTCGTACGAGACGACGTATGGCGCCTTCAAACTCATCACGCGGCCTGCGCCTGGCAACCACGAGTTTTATACCGAGCACGGCGCGATCGGGGTTGCCGGCTACGGCTACTTCTCTTACTTCAACGGCGTCCAGCACAATACCGATGGAAGCGTAATGACGGCTACGGTCGCCGACAACCCTGACACCGGCGGCACCTTCACCCAACCCGTGCCACATTCTGATGGACAGGCGGGGCACTTCGCACAATCCGGCGGACTCGGAACCAACAGCGCCGGCGGCCCAGTCGGGGTCGGAGATGGTTGGTACTCCTATAACCTCGGCTCGTGGCATCTTATCTCGCTCAATATCGAGTGCGAGACGCAGCCGGGCGGCTGCACGGGCTCCTGGATTGCTTCCGAACTCGAATGGCTGAAAAACGATCTCGCCGCGAATCATTCTGCATGCACACTGGCGTACTGGCACCAGCCTGTGTTCAGCCCTACCAACGGCATCGCCGTGCCTGAGGGCCCGACCGCTCAGCAATTTTGGCAACTCCTCTACGAGTCCGGAGCCGATCTGGTGCTGAACGGACACGACCACCTCTATGGCCGCTACCGCCCGCTTGACCCCTCCGGAAAATACGATCCGAAGAGGGGCATACGCGAATTCGTCGTGGGCACGGGTGGCGAGACACTCGATCCGGTCGTCACAACCACTGTGAAGTCCGGCTCAGGCGAAACAAACATGGAGGATCCTAGCGGCAACGTGAATTTCAACGCAGAGAATCTTGAGGCGGGAACCGGGCAATTCTGGGGCGTGATGGGCCTGACGCTCAATGAGAACGGCTACGCGTGGGATTTCGAGTCGGCATTGAAGGATCCTGCACAGCCAACCGGTCCGGCTACTTTCAGCGACAAGGGCATCGGAACCTGCCACGGCCGATTCGACAGGTAGCGACCAGACCGGGTTCGCCACGTTTAGGCTTGATCTTGCTTCAATACGCATTCCCCCTTCGCGAGAAGTCGTGAAGGGGGAATTTTTCTTGCTTAGCTCTCAGTTCCTGCTCGCGGCGTTAACCTCATCAACGCTGGTCGATCGGGTTGCTGGTCGACAACTGCGCGGGCCCCGAAGGCGGCATACACCTCGTCAACCGGGGCAATATGGGCTCCGGCCAGGGATGGGCCATGGTCGATCGCGGTCCGCTTAGCAGCGAGGGCGTACCTGACGGTAAGGGTGGCCGTGTACACGGTGCACCGCTCCTTTCAGGGTCGATCGAATCTCAGGGCAAGCCGGTTACTCCGCAGAGACTCTACCTCTCCCAGCTAGCCGAACGTCTTGGCCCCAATGCTCTCAAGAACATCGGCTACACTACCGCCGATCCGATGCATTGAATGAGCGACAATCCAAACCGCCTGCGAAGTCGGGTTGCGGCAAGCTCGGGCCGTTGTTTCCCAAAACGCCGTTTTTCGGGAATGACAGTTCAACCAATACCGCGATATTCAAACCGTTGCCTAGCGAAGAGCCAAGAGTTCATCGCGAAGTGGCCCCAGTCGGGTCTGTTCCAGGGTGTCGCGGTAGAACATGTTGTAGGTGTCGAAGGGGATAAGGCGTTCACCGTCGGGGTGGGCGATGTGGATGCAGGTCTTCTTGATGGAACGGAGATCGAAGGTCTGCGCGTCGATGAACTGGACGATGAGGATGCGGAAGAGATTGTCGTATCCGAGGTTCTTTGGCGCGAGCACTTGAGGGAGGCAGCAGAGGAGTTCGCGGAGGGTGTTGGCCTGCGATTGAGGGGAGTGGTTGGTCGAGAAGAGTTTGAAGATTTGATTGCGCAGGTCAGGGCTGCGTTCGATGCTGGCGCGGACGGCCGGGTCCTGCTCGTAGATGATCGTGTTGCGACCGCCGTTGATCAGGACGTCGGGCGAAACAAGCCCAGTGAGAGGAACAACCTTTCCCGCGAGTTTCAATGCGTATCCCATAGCGAGGGAATCGGGATGGCAGGGAACGGGAATCAAGTCTTCGGGCTTGAAGTGGGCGGTCTGGTTGAGGATCCGGCGGCGGACCTCGGACAGCGTGAGTCGGTGTTCGGCGCTGGTGTAGTTGAGGAGGCGGCCAGCCTGTTGAACGGGCTGGAAGGTTACGCCGCGAACACAGGGTTGTTGCAGGGCGAAATCGACGATGGAGCCAAGCTCGTCGTCATTGACGCCGCGTTCCACTGTAACCACAAGAGTTGTAGAAATACCGAGCTTGTTGAGGCGTTCCAGGGCTCGCTCGCGAATGTTGCGCAGATCGGCTCCGCGCAATTGCAAGAGGGGCTCGCGGCGCAGGGAGTCGAACTGAAGATAAAGCTCGAAGCTTGGCATGTAGGTGGCAAGGCGATGGGCAAAGGCTTCATCTTGCGCGATGCGGATGCCGTTGGTGTTGACCATGAGGTGGCGAATCGGTCGGCGTTTAGCTGCGTCGAGTACCTCGAAGAACTGCGGGTGGATGGTGGGTTCGCCGCCGGATACCTGCACGACGTCGGGTTGAGCTTCGTTAGCGACGATGCAGTCGAGCATGCGCTCGATCTGGTCAAGAGGCTTGAACTCGGTGCGATGGGTTCCAGACTGCGCGTAGCAGATGGGGCAGGAGAGATTGCAAGCATCGCAGATTTCGAGCAGCGAGAGGCAGGAGTGCTGCTCGTGGTCGGGGCAGAGTCCGCAGTCGTAGGGGCAGCCGAAGTTGACGGGGGTGTTGTAGCGATCGGGCATCTCGGGGGGCTTGATGAAGACTTCGCGGCAGCGACGGTAGTAGTCCACGTCTTCGGAGATCAACACGCGCTCGAACCCGTGGGTGGTGCAGCGTTTGAGCATGAAGACCTTGTTCTCTTCGAAGACGATCTTGGCGTCGATGCGGCGGTAACACGTGGTGCAGATGGAGACGGCGGTATCGTAATACAGGTATGGGCGAACACGAGCTGGCATGGATGTCCTCGGATGGTTGCTTACTTGTAGTACTTGTCACGAACAAGTCGAAAGACCGTGGTGAGGCCAACCGCGAGGAGGACGGCGAGGGAGACGAGCATCCCAAGGAGCGAGAGAAAGCCCGGCATCCCTCCAAACTCCGGACCTGTGTGCAGGCTGTAGCCGCAGATGCCGAGGCTGATGAGGAACGTGGCCGCAGAGATTGCGACGAGCTTGGCAGAGGTGGCTCCGCGCGTTGGCTCCGATGGGGACATGGCGATCATTCTATCTGCGGAGGATGGCGATGAGTCCGACCACTACGAGGCCCACGAAGCAGATAGCTTCGATGCTGACGGATGTCCAAATCAACCCCGCACCTATTTTTTGATGGTCTCCCACCACGGCCATGGCACTTACAGAGCAGAGGCCAAAGGCTATGGCGAAGGTCACGGCGAAGATGGTTGCGAGCCTGGACAGGCTGATCGAACTGCGCTGGCTTTCAGGGGGTGGCGGCGACGTGTTCATGGAACGCTCCTGACTGCGGCTTGCTGGTGACGAAACAGTTCAAGGATGCTGGGCGCGAGAGCGAGTAGACCGCAGACGCAGGCCCACTGGATGAGGTTGAGTCCGTGGTGAAGGGGCTGAGGCTTAATGAAGTCGATGGCAAATCGCCAGAAAAGGTAAGCAGCGAGAAAGATGCGGAAGGTGGCGCCTTCAGGGTGTGGGTCGCGATCATAGCGGCTAAGGGCGAAGGCGAGCAAGATGAGGAAGAGTATCTCGTAGAGTTGAGTAGGATGGCGGGGGATGCCGTCGCCGAAGTCTACTCCCCAGGGAAGGGAGGTGGGCGATCCGAACGTATCGTCGGCAAGGCCAGCGAGGAAGCAACCGATACGGCCGATGGCGATGCCGATGCAGAGGGGGACGGCGAATAGGTCACCGGTGCGCGAATGAATGTGTTTGAGGCGCTTGGCGATTTCGACGGCGACCCAGCCGCCGAGAAGTCCGCCGACAATAGTCTTACCGCCGGGCACAAGGAGGTTTCGCCAAGTGAGTTGCGTGATCGGAACCTCTTCAAGGATACCGAGGAGGCGAGAGCCGAAGAGGGCTCCAATGGAGGCGGCAGCAATGATTAGCCAGCGAAGATCATCGGGGAGAAAGTCGCCGCTGCGGTCACGGGACAGGCGGTAGACGGCATAGCCTACGGCGTAGGCGAGAGTCTCGAAGACGGAGTGGAGCCCGGGGTGAGGGGTCAATAACACGTGCGCTCTATTGTATGTGGCATTGACCACGGCTTAGCGAGACTCAATGCTGAACCTCCTGCAAAGTCGTGTTTTCGCCAAGTTCGCCGGTTCAGTTTCGATTCAAGAATTGAACTTAGTGAAACACCGTTTGGCGCCAGCAGGTCGATCAGGTTAGGTTGGTTCGACGAGTGACGCCAGGGCGAAGCTTCTTCTGATTAGCTCGACCCTAGTGCGTCCAGTCGCCACAGCTCAGTTCTCACGCCGGAGTCCAAGCATAGCGCAGCAGACACAGCGCAAGGTTTTGGACCAGCCCGTCTGGTCGCCTTATATGGTCCGCCAAGGACCACGGCAAACGTCTGATCTGTCGCAAGGCGACGAAGTACAGCTACGGTCTGAGAGGGTGGACAGCCGTGCTTGTCTCTTTTACTCTGCCTTACCCGCTGAGTTGCTAATGTCAGCCCCCTGCGGTATCTCAACGCCCCACCTCTTCGCAATGAAATCCACTCACTTGCAACTTTCTCGTTGCGCCCGCACCGGGAGTTGGAATAGTGTTGGCCAACTGCCACGGTGTCTTGTTCTTCCCGTGCCAGCGTTTCTACGGAGCCCCGATCCGCCACGCCGATCCTGGGAGGTACTCTCTTGAACCTCAAACGTCTCATCCAACTTCTTGCTGTTCTCATCCTCCTGCTCCTCCTTTTTCTACTGTTCTTACGGGGCTGCCGCAAGTCCTCCGCCAAGCTCACGGCCGGCGTCAGTACCGCCAGCATCGAAGCCCCCAGTGCTCTCCTCACCGCCATCATCATCAACAACGACGGCACCGCTGTCGCCGGGAACGTGCAGGTCAGCTCGGTCTCCGTCTCCGGCGCCACCGTCACTCTTCCCACGAGCCTACCCTTCTCGCTCGGCTCCATCATGCCAGGAAGAAACGCCATCCTTGACGCAAACTTCAACGACCCATCGGTCCAACCCAACTCGGACTACCAGGTAACTGTCGCAGGCACCTTCGACGAAAACGGCCACAGCTTTCACTTTTCCCTCAAGCAGACCGTACACGCGGGGCCCGCTTCCCCAGGCTCCAACTCCACCGGCACCGGCTCCTCCACCACGCACCATAACACCGGCGCTCCGTTTCCAAATCCCTCCGGGCCGCCCGATGAAGAGCACGAACAGGGGCACGCTCCGCCCATCCCTACTGGCTCCTTTCACCCGCTTACACCATCAAAAGCCTCAATGGCGGAGCCCGCACCCGCAGCTCCTAAACCCCCAAGCGGTGGAGCGGGCAGCATCAGTTTCCCCACCAACAGCCCGCTCGGTTTCGCCAGCAGCCTCACCGCCGAGCCGAGCGGAGCCTCCGATCCTTCCGGCCAGATCATCTTCGAGACCGCCAACTGGTACGCCGCCTACTCCATCGACGGAGGCACCACCTTCAAGCAGATCAGCCCCTCCACTACCTTCCCCAGCGCGGACGGCGGATTCTGCTGTGACCAGATCGTCACCTACGCACCTACAATCGACCGCTTCATCTGGGTCATGCAGTACAACCAGACGCAGCTCTCCACCGATGCGGCGGGCAAGCCAAGTGGCCCCAACCGGTACCGGATCGCCTCGGCTAGCCCAGCTACACTCAAGAGTTCCAACGGAACCTCGTGGGACTACTTCGACATCACCTCTCCTGCTGTGATCGGAACCAACAACAGCACATGGCTCGACTACCCCGATGCCTCCATAGGAGACAATTCCTTTTACCTAAGCGCAGACGACGTGAACAACAACGGCCACGTCGTCATCCGCGTCCCCCTCTCCGACATAAAAAATAACGGAACCATCAACTGGCGTTTCACCAAGCCCTCCGACAGCGCCACGGCTTACGGGGGCCATCTGACGCAGAACACCGGGAATGAGGTCTTCTGGGCAGGCCATAACAGCAACAGCAGCATCCGCGTCTTCAACTGGCCCGAGTCCAGCACATCGTACTCGTGGCACGACGTCAGTATTGGCAGCTGGCCCCAGGCCACGGCAAGCAACGTGATGACCTCCACGACCCCTGACAATCAAGATTGGCTGAACTACAACTCCAGCTATCCCGCCGTTGGCACCACTCCTGCTCACGGCGGTTTCCCCGGAAATGCCATCATCGGCCTCGCCAGGTCAGTTGCGCAGCGCGACAGCAACTCCGGCAACCTCCTTTACTTTGCCTGGACCGGAGCGATCGGCAATGGATTCAAGCAGGTTCAGGTCCAATGGATCGCGGTAGATCGCAATAACAACTTCAGCAAGAGCGACCAGGAGCAGGTCTGGAACCCCGGCTACGCCTACGCCTACCCCGACTTCGCCATCAACTCGCGCAATGAACTCGGAATGTCCCTTGAATGGGGAGGCGGTGGGAACTACGAGAACCACGTCGCTGGCTTCTGGGGCGACTACGTCGTCTACCAGACCACCAGCAGCGCCGTCGGAGGTACTCGCTTCGGGGACCGCGTCACCATCCGAAACCACACTTCCGACCTCACGAAATTCGACGCCTTCGGCTACGGAATCAACAAGGCCACCCCCCCGGCTACCGGCGGAGTCTCGGACGTGCACTACCTCGTCTTCAGCCGCTGACCTTTCGGACCGATGTGTCCTACACGGCTTTTGTGTCGTAGTTTCCGATAACCCCGTTCGAGGAACTACGAATCTTCCCGAGACTCGGGATACAGATAGTAGAAGTCACAATCGATACCGACGTTCAGGCGTGCCAGCCCAGAGATAGAATCTTGATCGACCCCAAACCCCGGATAGTCGTTATAAAAGTAGCCCACGAGCTGAACACCGACTTGATATTTATCTCCTACCTGACGAAACTGCTCCGCTCTAGGTAGAGCCTGCTCCAAAACGTCCTTCAGATGATCTTCAAGCGATGCTGACGGTTCAAGGCGAGAGTTCAATGACCAACGGCTGAACGTGCGTTCGCGGTGTGTTCTTTCGTTCTGCTCGCCTTTGGTCCACGCCTCGCTAGGCATCAACCCGACTCGGGCTGTGATCGTCTCCGGCTCGAAGTCCCCGACCACGGTTATGTATGCGTAATGCTCGTTGTCTTTGGTCATCTCAGGTTCAATGTAAACCGTCTGGAGCCGAAGTTCCTCGAAAGTCTTTTCTGCAAGTTCACCGGCCTGTCAGCCCGATGCATTGAACTTAGATGAAACACCGTTTTGCGGGAGATTGGGGTACGAGGGGCAGCAAGCAGTGTTTGCTATCCTCGATGCGAGGCAACATGACCATTTCCATCTTTCTGGGAAACACGTTCAGGGCCGTTCTTTTCGGATGGCTCGCTCTTAGCCAGCAGCAGGGTTTAGACGCTGACGCGAAGCAGTGTACCGTGCCTCAACCAGAGGTCGATTCAACCTACACTCCTGGTCAAGTATGGAGCTACAACACGCGCCCTGGTGAGGCTTCGTCTACTGTGACCATCTTGCGCGTCGAACGGACACCGAAATTAGGCGTCATCGTCCATGTACGAATTGACGGCGTGCAATTCAAGAACTGTAAAGGCGGACCGGCCCCCACTACAAGTAATCCCCGATTTGGAGAATCACCCTCCGAGCTTTCAGCGTGAAGCGCTGGCGGGTCCATCTTGAAGCTCTCAGGTACGCCGTGATATGGTGCGCCATGTGTTTTCGCAGGCGTCTGCGGAGCCCAATGCGCACCGGATCAGCCATACCGGCGCTGTTCTTCTTTGCCACCTGTTCCATGGCGCGCGGTCAGTCCACGATTCGCGTTCCGCAGGATCAGCCGACGATTCAGGCGGCCATCGATGCGTCAAACAACGGCGACACCGTCCTGGTATCGCCCGGAACGTATCAAGTCAACCTGGATTTCAAGGGCAAGGCCATCACCGTGACCACCGGTGCCACGGGTTATACGGATGCAGCCGTTGCCGCGACCACGCTCACCCCTGCAGATATCACCCTGGCGATCGTCCAATTTCAATCGGGGGAAGGTCTGGGGAGTGTTCTGAACGGCTTCACCCTCACCGCCGGCACCGTCATCCCCAATCCCAACGCCCCCATCACCACCCCAGACTTCGGGTACGAGGCGTCGGTGTATGGAGCACCAAATTCAAGTGACGTGTTCACTGCCAACCCCACCATTACCAATAACCGCTTTGTCCAGGGCTTGGATGGAGTGCAACTGGAGGGAGGCGAGATTGCGGGCAACGACTTCACCGGCTTTGTGAACATGATGATTTTTGATGGAGGCCATGTCCACGACAATCTCTTCGAAAATAACCCCAACAGCGCGAGCGGGGTGGTTGAATTTGGCGGGCTCTTTGAACGGAATGTGATTCGCAACAACTCCATCATTCCGA
>FSXA01000055.1_pt1 | contig 9903 bp, 4 predicted proteins | sample 1638081 | NCBI WGS metagenome assembly FSXA01 (sample SAMEA3914788, study PRJEB12502) | metagenome | biome: forest; material: soil | place: Canada | collected 2011-07-03 | depth 0.1 m
GAAGGCGTCCTGGATTGAGCGGTGGTGGCCGTTGTTGCTGATAGTGTTTGCGTTGCTTTGTTTTGCGGGGATCGATTTCTGCCATCCGGTCTGGTAGGGGCAGGAAGCAGGGGATAGTCAGGGCGCCTGGCGCGGGGTGGTGGCTGTGCTGGGCATCGACGAAACGTCGTTTTCGTGTGGGCGGGCTTGTGGCAAAATGATGGTATTGCATGGAGGCATCCCTCTGTGTTCCATCGCAATCCAGGCCCGTTTCAGTTCAGGTACCTATATCCGTTATCAGTGGAGACCCGGATACCATGGCATCCTCATCTGTACCGTTACCGCCTTTCGTCAAGCCCGCGTTCTGCAAGGATTTCACCTTGCTCGACAGAATCGCCTACCGCGGCGATACCAGAAGCCCGGAAATTATTTTTCGCGAAGGGTTCTGGAATAAGCAAGCGCCCCACTCCCGCTGGGCCTTCATCATCAGCGAGGGACCCAATGAGAATGAAAGACCGTGGCTCCGTTCGAAGGTGGACATTGAAAAGCGCTTAGAGAAGGGGAAAATTACCGAGGAAGATTTTGCAGACAACGGAATGATGATCGTTCCGCCTCTGGTAGAAGGCCAACACGACTATGTTGTTCGCTCGAAACGTGATGCTTCGAAATTTTTCAATGTAAGGCTCAATCACCCCGGTGAGGTAGTCAGGAACCGGCTTCATCAACACTATTTCGCTAACGTACCTGAGTACAGAGACAATGCGTATGCGACAAGAACGGGGAAAGTAGCCCAATTCGATATCGCGCAAGAGACAGCGGTGTGCTTGACCTTACGTGCCGATGTCGCGCCGTACTTTCCAAAAGAAACTGCGAATCCTCCCGGTGAATGGATATGGGTCTATGCGGTGCGTTTGTATTCTGCCTTTCCGACTTACAGGCTGCAGACAAGGGACCGGCCAGAAATGACATTCGCCCAAGAGGTGGCCGTGGAACGAGTCCCCGCAAGCTACGTGATTTGCGCGGTCAAGTGCTGGCGTGTCGGGGCTTATCCTAACGTGCAGTTCAACTTTACGCCGCGGATTTGGTGGAATCCCGGTGCTTCAGTCTTTGAGAGGTCCCGTTCCATGGGCGAAATCGCTCGGGCATTTGAGCCGTTTCAAGGGTACAGAGCTCAGTGTCCTGTACATGTTCCTTCCGGTTCCGTTCCCCCTCTCCGCAGGCGCATTCGGGAACTCGTGCTGCCAGACTATCCGCCACCTGTTACCGACATAGTTCCTGACACCGATGAGAGATGGAAGCCCTTTTAATAAACGGCCTCTTATGCGCGTCCGCGGGCGTTGGGGGCTGGTGGGGGGTAGTGGGGTTTGCGTTTGGCGGGAGCTTTTTGGGGTGGCTCGATTTCTATCGTGCGGTGGAGGTCTACGGCTTCCTCCATGGCATATTTCAGCTTGTCGATGCCTTCGCCGGTGACTGCTGAGATTTCGAAGAGCGGAAGTTTTTTGCGCTTGGCGAAGGTCTTCAGCTTCTTGAGCTTGTCGGGGTTGGCTACGTCGGCTTTGCTGGCGACGAGGATGGTGGGCTTGGCGGCCAGGGCGGGGTCGAAGGACTTTAGCTCGGCCGTGATGACGTTGTAGTTGTTAACCGGGTCGGCGGTTTCGCCGGCTGCGGATTCGGCGGTGATCGCGGTGTCGGAGACATCGATGAGGTGGACGAGGACGCTGGTGCGTTCGATGTGTTTGAGGAACTGGACGCCGAGGCCGGCGCCGAGGTGCGCGCCTTCGATGAGGCCGGGCATGTCGGCTACGGTGAAGGACTTTTCGTAGGGTGGGTCGCCGACCTGGACGACGCCGAGGTTAGGCTCGAGCGTGGTGAAGGCGTAGTTGGCGATCTTCGGCTTGGCGGCGGAGAGGCGCGAGATGAGCGTCGATTTGCCGACGTTGGGGAAGCCGACCAGGCCGACGTCGGCGAGGAGGCGGAGCTCGAGGCGGAAGTTGTAGGATTCGCCGGGGCGGCCGAGTTCGTGCTCGCGAGGGGCTTGATGCGTGGAGGTGGCGAAGTGCTGGTTGCCGCGACCGCCACGTCCGCCTTTGGCGATGACGATTTCTTCGTCAGGGTGGGCGAAGTCGTGGATGAGGGCGCCTGTGTCGTCGTCGTAAAGGAGCGTGCCTACGGGGACTTTGAGGATGGTGTGGTCGCCGGCGGCGCCGGACATGTTGGAGCCGAGGCCGTGGCCGCCGCGCTCGGATTTCCACTCGGGGTTGAAGCGGAAGTGGACGAGGGTGTTGTGGGAGAGCGAGCTGCGCATGACAATGTCGCCGCCGTGGCCGCCGTCTCCGCCGGATGGGCCGCCGCGGGGGACAAATTTTTCGCGGCGGAAGGCCATGCAGCCGTTCCCGCCATCGCCGGCCTTGATCCGGATTCTTGCTTCATCGATGAACATCTATACCTACTTCTTTAATCTAGTGTAACGAACGGGGCTGCGAGGGTTGGGATACCGGGGGGATGGGTCGTGTGCCGAGGGTTCTGGAAGGTTCTTTGCTCGATAACGGTTCATAAAAAGCTCTCGACATCAACGGAGATCGCTGATATGTTTGGGGTTCGTTAATAATTGTAAGTTTCGTATCCGCCGAAGAGAAGCATGACGGATGATCTCGATCAAAAGCGAGAAATGGGAAAATTCCTTTTTTGGGCGATTCCGATAGCAGCCGACGCACGATTTGAGGCTGAAACGGGATCGCGGATTTGTATTTAACCGAGACCTTTTTAATAAAATTCGCACCGCAGAGTCAGCGAGTTAAAAGAAGGGCCGGCACGAACACCACTTGGAGGCACCATGGGACGGAATTACAAGCAGTCACTACTTCTTAATTGTCTGAGCCTGCTGCTGATGGTTGCGGGCGTGAGCGGGAATGCGGCGTGGGCGCAATCCGCGGTGGATGGAGGCGTTGCGGGGACGGTCGTCGACAGCACCGGCGCGGCGTTGGCGAATGCGGCGATTGTGATTCACAACGCGGCGACGAATGCCGAAGAGAAGGTGACGGCTGACGGCAGCGGGTATTTTCATGTGTCGCGACTGGTGCCGGGCGACTACTCGGTGACGGTGACGGCTTCGGGATTTTCGAACTACTCGGCGCCGCATGTGACGGTTGAAGTCGGTAAGCTGACCGAAGTGACGCCGAAGCTGGGCGCGGCGGGAACGTCGGCTACGGTCGATGTGAGCTCGGATGTGCCGGTGATCAACACGGAGACTTCGGACTTTACGACGGAGTTCAACCCGGTTGCGTTGAGCACGCTGCCGATCAATGGTCGCCACTGGACGGCGTTTGCATTGTTGAGCCCCGGCGTAACGCTCGGCAACAGCGCGTTCGGGCTGGTGACGTTCCGCGGTGCTTCGAACCTGCAGAACAACTTCATGGTGGACGGAACGGACGACAACCAGTCGTTCCAGTCGGTGGAACGCGGTTACACGCGCGTGGGCTACTCGTCGCCGGAAGATGCGATTCTCGAGTTCCAGGTGCTGACCTCGAACGTGTCGGCGCAGTACGGCCGTGCGGTGGGCGGCGGTGTGAACGCTGTGACCAAGTCGGGATCGAACCAGTTCCACGGCGATGCGTTTGAGTACTATCGCGACAACGATTTTGGCGCGACGAACCCGTTCAACATTCTTGCGGTGCCGAATGGTACGGGCGGATCGACGAACATTCATATCAAGCCGACCGATAAGCGCCATCAGTACGGTGGCAGCTTCAGCGGCCCGCTGATTCACGACAAGCTGTTCTTCCTTTTCGCGTTCGATCAGCAGAAGCGCAACTTCCCGAGCGTGGCAACGCCGACGCCGCAGTTCCTGCTCGACAACGTTGCGGCTGACAACAATTGCACGCTCGCTAACTCCTCGCTGATCACCGATGCGGTCACCTGCGCCGAAGATCGCGGCGTTCCTCTGGCTGATATCAATGCGGCGATGGCTTACATCAATGGGCAGAGCGGCATCGCGCCACGCAAGGGCGACCAGGTTCTGAACTTTGCGAAGCTGGACTACAAGATCAACGAACGGAACAATGCTTCGCTGATCTACAACCGCATGCGCTGGGATTCGCCGAACGGCATTCAGACGAACCTGGTGAACCGCCGCGGCATCACGTCGTTCGGCAACGACTTCGTGAAGGTGGATTCGATCATCGGCAAGATCGATACGGTGATCACGCCGAAGATCATCAACGAGTTCCGGGTGGAGTATGCTCGCGACTTCGAGACGGAGAATGGCGACACGCCACTCGCGAATGAGCCGACGACGACTGCGGGCGGTCTGCCTCCGGGTGTGATCATTTCGCCCAACTCGGGCTTCTCGATGGGAACGCCGTACTATGTTCCTCGTTCAAGCTATCCGAACGAGTCGGAAAGCGATGTAGTGGACAACGTGACCTGGACGATTGGCAACCACACGCTGAACATTGGCGGTGAGTATCGCTGGGCACAGGACAATATTGTCGATGTCGATTATGAGCACGGGTTGTTTACGTATGCTCAGTTGGCCGACTGGTTCACGGACTTTGCGCACACGGCCAATGCACCGGTAGTGACTCCCACGACCGTGGGTTGCGACTCGGCGCGCAATACCGGGACTGGCACTTTGCCCTGCTACACGAACCTGCAGCAGGCGTTCGGCCATCCGCAGTTTGTGTATCACACCAATGACTACGCAGGTTATGCGCAGGACGATTGGAAGATCATGAAGCGCGTCACGGTGAACATTGGCGTTCGCTATGACTACGAGCAGCTGCCCTCGCCGAAGATTCCGAATCCGGCTATACCGCAGACAGCCTCGTTTCCGAGCGATAAGAACAACGTCTCTCCACGCGTGGGTGTTGCCTGGGATGTGTTCGGTACGGGCAAGACGCTGGTGCATGCCGGATTCGGCCTGTATTACGGCCGCATCCAGAACGGCATGATCTACAAGGCGCTGGCTTCGACCGGTACGGCGAATGCACAGTTCCAGCTCAACAGCTCGGCGACGAGCAACGTGTTCTATCCGATCATTGTCGGCAGCGGAACACCGCCGGCGGTTTCGAACATCACGGCGTTCGCGAAGGGTTTCCAGAACCCCGTGTCGGACGAGTTCAATGTAAGCATTCAGCAGGACATGGGCTTCAATACGATTTTGGGTATCGCTTACCTGGGATCGCTAGGCAAGCAGCTGCCGAACTTCATCGACGCGAACATTGCGCCGGCTTGCCAAACGAAGACGTACAGCTTTACCACTGGGCCGCTCGCGGGTGACAAGTGGACGGTGCCTTTGTATGGCGGAAATACTTGCGCTGCAAATCCGACGGGCCGTATAAATCCGGCTTACAACGCGTTGTCGCTGATTACCAGCAACGTAACGACGAACTACAACGCGCTCTCTGTGACGGTGGATCATCGCCTGACAAAGGGCGTTCAGGTTGGCGCAAGCTACACGTGGTCGAGGGCGCTGGATTACGGCATGCCGCAGACGGCGTTGTCGGATGCGAACGATGCAACCGATCCGTTTACGCAGAAGCCTGATTACGGCATTTCGGCAAATGATATTCCTCAGCGCTTTGTGGGGAACATTACGTTGATGCCGAACTTCCACCTGGCCAACAAGATCGCGTCGGTTGCAGCGAACGGATGGACGCTGGCTCCGGTGTGGGTTGTGCAATCGGGAGCAGCGTACAGCTACGGTTTCAGCGGCGGTACGGCCTTGCCCGGTGGCGCGACGACCTACAACGGCTCGGGCGGCACGGCTCCTTCGGCGGCCTCCGGCGGAAACGGCGCGTATGTCGACTTCAAGGCGTATCCGCAGTATGCATCGCAGGATGTGTTCAACGGCATCTCTCCATCGCGCAACAGCGTGCGTGGAACGACGCTGGATGACGTTGATGTGCGGTTGAGCCGTGCGTTCTCGTTCCGCGAAAAATACAAGCTGACGCTGTCGGGTGAGGCTTTCAATCTCCTCAACCGCGAGAACTTTACGGCGTTCAACACGGGTGCCTATACTGCCACGACAGTGGTAGCTGGCACGACAACAACACCTGCCACCGGCACGGCAGCATACCAGTCGACGTTCGAGGTTCCGAGCGGCGCGGCGAACACGATCTTCCGCGAGCGGCAGATTCAGTTTGTCGGGCGGTTTGAGTTCTAAGGGCGGTGAATAGTGAATAGTGAATAGTGAATAAAAGCAAAAGCAACGGCGGCCTTCGGGTCGCCGTTGTTGTTTGTGTGAAGAAGTGTGCTGCGAATGGTGTTATTCGGATGTTAATTGGCTGTAAATTTTAGTGGTCAATATTCGATGAATTGGCGTGAATAAGCGATTGAAGTATTTCTTCGACTGTTAGGCTCACAGGGTTCCAATCTTTGCATAACTTGCGAGACCAACGCGATGGCGCGTTGGGAGTAACTCGTTAAGGAGCAGCAGGGATTCATTTATTGACGAACGCGGGCTCTAAATAGCGCAGTTATACGCTGCCGATTATTTCACCCTAGAGGAGTATCAGATGGTACGCACCAATCGAGTCAAAACGCTCGTTGCGTTTTGCGCGATTTTTCCTTTTGCAGGTTTCCTGCATGCCCAGTCTTCTACACAAGGCGCTATTGCCGGAACGGTGGAAGATGCAACCAGCGCCGTTGTTGGCAAAGCTTCGATCACCATCCACAATGATGGAACCAATGCCGAGGAACATCTGACGGCGGACGATAGCGGCTACTTCAAGGAGCCGCTGCTGGAGCCGGGTACTTATACGGTGACGATCACCTCGCCAAGCTTTGAGAAGTATGTGGCCAATCGTGTGACGGTGCAGGTGGGGCAGTTGACCAATGTGATGCCGCATCTGACGGTGGGCGGAGCGAGCGACACGGTGATGGTGAGCGCGGAAGCGCCGATCCTCAATACGGACTCGCCGGACTTTGCGTCGAACGTCAATCAGCGTGCGATCGAGAACATCCCGGTCAACAACCGGCGCTGGTCGGCACTTGCGCTGATGACGCCGGGTGTAACCGTGGACTCAAGCGGCTTTGGACTGGTGAGCGTTCGTGGCATGAGCACGGTTTTGAATAACGTCGAGATCGATGGCGCGGACGACAATCAAGCGTACTTCGCGGAAGAGCGTGGGCGTACGCGTGAAGCGTATTCGACGTCGGCGTCCGCGGTGCGGGAGTTTCAGGTCAACACGGGAGTCTATCCGGCGGAGTATGGCCGTGCGGCGGGCGGCGTGATCAACTCCGTGACCAAGAGCGGCACTAACGAGCTCCACGGCGAGGCTTACTTCTATGACCGTGAGAGCAAGTGGAATGCGTACAACGATCAGAGCACGATCACGACGCTGAATCCGGCGACCAATACCAATCTGACGACGCCATTCAAGCCGAAGGACATCCGCAAGATCTATGGGTTCACGGTCGGCGGCCCGATCATGAAGGACAAGCTGTTCTTCCTCTATACGTATGACCAGCACAGCCGCATCTTCCCGCTGTCGGCGGTGCCTGCCAATCCGGCGTCGTTCTACTCGCTGCCGAATCCAGGGATCACCGGGAATGCGAACTCGGTGGCGGAGGCCGGTGGAATTTATACCTGCAATCTGGCGACGGGATATTTGACGCCGCCGGGCGGAGTGACCACGGCTGCACCTACTCTGGACGCGCAGGCCTGCACCATGGCTGCGCGGCTCGGGCTGTCGAGCTACAGCGCGGGAGCTACTTCGTACGACAGCGGAATCACCGGGCTGAACAGCGACCTTGGACTGATTCCGCGCACGGGGTATCAGGAGATCAACACACCGAAGCTGGACTATCAGATTAATTCGAAAGAGCATGTGAGCGTGCTGTATCACAGGCTGCGGTGGGACTCGCCCGGCGGTGTGCAGACGAATGCTACGGGCACCTACTCGCTGGATGCCACGGGCACGGACTTCGTGAAGCTGGACTATGGCGTGGCCAAACTGACAAGCCTGATCAAGGGCAACATCAGCAACGAGCTGCTGTACGGATACGGACGCGAGCTCAACGATGAAGGGCAGTATCCGTTGAGTGCTTACTCCAAAAATAATTTGATGACGGCTAACGGCAATGTGCCTTATACGCTGCTGGATAGCGGCACCGGATTTTATCTGGGCTCGCCGTATTACTCGTATCGTCCGAAGTACCCGGATGAGCGCAAGTGGCAGATCGGCGATACGCTGTACTACCAGCTCGGCAACCACAGCTTCAAGTTCGGAACAGATACGGTCCACAACTACGACTTGACGAATCAGGCGCAGTACTACGAGGGCTATTACCAGTACACAGGCGTGATCTCGAAGTTCCTTACTGACCTGGATGCGAAGGGGTTCAGCAATGGGGTGTGCGACTCGACGCAAGCGGTTGCGGCGACAGCCACGATCAGCGCGGTGGGAACCTATCCTTGCTATACGAACTACACGCAGGATTTTGGTCCGACGACGTTCGATTTCGCGACGCTGGACTATGCGTTCTTCGGACAGGACAACTGGAAGCTGCTGCCGCGTCTGACGCTGGAGCTTGGGGTGCGCTACGACTATGAGAGCCTGCCTTCGCCGGTAGCTGCCCTCACCGCGCCGTACACCGTTCCGGTAACAGGTGGCGCAGTGTTCACGCCGTTCAACGGCATCAACAACCGCCCGAGCGATAAGAACAACTTCGGACCGCGTGTCGGCTTCTCGTGGGACATGTTCGGCACGGGACAGACAGTGCTGCGCGGAGGCTACGGTCTGTATTACGGGCGGATCACGAATGGAAACATAGGCACGGCGCTGGCGACGACCGGCAGCCCACTGGCGCAGTCGGCTGTGACCTATACGGCCACGGCCAAAACAGTGCGGTTTCCGAATACGATCCCAACGAGCAGCCTGAACGCGTCGCTGGGTAGTGCGTACTACCTTGCGTCAAACCTGCAAAACCCACAGGTGCATGAGTTCGACCTGCAGTTGCAGCAGACGCTTGGACACGGAACAGTCGTACAGGCGAGCTACCTGGGAGCGCTGGGGCGTGAGCTGCCGAACTTCCTCAATGTGAACCTGAACCCTAATACGCTGACCAATGTCACGATCTCCATCGTTGACACTACGGGAAAGAGCCCGATCCCGAACGCGACACAGGTTGTGGTGCCTACGTTTACCAGCTATGGCAACCCGGCGCTACTTGGTCCTTCGGCTTCTACGTTCCAGAGCGTTACGGAGTACCTGAGCAATATCAACTCCAGCTATAACGCGTTTGCGGCGGAGATCCAGAACCGTTCGCTGAAGAGCGCGCAGTTCGACTTGAGCTATACCTGGGCGCATGCGTTGGACTTCTTTCAGAATGCGTCGACTGCTGGAAACACGGACAACTGGTATAACCCCTATGCCAATGCCCGCGCCAACTACGGCAACAGCAGCTTCGATACGCCCAACCGGGTGGTCGGGTATGTGCTGTATAACTTCCCGGGCATCTCGGGTGGTTCGGCGCTGAAGTATGTGACCAATGACTGGAGCCTGGACGATACGTTCCAGATCCAGACAGGGTTGCCGTATTCGGCGGGAACGAGTGGCAAGACTTCCAACGACTCGCTGGGCAGCTACTGGAACGGCAACAACAGCGTCAGCTACATTCCGCAGCTGGGGCATAACAATTACTTCTACCGCAGGGCGATTGTCGACGACATTCGCGTGGAGAAGCAGTTCCGCTTCGCCGAACGCTATGACTTGCAGATCTTTCTGCAGGCGTTCAACCTGGCCAACCATCAGAACCCGTCGTCGTACTTTACGGAGGCTTATGCATTGGCCTCGACCGGAGCCACTACCGGCACCGCGACGTACCAGTCGAACTTCGGGACGGTGAACACGACCAACAACAGCGGCTTCAGCTATACGCCGCGGCAGTTGGAGTTGTCGGCGCGGTTCTCGTTCTAGAAGC
>FSXA01000746.1_pt1 | contig 9898 bp, 6 predicted proteins | sample 1638081 | NCBI WGS metagenome assembly FSXA01 (sample SAMEA3914788, study PRJEB12502) | metagenome | biome: forest; material: soil | place: Canada | collected 2011-07-03 | depth 0.1 m
CCTCTATCCTATGAGCCAATTTGGTGTCTTCGCCAGCCGCTGGCCGCTTGCCGACGATACCGTCTGGACCATCGTGAACCGCAACGAATACGACGCGAGAGAAGAGCAGATGACGGTGCCCGCAGAGAGCGGGGTCCACTACTACGACCTCTATCACGGCGTCGAACTCACGCCTGCCATCCGCGGCGCCAACGCTACACTCTCATTCCCGATTGAAGCCCATGGCTTCGGCGCTATCCTCGCCACCCATTCTGCACCTAGCGAGAAAATGCACTCCGTGATGGCGGAGATGAAATCGATGACCGACACACCACTCGCAGCCTACTCCAGCCAGTGGAAGGTGCTCCCACAAACCCTCGTTGCCATCAGAGCGACAAAGGCCGCCGCCGCACCCGAAGGCATGGTTAAAATTCCGGCGACTGACTTTGATTTCAAAGTCAGTGGTCTCGAGATCGAAGGCTCCGATGACATCGGCGTCGATGTGCAGTACCCATGGGAAGATTCGCCTCGCCGCTATCACGAGCACACCATGCACCTCACGTCCTTCTACATCGACAAATACCCGGTTACCAACGCGGAGTACAAGAAGTTCGTAGACTCCGGCACCTACCATCCCAAGGACACGTTGAACTATCTCCGTGACTGGAGAAACGGCACCTACCCATCCGGTTGGGCCGACAAGCCCGTTACCTGGGTCTCCCTCGAAGACGCTCGCGCCTATGCCGCTTGGACCGGCAAGCGCCTTCCGCACGAATGGGAGTGGCAGTATGCCGCGCAGGGAAGTGACGGCAGACTCTATCCATGGGGGAACTCCTGGCGACAAGACGCTGTTTCCACGCCGAACCAGACACGCAGCCTCTCTTCACCCGATGCCGTAACCGCACATCCCGCAGGCGCCAGCCCCTTCGGCGTCATGGACATGGTCGGAAACGTCTGGCAGTGGACAGACGAATATCAGGATGAGCACACCCGCGCCGGCATCCTTCGTGGCGGCAGCTACTACCAGCCTCAGGGTTCCATCTGGTACTTCCCGCAGGCCTACAGAAACGACCAGCACGGAAAGCTCCTTCTGATGGCTCCGAGCTATGACCGCTCCGGCACACTCGGCTTCCGTTGCGTACAAGATGCGGAGTAAATAGCCGCCACTCAGGAGGTTCCAATGCTTGATCGCGCCATGCTGGTCGCAGCCACATTCATGGCGTTGCTGCTCGGCCCCGTCTTGACCATGCAGGCGCGGGGCATCGTCAATTCTTCTTCCGTTCCACATCCGCAGCAGGCCCATCAACCCTGCACCAATCACTACATCGACGCAAATAATCCGCACGCCGACGACTCCGGGCCCGGAACCAGGAAGCGTCCCTGGAAATCCCTCAATGTCTTTCCATCGCAACATCTTTGCCCCGGAGAGACCATTTACTTCGCGCGCGGCTCTCATTACGTAGGAGGAATTCCCATAGCGGACTCCGGCACAGCCCAACGGCCCATCACCTTCACCGCCTATGGATCGGGCCCCGCTCCGCAATTCACCAACCCCGATCCCAATCTTCTCAACGGCAACGTCTTTCAAATCCATGGCAGCTATGTCGTTGTAGATCATCTCTACTTTCACGACGGCGCAAACAGCCGCTCCAACGCCGACAAGGATGTTCTGCAGATGGGCGATGTTTTCATCGCCAAAGGTGCCGACCACGCCACCATCCAGTATTCCGAGTGGAAGAATTCAACCATCGGTATTCACACCTGCGGCCGCTTTACCCTCATCACGCACAACTACCTGCACGACAGCCACCGCTTCATTGCCATGAAGAAGTGGGGGCCCATCGCCATCATGATCTCCAACTCCAACGAAGTAGCCTCCTACAATCACATCACCGACTTCATCGTTATCGGAGGAACCTACGGCGCGGATGGCGGAGCCTTCGAGTTCGATCCCCGCATCTACGGAGATAGCATCCACGACGTTCAGCTCGATCACAACAACTCAGCTCGCAATGAAGGCTTTCTCGAATCCACGCGCGCGCCCTTTCCCACCCATACCGTCTCAATCGTCGACAACGTCAGTGACGACTACCAGGCATTCCTCATGCTCTGGCAGGGCCATGACTTCACCATTCTGAACAACACCGTTATCCGTGTCCTGCCAAAAAACTCCGTAACCGATGTCGTCTTCACCTTCGGTGAGCCCGGAAATATCATTCGCAACAACATCTTTGTTGTGCACGCAGGCGTGCAGGTCTTCTCCGATAACGGCACCCAGGTCTGGGGCATCGGAGCCCACTACACATCGCAAATTCACGACCACAATCTTTACTTCAGCGAAGACAAATCCGAAACGGATCCTATTGGTCTCCCTCCAGGACCGCACGAGATCGTCGCAGATCCTATGTTTGTCAACTTCGCTACGCGCGACCTTCGCCTGCGGCCAGACAGTCCCACCATTCACGCCGGCGCTCCAACGAGTGATTCATCCCCCCGCCGTTAGCACTCGCATCCAATCGGCGAACGCTCCTGATCTTGGGGCGTTTCAATCACCGCCCGCTAGCCGCGAGGGGGCGGCTCCTTAGACGGCCTGCTTCGCGGGTGCATTCCGATAGGCGAGGAGGAAGCCGGCGGGCACCAGGAAAATCGTTAGGGCGACCGATACAGTCAGGCCTCCAATAAGAGCCTGGGCCAGAGGAGCATATGCTTCAGAGCCTTCGCCGAGTTTGAGCGCCATCGGGAGAAGACCAATCAGGGTGGCCAGCGACGTCATAAGAATGGGACGCAGACGAACTCTACAGGAAGTGACGATTGCTTCGCGAACATCCATACCTTCTTTCATCAGGTGATGGGCAAATTCGACGATCAGAATGCTGTTCGATAGTGCAATGCCAGCCAGCATCACGACGCCCATGAGCGACATCACGTTGAGCGTCGTGCCCCAGAGAAGAAGGGTTACGATCACTCCGGTGATTCCCGGAGGCAACGCGAGCAGGATGATGAACGGGTCGATGAAGGATCGGAACTGAGCCACAAGAATGAGGAAGAGAAGAAGAACCGAGAGCATAAGACCAATGGCGAAACTCCTGAATGAGGCGTTCATGGAATTCACACTGCCGGTCAAAGCTACATCGATGCCTTGCTGCGGGTGCGTCGCAGCAATGATCTTGTTGATCTGATCCGCGATCCGGTTAAGGCTTTCCTGTTGCGGCCGCACGTAGATGTCAACAAAGCGTCGGAGCTGAGTGTGGTCCATCTCGGTCGGCGCTTTGAACTGCTGGATGTCCGCGACCATATCCAGCCGAGTCGGCTGGGTGATGTTGGTCCCGTGAAGAGGAATCGCCTTCAGGTCTTCGAGTGATTTGATCTGGCCCTCTTTGTATTGGACCGTAAGGAAGTAATTATTGCCGCTCTTGGGATCGATCCAGATACTCGGTGCGATCATCTGATTTGAGGTAAGTGCAGTGATGACGTTGGAGACGATCTCCTTTTCCGTAAGGCCCAATTCATCAGCGCGTGTGCGGTCAACAGAGATCCGGAGGGATGGATAGTCGATATCCTGAGGGATGTAGACGTCAGCCACGCCGCTGATCTGCCGGACCTTCTCCGCGATGGACTGCGCTGTATTGTAATCCGCAGTCATGTTGTTGCCTTCAACGCGGATGTCGATCGGAGCGGGAGCGCCCATATTGAGCACGCCGTCAACTAGGCTGCCACTGGAGAAAAATGTCTGCAATTCTGGCATCTGATTCGCCAGAGCTTTCTTCACTTCGTTGATGTAGGTATAGCTGCTGACTTTGTGATCCTCGGAAAGCGCCACCTGGGTGAAGCCGGTGTGCATGGCGGAGTTCGGTGTAAAGAGAGCTGAGAATCCTGGATCGACACCGATGTTGGTCACGGCCAGTCCCATATCGTGCTTCGAGACGATGCCGCGGACGATGCTCTCGATTTTTGCCGCTTCGGCTTCCGTGTCCGTCAGCTTTGTACCGGACGGCGCCTTGAAGTTGATAACGAACTGGCCGGCATCTGTGCGAGGAAAGAATGACAGACCAAGTAGCGGGAACAATAGAAGGCTTAGAAGAAAGACGACGCCGAATCCGGCAAGCATGAGCTTCGGAGCATCTAGAACCTTCTGCACTAGACCATCGTAGCGACGCAACATCTGGTTAAAGGCCATGGCGAAGCGGGCATTGAAGCGTGCGCCGAACCCCGGCTTCTTCGAAGGAGCAGCGGCGAGGGCGTGTTTGCGTTGAGTGGATTCATGGATCACGTCTCCGTGCGGGCTCTTGATGAAGCGGGCGCAGAAGAGCGGCACGACCGTGAGCGCAACGAAGTAGGACGCGAAGAGGGAGACGACTACGGCTAGTGCCAGAGCCGAGAACAGGAAGCGGCTTACGCCGTAGAGCATGGTAACCGGGAAAAACACAACGACGGTTGTGAGGGTTCCAGCGAGCACGGGTAGTGCGACTTCCTGCCCGCCCTTTTCTGCGGCGACGGCTGCCGGCTCACCGCCCTCCAGATGCCGGAAGATGTTCTCAAGCACAACCACGGAATTGTCGATCAGGCGGGAGAGGGCCAGTGCCAGGCCGCCGAGAACCATGCTGTTGATAGAGCTTCCCGTCAGCTTCAACACGAAGAAGGTCGTCAGCAAGGAAAGCGGAATGGAGAAAAATACTGCGATCGTCGCTCGCATGCTACCGAGGAAGATCAGGATCATCAGACAAGTGAGGAACAGACCGACACCGCCTTCGTGCAGCAACGTCTCGATAGCTGTCTTCACAAATCGGGACTGATCGAAGACGACATCTGTCTTCAGGGAAGCTGGAACGTCGAAGAGCTTCTTGAGTGTAGCCCGCACGCCGTTTACGATTGCGATGGTGTTCGAGTCGGCGCCAGCCTTGAAGATCGGAAGATAGACGGCTCGCTGTCCGTTCACGCGGACCACATTGAACTGTCGACTGAACGAATCCTGCGGAATGGCTACATCGCCAACCCGGACTGGAGATTGGCCGACCATCTTCAACGGGACCTGTGCGATATCATCGACTCCACCGAGCATGGAGTTGGTGTAGATGTCGTAGTCGTTCCTGCCAATCTCGACATCTCCGGCGGGAAGAATCACATTGGCCTCGTTCACGGCTCGGACGACGTCCATGGGGCTGAGTTGGTTGGCTTCCAGCTTGTAGGGGTCGGCATAGAGCATGATCTGGCGCCAGCGACCGCCAAACGGCTGCGGCACGGATGCCCCATCGACACTAGCGAGTTGGTTACGGACGAAGTTCTGCCCGAGGTCCTTCAACTGGCTTTCGTCCAAACCAGATCCCGTCAGCGTGACGAGTGCGACTGGGACGCTCGCCGCATCCTGCTTCAGGATGATTGGCGGATATGTGCCTGGGGGCATGTCGCGGAGATCGCTCATGGCCAGCGAGGAAATCGTTGCTGCATCGGCGTCGGGATCGGTTCCGCTGCGGAAGTACACCCTGATGAGGCTCACGCCCGGCAGCGAGCGGGACTCCATGTGATCGATACCGCTGGCTAGAGTGAACTGCCGTTCAAGGTGATAGGTGATGTTGGTTTCGATCTGCGCCGGGGGCATGCCGGAGTAGAACGTCGCCACTGCGACCACAGGTAAATTGACAGCGGGGAACATATCGACGGGCATCTCTGAGACGCTAACCGTCCCCAGAATCATCATGACCAGGCAGAGGACCACGATCAAGTATGGGTTTCGAATGGAAAATCCCGACATCTTTCCTCGCTCTTTCTTCTGGAAACGGAGTTAGCTTTGGCTCGAGCCGCTCTCGTAGGTTGCGGTGCGCGCTTGAACCTTCTCGTCGTCTGAAAGCCCGCTATGGCGACCGACGATGACCTGATCGCCTGCCTTCAGGCCTGAGAGGATTTCCAGTCGGGTCGGTGTCTGGAGCCCGGTGGTGACCTGCACCACATGCACCACGCCATCACGAACTACGTACGCCTGTTCGACACTCGTTCCCAAACCGTCCACTGCATCCACAGGAACGCTCATCACATTGGGTCGATCTGCCAGATGGAGGTGAACTTCGGCATACATCCCGGGAAGCAAGCTTCCATCCGCATTTGGCACGTCTACCTGCGTATCCATCGTGCGTGTGGCCATTTGTACCGAACCGGCATACCGCGAGATCTTGCCGCGAATCGTTCGCGACGGATTCGACACGATAACGTCCACTGACTCGCCGTCCTTGATCTCCGCTGCATCTGTGACAGGCACAGGGAGAGTGAGACGAAGTACGTCATATTGCGCGAGACGGACAAGCGGCATAGCTTGAGTCTCAGAGGAGATGCCCGCCTGAATCATCGATCCGGTATTTGCATAGCGCTTTGTCACGATGCCATCGAACGGAGCCCGGATGGTTGCGTATTGCATCATCGCGCCTGCGCGAGCGTACTCGGAGTCAGCAGCGGCCTTCGAATCTTCAGCGGCCTGGAGTTCCGATTTCGCGCTGGCAAGCTGCGCAATCGCTTCAGCATCGCGTGACTGCGCAACGTCTACATCCTGGCGCGGAACCAATCCCTTGTTCTTTGTCGCGACGTCGTTGACGCGCTGATAGGAGAGATGTGCAATCTTGGCCGCAGCCTCTGCACGCTGAATGTCTGCTTGGGCCGTAACGACATTGGCTTGTGCGCCGGCGACGCCAGCCTTGGCTTTCTGCAACTCGTCCTGGATCTCAGGAACTTCGAGCACAGCAAGGACGTCGCCGGTCTTTACGTGGGATCCGATATCAACGCGAATATCTCGGACGTATCCGGCGACTTTCGCCATCACATCGACATCCTGAAAGGGCTCAAATTCGGCGGAAAGGACGATATTATTCTGCAGAGTTGCAGGTCCGACAACCGATATAGGCACGATCGGAGTCTCGGCAGCCGGCGGTGCACTGGGCTTGCAAGATGTCAGAATGCTTGCGCAAGAAGCAGTCATCAGACCGATTGCGAGCGCGCGTCCTTTGTTTGCCATACCGTGTGATCCCTTCAATTCAAGAGTCCTGCTGCGAAGTCGAGCTCCGCGCGACGTGAGAGGTAGGTGTAATTTGCGTCCGCCGCAGAGATTTCCGCGGAAGTTTCATTCACCTGGGCTTCATTCAACTCGACGATGCTGCCAAGTCCGGCGTCATAGCGTGCCTGTGCCAGACGAAGCGCTTCCTTGGTCTGCGCCACGAGTCGAGCTGTAACAGAGAGGCTCTGGAACGCCTCGTTAGCGCGCTGCCAACTGTCGCGCACCTGCTCGGTGACTTCCAGATGGAGTTCTCTTACGTCATTGATCCGAGCATTCGCCTCAGACTCTGCTTCGGCACGCCGGGCGGCGAAGAGGCCGCCATTGAAGATCGGGATACTGAGGCTAAAGCCTGCCGCGGCGTAGTTATCGTGGAGAGTGTGGTCGTGATAGGGGATCTCTCCCGCAGCGCCACCAACGTCGAGTGTCGGATAACGTAGCCGCTTTTCCGCACTAGCGAACTGCTGCGCGGCACGCTGTTGTGCCTCGGCGGCATCGAGGTCTGGCCGCTGGCTTTGCGCTTCCGACTGGAGGGAATCGGGATCGGGCGGAAGAGAGTCAGGCGCAGCAGGTTCGACAAGAGGGGCATTGATGGTTTTGGTCGCTCCCATGGCCGTTGTCAGGCGGGCTCGCTGTTGCGCGACCTCACTCTGCGCTTGCACGACAGCAAGGTCTGCTTCACTTGCCAGGACTTCTGCGAAGTTGACGTCGACCGTGGAGCGCAATTCGCTTTGCGCAAGGGCATTCAGTTGCCGTGCGATCAGATGGCGGTTCGATTGCGCAGCTTGAGCTGCACGAAGAACCGCCTCTGCGCCGAGAACCTGGTAATAGGCGACCCGAACATTGAGCTTCACCTGAGCTCTTGTTAAGGTCGCAAGATCCTCTTGCGCTTGAGCGTTGGACCGAGAGCTGCCTACCAACGCGCTGGTACGGCCGAAGTCTGTGACAAGCTGCGTGAGTTGGCCGCCGTATGCAAATCGGTCTGAAAGCGAAGAAGTTGTGAGAGCTCCGGCAGCTGTCGACGTTCCTGTATCGGCAACGCGCACGCCAGTAGCATCGAATGCGGCCGTCGGGAAGTAGGCGGAGCGAGCCTCGCGAATCCTGGCCGCAGCTGCCCGGGCGCGGAGTTGGGCCGCGATCATGCGCGGTTGATTGGCGAGAGCAATTGTTTCCGCCTGCGAAAGTGTCATAGACGCTGTCGCAGCTTGGGCTGGCACGACTTGCGCGTTCAGGATGTAGGGGCTGATTGGAGCGATCAAAACGCAAACGACAGCAAGAGTCGTGGTCCAGGACATCAGGAGACTACCCTCTCTTTACCAACCACGCTCTTCAGGATCTCGGTTGGATGCGCCTCGACCAATCCGTCGGTGACGATGTCCAGAAGAGCGGGAAGAATAGATTGGACTTTCTCTGGCGCTTCCACGAAGAAAATCACGACGGGAAGATGTAATCCGGCTACATCTCCCTCGTCGACTTTGTGCAGGCGACCGTGAGAGCCAAAGCCGGCATAAGGATGGAGTACGGTCGCTCCTCCCACACCAATGCCTTTTTCCTGAAGGAACGTCAGAATCTCATCGCGCAGAAAACCGCGTCCAGATCCCGTGTCCTGGTTGAGATAAATCGTAACTTTGGTGGCCGGCCCAACTGGCAACATAGAGCTCTCCGTGATTCAGAAGCCTGATTACTTACTGGAAACATCCTCAGGCGTCGTCTCGAGAAGAGCCGTGCTATGCTTCCAAATTTCCGGGGTGCTGTGCGGAGATGCCAAACCGATACGGGACGAATTGAAGCTGGTCAATGAAACCTCAGAGAAGCCGTAAAGACCGCAAGCGGAAGCAGAAAACAGGAAGACGGGCTGTTCAGTATCGCCGCCGTCGCAGTTCACCGGACCTCGCGAGTTCGCGATGAGGTGAGCATACGCTCCGCCCTTTTTGTTGTAGCCAACAACATCACCGTTTGGATCGAGAATCTCCTTTTGAGAAGGCGTCAGAAGATCGCCACCAATTTGCACTGTCGTGTGCTGCGGATCGACGTCGGACGTATATTCAGGTTCGGAGGCATCCGAGCTGGCAATGGGGCCTGCCATCGCCCGGAGGGAGACACTTAATGGGATCGTTTTCCCCTGAACCTCTAGGGAGTCGATCTGAATCTCAAGCGTGCCCGGGATTTGCTTTGCATAGGGCGTCTTGTCATACGTGAATGGCCTGGAAGCCAGCACATGGCCTTTGACGAGAGAACCGGGGGGAACCTTGCGGCCGTCCGTCAAGCGAACCGGCTGTGTGGTCTTTGCCAGAATCAGGTCGCCTGGCTTCGCGTGAGCCGCACTCACTGTTTTCGTGAATGTGATGGGCAGGGTTGCATGAGCGGGAAGCTGAGCCGCTGTGCTGGTCGTTGCGTAACCTTGCGCGGCAAATGCGCTCGCCACGGCCAGCATAAACGGAGCGATCCGAAGAAATGACATGTTACCTCCTCAACGTGCTAGAGGAAGTGGATCATTTTCCTTCCTTACAGAACTCTGACATTTCCCTTACAAACGCAGTAAGAGCACCCGGGCTGGGGCCGTCGTGCCTATCATTAGGTGAGGAGGAACGCGTGCCCCACGCACTCAAACGGTCGCATGTCCTCATCATTGAGGACGACAGAAAGCTCGCTACCGCCCTCGTCTCTGGGATCGAGGCGGAAGGCTACCGAGTAACGGCAGCCTCGTCGGCAGAAGAAGGCTTCTTCCTGCTGCACAGCGGTCGACCCGATCTGCTTCTGCTCGACGTCACGTTGCCACAGCGAAACGGCCTCGACCTACTCCGGCAGATCCGCCGAGATCGGATAGATATCCGCATTCTTATGCTCACGTCTCACAACACCGCAGAGGATCGCGTCGAAGGCCTC
>FSXA01001385.1_pt1 | contig 9876 bp, 9 predicted proteins | sample 1638081 | NCBI WGS metagenome assembly FSXA01 (sample SAMEA3914788, study PRJEB12502) | metagenome | biome: forest; material: soil | place: Canada | collected 2011-07-03 | depth 0.1 m
CCCGCTGTTTCGAACGAAGATCGGAAAGACTTTCCGGCTCGACCAGATTCGCGAGGCAATGGCGTACGAGACGCAGCCCGGCGCGAAGGCGGTGTTGCTTGCGAACGACGAGGTGTGACGACAGACGGGAAGGGTGGCACCCTTCTGCCGCCACTTTCCGCACGGCTGGGAAGCAATGCGATGATGAAGAAAAGCAAGAAGCGCAGCCCCCAAGACGATCCTGAAGCAGAGTGGAATCCTTTTCCGCGCTATTGGGAAGACCGGCAAAGTTTGGGTACTGGGTTCAATCTGGTCGGTCCTCCGTCAAGCAGCTTCTGATTGCGGTTTCGGCGTGCTTGCTCCACACGATCTCCGCGGAACCTGCGCCCGGCTTGGTCACCTAGCCGGAGGCGAGCCTGAACAGATTCAGTTCCTCCTGGGCCATGTGTCCGTCTAAACGACAGAACGCTATCGCGGGTGTAAGCAGCGGGTCCGCAATGCCGTTAACGACCAGATCGGCTTGGAACCGGAGCCTCCCTGACCCAGGGTCACTACTCCCTAGCCGACATTCCGGTACTCATCATCCAGCGTGGATGATAGCCATGCCCTGCACTTCCGACTCTAGGCGGCGGCGAGTCGCAGAACGTATATGAAGCGATCCAATGTGACAACAGAAGCGGTAATACCGGGAATGTTTTCTTGCGCGAGGTCCGTCAGAGTGTGGCCTGGCGGCATTTCAAGGAAGAGGTTGCAGCCCAATTCCTCTGCGACTATCGTCGCATCATGCCAGCGAACTCCATGGGCGATGTTGTCCGCCAGATCCGTTGCTACTGCCGACGCGGAGCGCACAGCGCGTCCGTTCACATTCGCGATATAAGGAAGTTTTGGCGCCTTTAGCTGCATAGAATTTAGTTCGAGTCGAAGTGAGTCAGCAACAGAAGAAAGTAGAGGACAGTGGGACGGAACAGAAACGTGCAGAAGCTCAGCCTTCCTGGCGCCGTGCCGTCGCGCCTCTTCTAAAACCTTCTGCATCCCTTCTACAGAGCCTGCAATTACGATCTGTCTCGGGGCATTGATATTTCCCACGAATACCGGAGCCGCGGCCGTGTGTACTGAATCGACGATGGCCGCAACCTGTCGCTCGTTAAGACCGACGATGGCAGCCAAGCCGTATCCAACTGGATATAGGTGTTCCATTTTCTCTGCGCGGGAACGAACCAGAATCACCGCATCCTTTAATGCGATGGCCTCGGCAATGACGGCTGCCGCAAAGGCGCCCACAGATAAACCTGCAACCGCACAACAGGTGACGCCACGTCTCTGCAAAGCTCTAGCCGTAGCGACTCCGGAAGCTAGAAGAGCCAGCTGAACTGATACCGTGGAATCCAATGCCTCAGGCGAGTCCAACAGACGAACATCGGATTTCAATACGTCGCTGATCTCGTCGAGCGTCAGTTCGACAGTAGGATCGTCAACAAGTTCATGAAGCATTCCAGGTCTCTGTGCTCCTTGTCCGGGGAACAAAAATGCGGTATTCACGTTAGCTATCCTCGCCATTCGACAGATTCCATGGATTGGAGCCGAGAATGCGGCCGTCACGCGTGCGAAGCAGAATCTTACGAGGCAGGCTCGTCACGAATTCCTCTAAAGAAAAACCGCAGCACGGTGTCTCTACCAATGCATCGACCTTTCCCGGAGCACTGCTGATCATGCGCCACAAATCCTGCGCTTCTGTAAGCTCGAGCTTTCTGGGCGCGAAAAGTATGAAATCCAAATCACTGTCAGTATGGACAGCTGGTATTCCCGAGGCTAGTTCATAACCCACACTTCCGCCCGGACCCCAGCTCATATCCAATCCGGCGAGACGGCTCTCGAGATAGGACAAGGCGCGGAAAGCCTGCAATTTCCGGCGTGAACCCTCCGCGAACAGCAGCCGCAACTGATCGGGACGCCGAGTCTCTAATACTTCACTCAATCTTGTGAATCCTGCGCAGCGTTCGTGCCTTTGCGATCCACGCACTCCCACGGGGATCAATCCCTCTGAGATACGGCCTCTCCGCACAACCACCCAAGGACGCCGGTTGGGATTGAGGTATGGGCACGATGGCCCCGGCCCAGTGAAGGTAACCGCAGACTCAGTTCTCACGAGAATGAGGTCGTGGACGTGCAAATCCCCTGCCATTCTATTCCCTCACAAATACTTCGTAATTACAAGCATCCAGCCAGCCAGGGAAAATAACCCTACACAATAGGAAGCAATCAGCGCTGAGCTGGCGGTTTCAGGAGTTGAATTGAAGCTCTTTCCGAAAACGAGACCGAAGAACCCACCCGGTATCGCGCTGATAAGCGTGATGTTGCGGATCTCACCGTGACTCATATGAAAGAGCTCGGTAATGCCAAGAGCAAACAGTGGCTCAATCAGCACGATCGCTGCAGTTGTCCAGGCGACTTTCCCATCAAAGCGAAATGTTTGGGAGGAGACAACAACCCCGGTGAGAATCAAAGCCGATCCGGAAGCTGCGCTCCCAAGAATCGTCAATGACCTATCAACATAGGATGGTAGATGTAAGCCGAAATAAACACCCACCAACGCCAAGATGGGGGCCCACACCACAGGACGAGTGAATGCCCGCAGGAACTTGATCGCAATCGCTTGAATAGAGGTCCCTTTTCCATCGGACAGTTTGTCGGCCTCGAGCAACGCAACGGTCAAAGGGGAAATTGTAATAGCCCCGACTGCGATTGAGAGGGCAGCTGTGATCCTTGAACTGGGGCCGTACGCGGTGGTCAACAACGGCAAAGCTACGGCCGCAGAATTTGGAAAGCCCACTGTCAGTGCGAGCACAGAAGCATCGGAGATCGACATTTTGAGACTTGTTCTTGCCCAGATATAGCTGGCAGCATACAGAGCCACAAATACCACTGTGATCATCACCGCCGATTCCCATTGTTCCCGGAGCACAGGCCAGGATGTGCTTGTGATCGTGGAAAACAGCGCACATGGGATGGCGAAGTCCATCACAAGCACAATTAGATTTCGAACATTCAGGTTGTCCATGACTCCGCGCCGACCTGCTATATATCCCAAGAGCAGGCCAACGAAGATCGGGAGCAACGCATTGAGAAGAATCGCAGTCATCTCGGCCTCTCACTCATTGAACCATTGCGCTTCAAGAGCAGCTCGCACTGCAAGGGTGCCTTTCCGCGCTGATTTTGCGGCGTCTGACTCCCACCTGTTACTCAGATCGAGCTTGCCTTTACGTGCATCGGCAATCGCGTCATTGATTGCTTTTCTCACTTCGGCAACTTCATCTGAGGTCGGGTGTTGTGGGTCGTCGGCGTGCAAAAGCTTGAACAGGAGACCGAGCTTCGCATAGTCCCGGACGTCATACGACATGGGAGCGATCTCGCGTCCTAGTGTTTCGAGTTCCGCAACGGACCTTCTCGTAATCCTGGCTGCTGCTTCTTTATGCATTGCATGGATCGTGATGCCAGCATCATCGAATGCCAGGATGCGATTGGCTTGGTAGCCGTGAGTAAGAAATCCGCCGCTAAATGCGTGGCCGGCTACCAAGGAAATTACGGGATGTCCCGCCATCCTTGCCGATGCGTATGCATCGGCCGACGTAGCCGCTGCGAAGAAGATACCGGCCGTCTCCTCACGGCGCCCGTAAGCCTGGCTCTTGACGTCGATAATTGCGATGATGGGACGCTTCCTTTCACAAGGTTTATCGCGATCTTCGGCGATAACTGCTCGAATGTGGTTTGCGAGAGCGAATGCTTCCTCGAGTCCAACCTGACCGTCGCGGACACGAGGAAAACGGCTGTCCTTGTCCGGTACAACGCAGAGCAACAGGGCTGATTCATTTCCGACAACTGCGGTTGTTGCCAGCACGGAGTTCGGATCACCACTATTGGGAGTATCCCCTCCGGTCAGGGCTTTGAACCATGATTTGCCGCGCAATCCAACTTGTTCATTCATCGCACACCTCCTCTGGGGCTAGCCCACTGTTGCCTCAATGTTGCCGGATCTATCTGGCTGGACGTATCAAGCGCCGCTATACGAGCGCGATAAAGATCCACTTGCTCGGTCCGGTGGCTTTCCGGCACGCCTTTGTGGACACAATCACGCACTGCCGCAGCTATCTTGTTGGCATCGTCTTCGACGAGCAGATCGGCAAGTCCCATACCGACGCGCTGTTCTCCACCATGAATTGCCCAGATGAGCGCTCGATCGGAGGCGTCAAACTCCTCGATGCCGGACTCCTGCTCGATCACCTCAGGACCGTTCAATCCAAGCCGGGCTTCGCGCGTCATGATTGTGTAGCTGGATACGCCAGCTACGAGAGACATGCCTCCGAAACAGCCGACAGTTCCCGCGACGACTGTGATCACCGGGGCATGCTGACGAAGGGCGAGAGCTGAAGAGATAATCTCGGCAACAGCTGCCAAACCAAGGTTCGCTTCCTGAAGGCGCACACCGCCCGTTTCGAGCAAAAGAACTGCTGCTGTCGGTTTTCCTGCCTCAGAATCCTTCGTGGCAAGATCCAGAGCAGCGGTCATCTTGGCGCCGGATACCTCGCCGACGCTGCCGCCCTGGAATGCTCCTTCGAACGCAATGGCGACCGCTGGAGATCCGCCGATTTTTCCCTTGATCACGATGCAGCCATCATCCGATTGTGGAGCGATGCCCTGCTTAGCAAGCCATGGAGACTCGATGCGATCGAAAGGGCCGACGAGCTCCTTCCATGTACCTTCATCAAAGAGGCTCTGAGCACGGGCGCGAGCGTCCAGTTCGATGAAGCTCTTACGGTTAACGAAATCTGGAATGAGAGTTGGCGCGTTCATTGCTCGATCACCTCCACTGCCTGTTCGAGACGAAGCAAGACACTGCCGGGTGTTGCGCCGGCATCGTTGATGTAGATACGGACCGCCCCATCGAACTTCGAGAAGAAACGATCGAAGACCGCCTTCCACGCACTGCCGAAGCCGTTGACACTGGTCGTGATGAAGACATGGGCTCCCTTCTCACTATTCGGTTCGAGAAGGACCTCCATGTCGCCTGAGCCCACGATACCGACGTGCGCTCTCTTGGTGATGAGACGTTTCGCCTCAGGATAGTTGAACTCAATTTTCTCCATCGTTCTCCTCCACTAGACTGTTGTCCTGTTCCACTCGTTCGAGGCCGCGTTCGAGAGCGTCCAGAAAGAGTGTGGCCGCGAGAAGATCTGCGCTGCCGCCGGGAGAGATGCGCCGCCTAACAAGCTCTTGCCCGAGTGCGATCAATGCTGCATTTCCCTTCTGGATTCCCGGGCCGCCAACCTTGATGACGCGGGCGGCACCTTCGTGCACGATCCTTTGTGCCTCAGCTCCCCCTCGATAGAGAACACAGGTGTCATCGAGTTGCGACATGATTGCAAGCAGAGCGGTGAGCCGACCGTCCCTCTCTGTTCGGCCGCTCTTGCGAGTTGCCTTCAGTGCAGGAAGCCCAACTTCGACGACGTGCGGAAAATTCACATACGCTTCGCCGCGAGCGCCGGTAGCCCCATATCGTTCAAGGACGACATCGCCGTGAGATACCGCCTGCGGTCTTGCACGATCGGGCAAACGAGCGAGATATCCTGCAGCCTCAGCTACAAATTCCGGACGGGAACTCTCGCTCTGACTTGCAGCACAAACCAGTAGTCCCAGAATCCAGATTGCACCTTTGTGAGCATTGCTGCCTGAAGTCGCGCGAAGCATCGACGCTTCGGCTTCTCTGCCAATACTCGCAACCGCTGCACGCAGGCTGCTATCCACCTGAGATTCGGCGGACGCCAAAGCCATCCGCGTGAAGTATGGGGCAATCGCGTCTGCAGATCTCCTCATCAGGTCGAGAGACAGATCCGAATGTGATCCTGACCCTCGACCGTCAACCAGGCCCGGTTTAGGTGTGAGCTCTGCTTCCGCAATCAACGATTGCCTGGCGAGTTCTGAGAGCCACTCAGACCGGGCCGAAGCATTCGGTTGCTGAGACGATTTGGTGATTGGTCTTAGCTGTGCCATTACCAACTCCTGAACTTGGCCGGCGGCTGATAGAGGCCACCAGACCATGCGACCAGATCTTCCATGCTCCTGGCGGCGAGTAAGGACCGGTTGGCTTGGAGGCGATGGACTCCAATATCCTCAGGAAGGGCGACGATACCACGATGACGAAGATCGGCTGTCTCATTGGCCTTTGCCTTAAGGCCGACAGGACTGATACCTGCCACTGCAGCTAAAGCCCGGCGGCGCTCTTCAACACCTTCCGTTTTGTACAGATAAGCAATCCCCTCTTCCGTCACAACATGGCTAACGTCCTGGCCATAGATCATGATGGGTGCAATCGGCATGCCCGCCTTTTTGCCTACTTCAACTGCATCCAGAGTTTCGACGAAGGCCGGTTCGCCACCTTTGGCGAAGGTTTCAAGGGTCTGAACTACCAGCTTGCGGCCCGGGAGGGTTGGATCTGCGTTGGTCTTGAGATCTAACCAAGCCGGTGACGAATGGCGGCGTCCATGTGGGTCATGTCCCATATTCGGCGCGCCTCCGAACCCTGCAAGGCGTCCGGTCGTTACCGTGGAGGAATTGGCATCCCCGTCCATCTGAAGCGTTGCTCCAACGAAGGCATCCACGGCGTATTGACCGGCAAGCTGACAGAGAACACGATTCGACCGCAGGCTGCCGTCACGGCCAGTAAAGAAGATGTCGGGTCGAGCGCGGATGTATTCATCCATTCCGACTTCGCTTCCGAACGAGTGAACGCTCTCAACCCATCCGCTCTCAATAGCCGGAATTAGCGTGGGGTGCGGATTCAGCGCAAAGTGTTTGCAGATTTTTCCGCGAAGCCCGAGAGACTCTCCATAGGTCGGGAGAAGAAGCTCAATGGCAGCCGTGTCGAAACCAATTCCGTGATTGAGTGACTGGACCTGATGTCTCTCATAGACGCCACGGATGACCATCATCGCGGTCAGGATCTGCAGATCGCCGATGTGGCGGGGATCGCGAGTAAAGAGAGGTTCGACCGCGTATGGTTTGTCGGCCTCGACAACGATATCGATCCAGGAGCCGGGGATGTCGACCCTTGGCAATGTGTCGACAATCTTGTTGACTTGTACGATCACAATCGCGTCGTGGAAAGCAGCGGCCTCAACAATGACCGGGGTATCCTCGGTGTTGGGACCTGTGAACAGATTGCCTTCCAGATCCGCCTGCTCTGCGCAAACCAGTACCACGTTCGGAATAAGGTCTACGAGTAAACGGGCATATAGTTCGACGTACGTATGAATAGCGCCGATTTCAAGAACACCATCTTCGAGAAGTTGCGCAACCCGCAGGCTCTGTGGGCCGGCAAATGCGAAATCTACCTTTTTCGCGATTCCCAGCTCAAAGAGCGTCAGATGTTCGGGGCGGCTGATGCTTGAGATGATGAGATGAAGATCGTGAATCCTCTTCGGATCTACCTTGGCGAGAGAACGCGAAAGAAAATCCGCCTGTTTTTGATTGTCGCCTTCCATGACAATCCGGTCGCCGCTCTGAATCACGGTTTCGAGAGTTTCAACCATCTTGGTTCGCGCCAAAACCGGACCTTTCATCCATGGTTTTACGCTATCTATCCGACGTCGCTTCTCGTCCCGTCTGGTTGTCCATGAGGTCCGCCGCCGTGTCAGTGTTTGGTCGCTCATTCAACTTCTCCCTTCCAGCACACAATCAATTAGAGCCTTATTCTCGTGATTAGGATAGTTGTATATTTTTATCAGCGTGATTAGTCAGGACAATCAGGAAAACTATGGAAATACGACAAATCAAATCTTTTCTCACAGTCGCAGAAACCCTTCATTTCGGAAAGAGTTCGCAGCTTCTTCACTTGAGTCAGCCCGCACTTAGCCTTCAGATCAAGGCCCTGGAAGACGAGTTGGGCGTGAAGTTGTTGGATCGCGACAGGCAGGGAACCAAGATCACTCAGGCTGGGTTGGTCTTCAAGATCGCTGCCTCAAAAATAATCGAAGAATTAGAAGTGGCCTGCCGCCAGACTCAGTGGACCGCGGCAGGAAAACTCGGGTTTATTCGACTTGGATTCATTTCAACAGCGGGGCAAGAAATAGTTCCAACACTGATACGCGGCTTTCGCAAACGATATCCCCAGGTTGAGTTCTCGCTGCGGAACATTCTCACCAGCGAACAGCCCGAGCTCATCAAGAACGGGATGTTGGATGTCGGTTTTCTGCGGTTGCCAATTGACGTTCCGGATGGAATCGATATGACCCCGATTCATCGTGAACCCTTCGTTGCGATCTTTCCTTTGGGACACCCCCTGGCGTCTAAAGAAGGGATTCGTCTTCGCGATCTCCGGGGCGAAAAGTTTGTGCTCTATGAGCGGGTCTTCGCCCCTGGACACCATGATCTTGTCATCGGGATTCTGAGCCGGGCAGGTGTGATTCCTAAAGTGAGCCAAACGGCGAGCGAGATGTCGACTATCGTGTCACTGGTTGACTCGGGAATGGGCGTTGCAGTGGTACCGGTGTCGGCCACAAAACATCGGATCGCTCGCGTGGCGACCTGTCCTATCCTCGACAAGGTTCCGGCCTCCGAGATCGGCATGATCACAGCTAAGGACACCGATATTCCGGTGGTGAAGCGGTTTTGCGAACTAGCAAGTGAGTTGTGCAGCCTTTGAGGCACGGTGTTCTATACGCCATTGGACAGCAACAGCACGCTTGAACCCTCACCCAGATCACTGGCGATCGCGTGTGGCTCCAGCGAACGCCACCTCCGCAGATCCCAGCGCCTTCCTCTTTTTCTGAGAGAGAAGTACGGGTTTGCGGAAGCGGACCTCTTTGGGCGAAGACAAACTAAATTATCACGATAAACCGATTGTGTTTATCAGTGTTTTCCTCGTTATTGAATTGGAATGTGTCGCCATGCACGGGCCGAAGCGTCGATCACTTGGAGGGTTCGTAGGACTCCGCATACGCCTTTCGGAGTAGGTCTCCAAGTCGTTCATGTCGCAAATGCGTAGACAAGCCGAAGCGCTTCCGTGTGAACATAACAGCGGTGATGACGGAAGTCGCTGTCATCGACAAAGCTTGCGTCGTTGCTTGCACTTCAGCAGCCGTGGGCTGGTGCAGCGAAGACACGTGTAAGCTTTGCGTGCCTATCGCTCTGGGAGACGAGTGCAGAGCGCCGAACCTCACGCTCTCAACGGTCAGTAGCTTGCCCTGTTGTCCTCACTACAGCTTTCTACGCGCGTGGCGAGATCAGCGGACGAGTGTGTGGCGCTGGATGGGGCGATCGAGTAGCCCGACGGCAACCGAATTGACGTTGGCGAGCGTACGCGTTGAAGTCGGTAGGTCCTACTAAACGCCGATGGCGACTGCGATTTTAGCTGAGGGCGGAACGCGAGATTCCAGTCGCGATGGCGACATTCCGGTACTAATCTGTCGTCGGCGAGTGATTTGTCGATTTATCGCTCATTGACAAGCTTTATGCTCAGGCATCAATGGGTCGCCCTGATCGCGCATTTGATTCCGGCACGGTCTATCTCCCGAAGCGTACAACCACCCCAGCGCTAAGGCTGAGTGAGTTCTGCACGTTGGTGGTGGTATTTGGGAACTGGGTGCGGAGGTAGCTGGCTCGGAAGGCGCGCACAGCGAAGCGACGATTGAGTTGCACGTCCAGGCCGCCGCCGACGTCGACCGCCAGCGCGTTCGAGCTAGACGTGGTTCCGGCGTTCACTGACCCCACCGGGCCTGATCCCTCTGAGAACAGACTGTGGAAGCCATTCGAGATACCGGCCAACCCCTCGCCGAAGATCGCATACCGGTGGCTGCGTGTTTCTATCGTGTAGCGCGGGCCGAAGACCGCCGTCACCAGGCTCAG
>FSXA01001445.1_pt1 | contig 9873 bp, 5 predicted proteins | sample 1638081 | NCBI WGS metagenome assembly FSXA01 (sample SAMEA3914788, study PRJEB12502) | metagenome | biome: forest; material: soil | place: Canada | collected 2011-07-03 | depth 0.1 m
AATGCCACGGAGCACGTCCATACTTGCGAAGCGCTGTTGACGTTGGATCGGGGCAAAAGCCGGCGCAGGGCCTGCAATCTCTTCCTGGAGCACGGGAGTACTGTTGCTTTGCATTGAAATGGAATCCATCCTAAGAGGCAGCCTTGTTTCTCTTGCCTCTAAAGGCTAACCGAGCCGAGATGGGATCGCGAAAAACGCACACTCGCACCAGCGCTTGGCCGGGTTTCCCTGAGGCGATCGACTCGGGCGCGGTTGACCGGATTAGAAACGCGCATTGGCCTGTTGGCATCAACTGAGAATCCAATTCGCTGCGCATCCGCTTCTCCGAGGGTCGTGGAATCTCCGCAGGCAGTCTGGCTAAACCGAGCGCAGAACATGGATAAGGTTTGTGGAAGCTGCGCGGGCTGCGGGTAGTGCCGATCCCAACAACGCCATGAGCATCATGATCGCGACACCCGCAAGGTAGATCGCTGGGCTAGTCGCGCTTACATCAAAGAGGAAGGAATCGACAAAGCGAGACGAGGCCAAAGATCCAAGCACACCCAATCCGCAGCCCAGCAACGCCATCTTCATGCCCGACAGCAGGACCAGCCTCGCGATTGCGCCGCGTTGAGCACCAAGCGCCATTCTGATCGCAATCTCCTGGGTGCGCAGCGAAACGGAGAAGGCAACCACGGCATAAACCCCGGCAATGGCAAGGAGGAGCGCGCCGAGTGCAAAGCCAGTAACCAGGCCGGTGTTGAAGCGACGCGGGGCTTCGATGTCCGAAACGACATCGGTCATGGGTTCCACGTGCTCGAGCGCAAGCAGTGGGTCGATCCCGGAGACAGTCGAGCGCAGGGTTTGAATCATCAGCTCTGGAGGCAGAGCGGAACGAATGACAATGTAGCCACCGGCAGGCTGCGTGAGAATTCCATCGGAGCTGGCTTTGTAGAGGATAGAAGGCTGCTGGGCAGGGAGATACCACTGGGCTCGGCTGGGTTCATCGGGAGAGCCGCCCTTTGTGTCGGCGACCACCCCTACGACAGTGGCCCATGGCATCACCTGGCGCGGGTTGCCAACGTGCATCCGTTTGCCGACGGCGCGTTGTCCAGGCCAGCAATCTTTGGCCATGGACTGATTCACGATGACCACCAGCGGCCCATTGGAGCGATCTTCCGCAGTGAAAGTTCGGCCATCCAGCAGTGGAATCCCCATCGCCTTGAAGTAGTGGCCGTCCGCGGATGAAAATGCCGCAAATTTCAGTTTCCAGCCCTCGGCGGGCTGGCCGTCGATGGTGTAGGTGGACATGGCGGTAAAGTCAGTTGCCGGCAGAACGCTGGTGATGCCCGAGGCAGCAATTCCTGGCTTGTGATCGAGGCGTTCGATGACTGCATGGTTGAACGCCTCCGCGGATGCGCCGGTTGAATACTGGTTAAGGGGCAGCTGAAATCCGGCCACCAGAACGTGGTCCGCGCGAAATCCGGGGTCGACGGCGCGCATCTTCTGAAAGCTGCGCAGGAATGTGCCAGAAAGATTGAGCAGCACCAGCGCAATCGCGATTTCTGAGACGACCAAGGCTGAGCGCAGCCAAGTGTGACTCGCCGCGCCCGTGCCAGTTGAGACGCCCTCTTTGAGGCTTTGCAGCAAGTTGGTACGTAAAGCCGCGAAGGCGGGCGCAAGGCTGCAGAGAATGCCGGTAACCAGAGCCACCAGGAGGGCGAAAGCAGCGACGGGTAGGTCGAGGTAGATGGAGTCCAGGCGAGGAATGGATTCCGGGAGAACCTGCGATGCGAAACGGATGGCGACCGCGGCAAGCGCCAGGCCCACGAGGCCGCCGGCAAGACCGAGCAGCAGACCCTCGAAGACCGATTCACCGACGATGACGCTCGAACGGGCGCCGAGTGCCAGCCGAACCGCGTACTCGCGGCGTCGACGAATGGCCCTAACAAGCAGCAGGCCGGCAACATTGGCGCACGCAATCAGCAACACGATTGAAACAGCCAGGAACAGGATGCGCAACAGGGGCTGCGCGTCGGCCACGACACGCTCCTGCAATGGCTCTACATCGCCCCGAATGTGAATCTCCGACATGCCCGCCCGAAAATTGCGCATGATTTGCTGGGCAACACGGTTCGCATCCACCGCTCCTTGCTGCGACGTGACTCCGTCCTTGAGGCGGGCTATCAACTGATATCCCCAATATCCGGCGTTCTGGGCGGAGAGTTCCTCGGGCGTGAGGCCCATGGGAATCCAGAGCTGGATGCGGTCGAGTCGCCCGGTCACAAGGGGAAACTCAAAGTTACGCGGCATCACACCAATGATCGAATAAGTTTTGCGGTCCAGAGAGATGGAAGATCCCAGAATGTTCGGGTCACGGTGATAGCGGTTTTGCCAAAGTGCGTACCCGATTACGGCGAACGGCTTATGGGAGTCCTCGTCCTGCTGCGTAAAGACGTGTCCAAGGATGGGTTGAACGCCCAGGGTGGCGAATACGCCCGCTGTGCATCGAGCGGCGTCCACTGTCTCCGAAGTGGTGCCGCCAGAGAGCTCAAACTCTGTGCTGGTGTAGCTGCCAACCGACGAAAACGCTGAGGTTGCGGTCGCGTAGGTGCCGATCTCTTGCGCTGTTACTCCAATGCCGGAATTTTCCCCAACGTGATCACCCAGAATCACCAGTCGGTCAGGATTGTGGAATGGGAGCGGACGGAGCAGAACGCCTTCGACGAGCGAGAAGACCGCAGTGGTGGCGCCAATGCCAAAACCCAGTATGAGGACAATGGTGAGTGTGAAGCCAGGACTCTTGATGAGTTGACGTATCGTGTAACGGAGTTCCTGTAGCAAGTTCTGCATGACCCGTTCCCCGCAACGAAGTGGACTTAGTCCATCTTCGCATCTAGGGCGAAGCGTCGGCGAGCAGAATCTCTCAGGGGCTGCGTCGCAGGTTGGCGCCAGATCGCCAATGCACGTTTCTAGAGCAGGCGGTTCTTGGAAACCCGCGTTGGCCTGTGATCGCCAAGTAACATCGAACCGCCAGCCCGCTAATTCGGACGTTTTGTTGCCGCCGGAGGAGGCGCAGTTGGTCCCTTTCGGAACTCGGGATCCATTTGTGCGAGATCGACACGATAGCTGACCGTGTTCGCGGTTGGGAATCCGGCCGGAACTCTTTGGGTCACCCTTCCGGAGGCTGCCCACTCCGTTCCTCGCTGAAACGTCGTTACAAATCCGACACAACTTAATGCGAGCGCATCATGGCCGAGAGTCGTATGAAATATCCTGCCCTTGCCGAATCTGAGCACCATGAGCATCGGCTCGTCGAACCCGGTGCCGTTATTATTCGGATCCGAATGCGCCGTTGCGAGGATCGTCATGTTCTTACCGGGACCCCGCAGCGTGCCATATAGTTCATCCGGTGCGTGCATCCAAACCTGCGGCAGCCCTCGCAGGATTGGATGTTCGGGCACACGATCGACAATCTGGAAAGGAAGGCGCGCACCGTGGCGGCCGGCATTGCCGGGGGTTGGATCTGAAACCACCTTGCCATCCTTCACATACCAAAGTGGCCCAGCCTTTTCGGTGCGGCCTCGCCAACCGCCGATGCCCGTCATCTCGTTGTAGGCAGACCAGTTCGGAAAGGCATTATCGGCGGCATGTACTACGACGAGGCCACCGCCATTGCGCATGTATTGCTCGAATTGTGCCTCTAATCCGGTCGGCCAATCGGGAGAATCCAGGTTAGAAACCACCACCTGGTAAAGGCTGAAGTCAGGCTTGAATTTGCTGAAATCACCGTCCGAATGGGGGGCGGTTGCAACGGTCACTTCGAACAATCCTGTCTCTTCAAGTTCCTTCTTCAAGATCGGTGTTGTCGCTTGCCAGTGATGATAAGGGCCGCCACTCTCCCCATCGAGTAGCAGGACTTGAATGCGGCTGGCCCCCTGAGCAACCGGCGAACACAGAATGCCAAGGAACAAGATCACCCAGAATGTGCCGATAGATCGCTTCATCATGTTTCCCTTTTGGTTGGTCAAGCATTTCGAGCACAGTCTGAGTTGGAAATTAGCCTCGCCCTATTAGCACCATTTGATAGCAATGGTTCAGGCGACAGTAATGGCTGCAACTTCGTAGTCTCCGACGCTCGGTATGGTGAACTGCAACCTCTGATTCTCCAGGTGAAAAGGCAGATTCTTCCCACCCTGCAAGATCTCAACAGATTTCACCCTTACATCCTGCGGAAGCTTCAGCTCTATGGCTTGTGGGCCCAACCGGTAGGTCGACTGCATCCACCCATGATGGGCATTGGGGTTGGTGTAGTTGAGCAGGTGCACGGCATATCCGGCGGCCGTTTCCCAACAGAACATTTCGATGAAGCCCTCGCCTTCAATCTGAACAACGCGCTCGTCGTTTGTGATCCAGCGTATGGTGTTGTGCAGCAGGCGCAGCAGGTCACCGTGGCCAGTAAGCCAGTAGGTACGTTCGATATCTCCGGGAAAGTAGGCTATACGGCTGGAGCCCGATTCGCGCAGGACCACGGCCGGCTCATCCGTCTTCGGGACCGGCGGGTAGGCCAACTCCGGCGGATAGCGAACGAATCCAGGGACGACCGTAAGCACCGGATTCTGCACAGGCTTGAGAGGCATGCGATTCTGCGCGCCGGGGAGCCAGTTGGTGTTCGTGAAGCCCTCAAGGATGGGGTGCGGTGAGGCCGCATCCGGCGCTTCAATGCGGGCGTAGTACGGATTGCCATTTGTGCCGATGACCTCTCCAGCCCTATGGATGCCGAGTAAATCGGCGAGACCGAAATTCTCCCGCTGGGTCAGGTTCTCATCGTAAAGGCTGGTCTCGAAGCTGGCCATGATCGATCCACCGGACTGCACATAATCATTAATCTGTTGACACTGGTGGTCGCTCAGCATGGCGATATTGGGCAGGAGTATCGCGCGATACTTACTGAGGCGTTCCGGCTCGAGCCGATCTTCGTGTACAAAGTCAAATGCGAATCGACCGTGGAGGAGCGCATCGTAGATGCCCTGTGTGGTCTCATGCATATAGGCATGTGAACGCACTGTGGCGGGGCCGGGGTAGAGCAACTGCGTGCTTTGTCCCATCACGACTCCGATGTTGGCAATGGAACGGCGGGTCGTGGAGAGGGGGGCGTGCTGGGCTGTCCACTGAAAATAATCGAGGCCAACCTTCTGCCAGCGACGGTCTTCGCCAAACCCATCCTCAGAGCCGACGAAGTGATAGTAGGGCGCCATGCCGCTGGCGAGGGTTTCGTTGAGCCACATCCTGGCTTCCGCGGGATTCTTCGATGCGTTGCGCCAGCCTGGAGAGCCGGTGGAGTACGCGGCAGTGACGTTGGTTGCGAACTTGCCATCGAGCACTGCATTGCAGACTCTGCCTTGCAGGCTGCACCCCCACACGGCGGCATCATCGTACGTCCGCCCCTGGTTATCAGCCTGGAACCACACAGCAACTTTGCCGAGGCGATCGAGATTGGGGCCACCGCGCACATTGCCGCCTGAGTTGGCGAAAAAGAAGCTGTCCTGCTTCTTCTCTTTGGCGATAGCGTCATATCTCTGCCAGAGTTCAAGCACACGGTCAGTGAAGACGCGCCAGTAGCCGGGAGTGCCGGCGGGCGGCAGCGTGCTGCAGACGGAGCAGTGACAGTCGGGCAGACTGCCAAGCGGCGGCCAGCCGTTGGTGTAGAAGCAGTCGACATCGTAGAGCGAGTTGACCTCTCGCATGATTGCGGGGATGTAGTCGTCCATGTAGGTGGAGAACATGCATGTCTTGAAGAGGCGCGGTTCTTCCCCACTGAACTGTACAGAGCCGTCCTTGTTGCGCATCGCCCATTCCGGATGGGCCTCAAGTGCATCGCCCCAGTTGAGGTCGGGACTCATGCGCGCAACAACGCGCATATTGCGCTTCTTGGCCGCAGCCACGCACTCACCGAAGAAATCCCGGCCGTTCAAGAATTTTCCATGTCGATGAAATCTTACTTTAGAGGGGTAGAACGCCAGGATACCGGTGACACTGATAAAGACAATGTCCGCCTGCGTGGAATGCCAGTAGTTGGCCCACTCCTCGATGTTCATCACTGCCGGATCGTGTTCGGTCATGTTGCTCTGTCCCACGCGGCGAATTCTGTGCTGCCAGGGCTCGGTGGCTGGATCAATCGCCGGCATTCGCTGCGGTAGCGGAGTGAGCTTCGGTGTAGGTCCGTTTGCGGGCTTCGCAACAATCTCCTCAGCGGAGACAGTCGAAAATGCGTCAAGAGCGTTGATCGCGGTCGCCATTGGAATGACGCCCGCACCGTTCTTGAGGAATGTGCGACGGTTGAACATCGGTCCTCCCCTCGTTTTCTCTGCCAAAGAAGTCTAATTGCTGACTGACACGTTGAACCACGCTATATATCGGCCGAGGTTTTCTACAATCGAGATTTGGCTGTACCTGGCACCCTCGGTAACTTCCGGGTTGGCCACTACCCGCCCGCAGACGCACAGATAGACTGACGTGGTGGTCCACGCGTTTACGCGGCGATCTCAGGAGGTATGTTCCAGAGAAACCCGGGGAGACGCGACAAAGAGCATTCCGCGTCAACCGATATTGCGGCTCACTGACTTGCTAGTTCTCACTGGGCATTTCGACTGAGTCGACGACGATGATGTCGATCGGCTGCTTTCCCGGAGTCAGCTTCAAGCCGAGTTGCTCTTCGAGAGCGGTGAAGAGTGAGGGCCACTGCGCATTAGGGTCGGCTGGAGCGGCTCCGAAACCGGGGTCGTCGGAGGTCCAGCGCAGTGTGAAGTCGTACCCGCCGTTAAGGCCGGTCTTATCGACTACTGGACGACCAGCGATCTCGGGCTCGGACGCGAGCGATCTGGCCAGATTGCTCATGAGCGCGGAGTGCCCTTCCATATGGCCATGACCTAAGAAATTGATTCGGCTCGGTGGAACGCCCGCCTGCAAATCGTGCTCAGGGTGCGGAGGCTGCAACTTCGAGCCGCTCCTTGCCGCGCGCAGCACTAGGGCGGACATCTCGCGCGTCTCATGATGTAACTTCAAGTGGAATCGATCGGCAAGCAGTGACCGTGTCATGCTGCGGCGCTCTTCGTCGACCTCTGACTGCGTCATCTTGCTCCAACGCGCGTTGGTCTCGGCATCGACCTTGGCGTTGATGTCGAATGCCCGCGAGCCCATCCAACCGGGGCCACCCTCGATCTGACCTTTGACGATACGGCTTACTCCGTAGGCGTTGGCGATCATCCCACTCACGGTCACGCCCTCCCACTTCAGCCCGTCGGGCTGCCGCCAGTACATCGCTTCGTGTTCTTTCGTTGGGTCGCTTAGCTTTACCGTGACCGAGTCGAAGTGCAGGTCAGCGTGCTGTGCGTTCGCGGCGTAAACAGCCAAGAAAAGTACAAGCGAGAGGAGCGGCCTCATACCGGACACAGTAGTGCGACGTGTATCGTATGTCAACCTGCGGAGATAAGCCGAAGACCGTTCCCTTCACCAGTGCCCGAATCACCGCCAAACCGGAAGTGCCTCCCAAGTTGAGCCACAGTTACTTAGCTTCCGGGAAGTTGTGAAGCTGCGGGCCTACGGCGTTGGAGTAGTTGTATTCGTGGCTCCGGTCGGCATCGATTGTCCAGAACATGGCGCCGCGCATGGCCGGGTAGCCCGCGGGCTTGAGCAGCTTGTATTTGGTTCCGGCTGGCGCCTTACCGGTAATAATGTAGTTCATCGCGTCCATAACGACCTGCGGCGTCGTGTCCGAGTTGAGGAAGCCGACGGCGATCTTGCTGGCGGGCACTGGTGGGAACATGTACCTAGGGTCGTGACCAACCGGGAAGCCCTGCAGCATCAGCTCCGTCATGGCAGCGTGGTAATCCACGGTGCCAGCCTGGTAGATATTGCCATCGAGACCCTGCAGCGGCGGCGTGTTGTAATCCTGCGTGTCGGAAAAGGTGAGGATGTCGCCGAGACCGTAGATGAGTGGAAGGTATGAGCCGAACTGGCCGCCGTAGCTGGGGTAGCCGCCTGGCGTCTGCGTTCCTTCAGGGACGAGCGAGATCATGAAGTTGGGGCCGAAGTGATCATGCAATGTGTGCAGCGCGGCGATGAGGTTGACGGTGCCAGCCGAAGTGAGATGACGGAAGTCCTTATCGCCGGGATCGGTGACGATGGAAGGCGCTTCGAAATCGATGTCCACGCCGTCAAAGCCGTACTGCTCGACGATCTTGGTGACTGAGTCGATGAACTGCTGCTTGGCCTCAGGTGTGCGGACCTGGAAGTTCTGACCGCCACCGCCAAGTGAGATCATGACCTTCTTACCCTTGCTGTGTAGCTCATCGATCTCGGCTTTGAACTCCTCGGGCTGGTATTGAGAGGGGGTGCGGAAGACCATCTCCGCCTCTCCACTTTTGACTGGCACGGCGAAGGCGACGATGACGACATCCCACTGCGGCGACACGTCGCGCAGCCGGAAGCGATTCGCTCCCATTCCGCCTCCGTTCCAATAACCGATGAGTTGATGGCCGTGCGAGCCGTTGAAGTCCGCGGACGGTGTGCTTGGAGGGGGCGTTCCGGCGCGGCCGAAATTGTTGCCTCCGCGTGCGGCGCAGGGCTTCACCGGTTGCGTGAGGGCGGCCGTGTCCGGAAACGAGAGATTGCCCTGCCAGCTTTCCGTTTCGGTGGTGCCGGTGTACCAGGGAAAGACGGGCGCGTTCTGCAGATGGTAGATCCCGGCAACGAACGCGGGAGAGGCCGGGAAGTTATTCTTGCGGTTGATGTCGGTCGGCAGCAGCATGAAGTACTGCGAGCCGCTACCCGTGCCGGCGCAGCGGAAGTCGGATGCGGGCGTATTGGCCGGGCGCGTCCAGCCGGTACCGAAGGTGTTGCCCGGCAATTTAACGTCGCGGCCCTTCATTAACGGATCGTGGCCCGGGTTCATCATGAACTCGGCAAGCTGCTCGGTGAGGGGCTGAACGTCTTTGTCGATAGCAACGGTAGAGAGGTCGAGGTACGAGGCTAAGAGGAAGGGCTGCTTGGTCGCTCCGTCCGTGCCGTTCGTGCCCCAGGAGCAGCAGACCGTAGCGTCGCCGTCGGCGTAGAAGGTGGTGTTATACGTGACGAACATCACGAGGCGGTCGGGCGAGAGCGTGCCGGCAGGAACGGTTTCGAAGAGCTTCTTCTGGAGCCACTCGACGTCGACGACGGCCATCGTGCGCATGGCACGTTTGTCGCTGAGCGTGTAGCCATAACCTGCTGGGATCTCGATCTTCACCGCGGGAGCGACGGTGGGCTTCGTCAGAATGGTGTGCCAGTTCGAGAGCGTGTTGGCGGACTCAGCGACTTTGTAGAACGAGGTGCGGAGAAGCGCGTCGGCGTACTGCGTGGTGCCCGCGTCGAACTTGTATTTGGTGAAGATGGGCGAGCGCGTGATCTTTGCGATGTCCATGGCGGGGTTGAGGACAACGCTTTTGCTGGTCTCAAAGGTTAGCGAGACCGGGACAATGGTGACAGGGATGTTTGCGGTGCCACCCTTTGCCGGGTCGTTACCGACGACCGTGTAGGCCGCATCACCACTGGTGTGCGTGAAGCTAGGCAGCGAACCTTGTGCGAGCAGCGAGCTCGGCAAAAGGCCGAGAAAAGCAGAAAACAAGATGCGGACGGGCAACGTCAACGTGCGGCCTCCGATGGCTTCAGGGTGCAAAGCCATTTTCAATGACGGGGAGGATAACCCGCAACGTTAGGCCTCAATGAGATCCTCGATGTGAGTATTGATTCTAAAAGTATGGCGGAGAGTGAGGGATTCGAACCCCCGATAGCCTTGCGACTATGTCTGATTTCGAGTCAGGTGCATTCAACCGGGCTCTGCCAACTCTCCGCTGT
>FSXA01001238.1_pt1 | contig 9856 bp, 14 predicted proteins | sample 1638081 | NCBI WGS metagenome assembly FSXA01 (sample SAMEA3914788, study PRJEB12502) | metagenome | biome: forest; material: soil | place: Canada | collected 2011-07-03 | depth 0.1 m
CCAATACCCGCAGTTGGAGTTATCCAACATCCTCGCCGAGAACTCCAGCAAGGTCGCAGAACTTGTGCAGAGTCTTCTTAGGCAAGACCGCGGAAGGAGTTGAGGAAGCGCCACAATACTCTCAGCCGCACCGTTGCAAAACTCAACCTGGATGTCGCCCCTCTACCTCGGTCCAAAGACTCTATCGAGGCCCGACTCGCTACGCTGAGAAAAATGGTGATTTGATAAACGACATGCAATTTCTTTCCGTCCATCAATGTTGCAGCCGCGCGTGTCCCGTGCACATGCCTGACTCCATGTGTGGGCAAAAGAACTGTAGCGGCGGTTAAGTGCACAGTTCCGAATCAGCCTTCCTAAGCGGGCTGTTCCCTTTCATCATCCACCACTACACGACCACTGCGGCAGCGGTTGTTTTGATACTCGACGGAGGATTGCAGGAATGCGTCTACGCAGGGTTCTCATTGCAGCTATATATCCTTTTCAGCCTGCAATGCTTCTGCGATCTCAAATGCAACATTGAAGTCCAACGCTGAATGGCGGGAGAACCTCGCGTGGAGAGCAGACCACACAAAGAGCCCGCGGGCTCCGCCCGACTCCTATCAGTTCGATGCAGTATTTCCCTGCCAAAAGCCCAACCAGGCGGATTATGCATGAACACGAAACGGTGTAGAACACTCCGTCACGCTCACATCTGACGCCTCCGTCGAACGTTCTGATTCTTTGCCTGTCTCAGAAAAAGATAAAAGTCAGCTTTTGTATCGACGATGCAGGAAAACATAACCCGTCATTGGGGGCCAAGTATCAGTAGCAATGTTAGTGCCTTCCATACTCCGCCTGCCGCAAGAGCCGCAGAATCTCCTCTTCGCTATGCCCGCGCTTGCCCATATCCGGCTCTCCTTCCTCATTCAGAGGACCATCACAAGACGAAATCTTCAACTGCAATATGACTTAGTTTTGGGTTTTGGGTCACGCCGGGCTCGGGCGATCGACGTTGTGCTTCGAGCTTGATCGAGCGCTCACAGATTTGAATGCGTGTTGATGAGGCCTCCGCCTCGGTCAAAGAAGTCGCCCAAGTCGATATCGCCACGCGGTTCAAAGCCGCCGCTCAGCCGACCATCCCCAATATCCAGGCCGGGGCGGGCAAGCTCAACGCTGCCACGCGAGAAGCCGCGGGCCGCCAGGAAGCTGGCGAGGCATAAGATCGATTGGTATCAGAAGGGAACGTATTTCAGGCTTGGAGTAATTGCTGGCATGGCATTCATGTTGGTCGTATTCCATGCGGCCCATCGAAGCCATGCAGAAGACCTTAGAGAAAGCGGCGGCCGTCATCGAAAAGCCAGCCAAGAATCCGGCACCGGCGCGGGCGAACATAGCCATCAGGGGGCCAACGGCCAGGATTGAAGCCGACGAAATCCCAAGCCGATCCCGGAAGAGCTGGACGTTTGGTGTGGTCCCTGCTTCAGCGCAGACCTCATCAACACGAGCAAGGGATGTTAACTCTTCCGGACTGCCACGATCCCCGCGATTAACCGTTTGTATTAAGGATTTTCACGCATCATCATAAATGCTCTACATGTACAATATTAACTTAAATATAATAAAATAATACACTTACCACATAACTAGTCGGGTTTTTACCACGACGAGGATCAGTGTCGCGCGCTATTTCCGGAGGGTCATAGCCACGATGCCGAGTGGGATTGCTTTCGGATCGCCGACCTCCATGTAAACGGGTAGCATTATGCTACCATCGAGTTATGAGCCAGCCCGTAAAACTATCCGATGCACTCGTTCTGGACGCCAGGATTACCGGAGAACTGGTGGAGCGCTCCATCGCCGGACAGGTAGAATTCTGGGCGCGGCTTGGCCGATCCATTGAGCCACTTCTCCAGGGAGATCAGGCGTTGGCCTTATGCCGCAACGCTTCTATTCGCCCGCTCTCAGCCTGCCTCGAGTCCGTCGATACGACAGAGGGACATCAGCGGGTAGCGGATTATCTCCAGAGTCAGCCCTTTCCTCATTATCTGGCGCACCCCGATCAGTCCGGCCTGCTGATACGTCTCGATGAGGGTGGCCAGAAGACCGTAGGCCGCTTCGTCAAGCGTCAGTTCATGCCCGTCACCGTCAGGGCCAGGGCGAAAGTGGCCGCAAAGTAGTGATCATCCCGCCCGATCAACGTCCGATTATTGTCGCTCTGGCGGGACCGAATGGTGCTGGCAAAACGACTTTCTACCACGCTCACCTCAAGCCGGCTGGTCTGCGTTTCGTCAATGCTGACGTACTGGCCCGCGAACTCAACCTGGATGCCTACGCTGCTGCCGGTATGGCTGATTCCATTCGACGGACGTTGGTTACCCAGCGCGAAAGCTTCGTGTTCGAGACCGTCTTTTCTGACCCTGCGGGGGACAAGCTGGCCTTTCTCAAAGACGCCGCACTCGCCGGCTATACCGTCGTACTTTGCTTCATCGGAACCTCGGGACCAGAGATTTCGGAAGAGCGTGTAGCGATGCGAGTCTCCCAGGGCGGCCATGATGTGCCAACCGACAAGTTGATGGCGCGGTTTCCACGCACTATGGCTAATCTCAAGGCTGCAATCCTCGAACTGCCTCATGTCTGGGTCTTCGACAACGACGATCTCCGGACGCCATTCCGCCTGGCGGGCGTCTTCGAAAATGGACAACTGGCAAGACTGAGAAAGCCAATCCCGGCGTGGCTAGAACATCTTCTCCCGATGAAGTGACACGCTGAATCCGGATCCTGCGTGTAGACAATTGTCAGTCGATCAATTGTCTGCATCCAGCAATGGTACAGGGTAGATGGCTCTGCGCAAGGGAAATACGATCGCCCCCAGGATTCGCTTCGGGTGCTCTTCAACAAGAAGCGTGAGGCGCTGAATCTTACGCAGGCGGACCTGTCTCGACCGCCCCGCCTGGCGTAAACCACTTCAAGAGGGGGGTCACCTCAGAAAACGAATTATTAAGTATGTTAGGGCAATGATGAGGCTGGAATCCATCGATAAAGGGTCGGTACGGCTACGGCATGCAAGAAGGTCATTCAGGAAGCCGCTGGACACAAAACGATCCAGATGACTGCACGATACGCCCACATGGACCAGAGCACCATGCGGAGCGCAATGGCTGTGCTCAACCGCAAGCAATAATCTGCCACCTCAAAGCCGCGCTCGCCTATCCACAGAACTTTCTCCTATTATTCACCCATAGGCGGTGAGCGAGCATCTACGGCACGGATGAAGGTGGCAGGCGGCATCGCACCATCTTTACGGCATCCTACGCGCCATGAAGCAACTCAAGGTGCACCTTGCGAACTGCAAGTCGGGGAGACGTGGCAAGTCCAGCAGGATCTTGATCCTTGCCATGCTTGCAATCATTGCTCTTGCTATTGCGGCGTTTCTAGTAGTGAAGCCGGTACCGCTGAAGGTGCCTCTTCACAAGACAACTTTGACCTAAGCCGCCGCCTCTACCCGGACATTCACCTTCCAATCCCCTGAGAAGGTGACAGAACTGATTCGGCGCGGTGGAGGAATGGGCGACCCTGCCGCGAAGCAGGCGGTTGAACATGGGATCGAGATGGGGGAGAGGTGGGGTGTATTTGAAGCTCAGCGGGGAGCAGTACGCGAAGCTGAAATAAACCGGTCAAGCCCTCCTCATTTCATCGTGGCATCCCATGTCAATCTTTTTTCTTATGTATAGCTAAATCATTGAAAACATTTACTTTACTCGTTTACAGGGTGAGCGTATGGGCCTATGTTGATCGCAGATAAGAATTCATCCTTTCAGGCGATATCAATGAACAGCCAGACAGCAACACCCACCCGCACTCCCTGTTTCATCTGCGAAGACCTTTTACTCACCGAAACCTTAGAGAAGTGCCCCACCTGCGGCAGGCTATTCTGCACCAGGGTAGTCAACGGAATTGAATGCTGGTGTGGCTGTGGCCGCCCAACCGCTGATCAGGCGCTAGCTGCTGCCCTCAAGTTCCTCCGCAAGCTCGCTCCCCTTCCCACGCAAACAATTATTGTCGAGGACGAGTGCGGGGCGGTCTTCAGCGTGGACGGTCCAACAGACTGGCTCATTGAGGTGCCACCGTTCGAAGCTGTGAGGGGACTTGAGCATTACCTGCCAACCGAGTTCGCAGGCGTGCATCAACGCAAGCAGCAGCAAGCAGTCCTGAGAGGAAGAAGCGGTTATCTGACACCGGGCTTTGGTGTCACAATCAAGCGGTTTTATATAAAGGGCAGAGAGTTCACGGCTGCTGTCTTCAGTCCTGCCTAAACGTAAAAGTGCTCCATTGCCTCTAGAGAGGCAATGGAGCACATCTGATTCTCCAGAGTGGCAAAGTGGCTCATTTGTTCATCGTGAGAGGTTACGCTCACTTATCGCTAGGATATAGCGGATCGGGATTCTCTGATCTCCACCTGAAGTTGTACACGTGTGTGTGGACGCCGACATACCATCGAGCACATTAAGGCTTACTATTCCAGTCAGTGAAAGCAGAAATAGAGCCGAGGTCGCAAGATGACAGTAAAACTCAATCTGACATCGCGTGTGCTAGGTATGATGCAAAACGATGTGCAGGAAATGAATTTTAGAATGTTACAGCTAGAGACAATTGGTCGATCCGCTCCGTTTCCCTGTTCAGAATCAACGCTACTTCGGGCTGAGATCAGAAGTCTGGAGATTGATATTCAAAATATTACTAACCAGAACCTTCCACGAAATATTGAGCCAAAAGCACATCCTGCTAACTGAGTGCAGGCAGAGAAGAAACGCAAAAGACCCCCACCCATTTGCATACGTTGCGTTGGGTGGGGGTCTTTTGCGTTTTTGCCGTGATAGGCTGGCTCACCTCGAAGCAGAGGAATATAGAACAGGTGTACGAATGAGCGACGAAGATGTGATAGCAGCGTTCAGCGCAACGATAGAATCCCGCATACCGGCATCACAGGCCGCTATCGTCGAAGTTGAAAATGATCCTGTCTTTTCGGAGGAATACAAAGCGTGGCAGATCGGGTATCTGCGGAAAGATATTGCAACTGCAGAACAGGAATTAATTGGCTTTGACAACCTGATGCAATCAATCCGTCGAACCTAAACGCAAACACAAAAGACCCCACCATCCTGATTAGAGGAGGTGGGGTCTTTTGTTTCGTACGATCCAGATTAGGACATGAGCAGCGAACGAACCGGATGGGTTCCGGCGTCCACGTTATACCCACCAGCGCGTGCATAGAGAATGTAACCAATCTCGTTCGTTGCGGCGTAAAGCTCCACAAGCCGCTTGATTGCAAATCCACCCGCCTGACGCAGCACATATCCAGACTGAAGATCGCCAAACAGGATAGGCGAGTTTGCGGCTGCGATAGCCTCCTGATACTCACTGATCACAATCGGGCGACCGAACAGAGCGGAGAACGGGTTGCCGGCTACGTCAGTTTGCAGAATCGGTTGGCCAGTCGTGGAGATAAGCCCCATCAGACTTGCACGGGTCGTGCTCGCCATTACCCAACTTGCATTCTGCACATATGCAGCATCGAGCGAACCATAGAGGTTCACCAAATCGTTGTACACAATCGCCGTGGGGCTCGCAGAGGTTGCACCAAGCCGATGCCTTCGCAGGCTTCCAGCAACTCTACGAAGGAGGAACGATCAACGAAGTCGCGTGTTGGGCTCATGCCCGACGCAAGTTCCACGAGATCCATATCGCGCACTCTTCGCCGACGAGTGCAGAGGCGATAGAGCGCATCGCCGTGCTCTATGCCATCGAGGCCGAGATCCGAGGCAGCACGCCGGAGGTACGCAGCTCGGTTCGTCAGACACGAGCAAAACCGTTGCTCGACAGTATGCGCGCCTGGATGGAAGACACGCTCGCGAAGCTCTCGCGCAAGTCTGATACCGCGGCGGCGATTCGCTACGCCTCCTCGCGCTGGCAGGCACTTACCCGCTATGTCGACGACGGCCAGCTCGAGATCGACAACAACGCCGCCGAACGCGCGTTGCGCGTCGTCGCACTCGGACGCAATTATGTACAGTTGCCGATTAGGCGCAGCGTGTTGGGGCGTCGGCATTGGATGGCTCCGCTGACGGGCGCAGTTTCTGTTTCAAGGAACACGGACTTCACATAATCGGTGGTCTCCTGATGTGGGCATTTGTGATGCCGGGAGACCATCATGGAAAACGGAACAGCAGTTCACCCGCAGGCGCGCGCATGGCTGGAGCGCAGCGTTCTTCAACCCTACATTTCTGAGTTCTGTTCACGCCTTCGGCACAGTCGTTACCGCGCGTTGAGCATACACGGCTACCTGTACTGCATTGCGCACTTTGCGCATTGGGCCAGGCGACACAGGCTGGCGTTGGCCAAGATCGACGAGCGGGCAACCTCTCGCTTTATTGCTGAGCACCTGCCGCATTGTGATTGCCCATACCCTGTAAAGCGCGGCAAGTCTGATACGCGTGCAGCTCTCTCACATTTGCTCCAGACTCTATCCGCATGCGGAGTGGCGACAGAGAGGCGCTTGGATTGGGATCCGCTTCACGCGGAATTGGCTTCGTTTGATCGCTACATGACAGAAGTGAAGGGGCTTGCTCAGAACACTCGACAGCAACGCATCCACATCATTCGCCGGTTTCTGGACGGACGATTCGCGTCGGGCTCCTTTCAGCTTGATCGCATCCGGCCAACAGATATTCGGCGCTTTGTATTAGGGCAGGAAGGGGTGCACAGTACCGGGACGATTCATGTAGTGGGCGGAGCCATCCGCTGCTATCTCGGGTTCCGATCGTTTGCTGGTGACCGGGTGCATAGCCTGCTCGATGCCGTCCCCAGCGTTGCTCATTGGCGTCTGGCACCGCTGCCAGAAGTGCTGTCCGAAAAGGAAGTACGGCAACTTCTCGGGTCTTTCGAACAACTGCCGCGATCACCCAAGCGAGCCCACGCGATGGCGCGCTGCCTCACAGATATTGCTCTGCGCGCCAGCGAAGTGGTACAACTGCACCTCTCAGATGTAGATTGGCGTACTGGCACAATTCGTCTGGCCGCGAACAAGTCACGCCGAGTTGACTTCCTTCCTCTGCCGACGGAAACGGGCCGGGCTATCGCTGATTATCTCCGAACGGAGAGGCCGCAGACTTCCAACCGCGCGTTGTTCGTTCGCGATTGTGCCCCGTTTGATAGGCCTATTCAAGCGGGTGTCGTGCGCAGGGCGGTTCGTCAAGCTTATCTGCGATGCGGCTTGGCCCATTCGAGAGTTCATATTCTGCGTCATGGCCTGGCGAGCAGGCTCTTGGAGGCAGGCACTCCACTCAAGGAGATCGCCGACATTCTCCGTCATCGCAGCCTCGATACTTCGGTGATTTATACCAAGGTGGACACGAATCGGCTTGCTGCGGTGGCGATGCCGTGGCCGGGGAGGTCGCTATGAGTCCTCATCGCTCGATGCAGTCTCTGGTTCAAGAGTATCTCGACGAGCGTCGTCGCCTTGGTTTTTCGCTCGCTATTTCCGGAACACAACTGATGGCGTTTGCTCGTTTTGCCGATCACTCGGATCATCGTGGTCCATTGAACTGCGGCATCATCTTGGACTGGGCTCAAGGCGAGATACCACTCGCTGAACACATCACCTGGGCGCGACGACTGGAGGTTGTCCGACCGTTTGCCAAGTATCGCGCCCGCTTTGATCCTCGGACAGAGGTTCCTGACGCGCGCTTGTTTGGTAAAGGACATCGCAGACTCACTCCGCATATCTATACCGATCAAGAGATCCTCGATCTTCTACAAGCTGCTCGGGAGATGGCACCTCAAGGGACGTTGCGTCCGGCAACCTATGAGGCGCTATTCGGACTGATCGCCTCAACGGGGCTACGCATCTCCGAAGCATTGCACCTGCGGTGCATGGACGTCGATCTCGTGCGAGGGAGGTTGACCATCCGGCAGACGAAGTTCTCCAAGTCCCGGCTTGTTCCTTTTCACGACACAGCTGCCAAGGCATTGCAGAAGTACACAGCCTTGCGGCGACTCTATGTGCCCGTGCGCCCAGAGGCATTCTTCTTCGTTTCCCCATCGGGCGCAGGCTTGGTGAACCGAACCGTTCATAGTGCTTTCGAGCGGCTACGAGCTGGACTTGACTGGATCGCACGCGGCGCTCATGCTTTACCTCGGATCCACGACCTCAGGCATACGTTTATCTGCCGGCGCGTCCAACAGTGGCATCAGCAGGGCGCAACGATCGATAACGCGATGGTGGCTCTGTCGACCTATGTTGGACATGCCAAGGTGTCCGACACCTATTGGTATCTGACCGCTGTTCCCGAACTGATGGCCATCGCGGGAAGGAACTTCGAGCAGTTTGCATCGAAATCCAAGGAGGGCGGCCGTGGCTAGATCCCCATCAACCCCTTCTTTCGCGATGCTATTGCAACGATTCTTCGTTGATCACCTTCAGCAACATCGGGCACTCAGTCCCTGCACGATCGCTGCCTACAGAGACACCTTCAAGCTTCTTCTCCATTTTGCCGAAAAGCATCTCGGAAAAAATCCTGTGAACCTCGTCCTTGCCGATCTAGATGCCGGGTTTCTCTTGACCTTCCTCGACTACCTTGAACGCGAACGACGCAACGCAACCCGGAGCCGCAACGCTCGACTTGCTGCCCTCCGATCATTTCTGAAGTACGCCGCCCACCATGATCTAAACGCCCTGCCCATCATCGAGCAGGCTTTGGCGGTCCCGATGAAGCGATTCGAGAGACCCATGCACGGCTTTCTCTCCCGCGAAGAGATCGAAGCCATCCTCTATGCTCCAGATCCTTGCGGCTGGACCGGGCAGCGCGACCGCGCACTGCTCACCATGCTCTATAACACTGGAGCCCGCGTTTCCGAAGTCATCGCGATCCGCATCAAGGACGTGGTCCTCGATCACTCGCCTTGTGTTCATCTTTATGGCAAAGGGCGTAAAAACAGAAGCATCCCGCTGTGGCGATCCACCGTGGAACTTATGCGGAAATGGAAGCGTTGCCTCCTCGCATCAGAGGATTCCAACTACTTGTTTCCAAATCGCGACGGAACCAAGATGACACGTTCCAACGTCACCCAGCGCCTTGCACTAGCCGTCTCCACTGCCGCAGTGACGTGCTCCTCGCTGCAGCAGCGGGAAGTCTCTCCACATACCATTCGCCATGCGACAGCAATGCACCTGCTCCAGTCTGGCGTGGACATCACCGTAATCGCTCTTTGGCTGGGCCATGAGAGTCCGGCAACGACGCACATGTATGTCGAAGCCGATCTCACCATGAAACAACGCGCACTCAATCGGCTGCAACCAGCAAAAACGAAAAGCTTCCGCTACCAGCCGCCCGATCAACTTATGAAGTTCTTGGAAAGCCTATGAATTATGCGCAGCGTTTGGCTGTAGAAACACCAGTGCGGAAGGCTCAACGGACCCACATCCCAACACGCTGCGCATAATCGGCAACTGTACATAATTGCGTTTATGAGAAGATTTGCATAAACGCAAGAACTACCTCTTCTGTGGATCAAACGCAGGCGGAGAACGCGCCGCCGCCATCTACTCGCTGCTCGGAAGCGCCAAGCTCAACAGGCTCGATCCCGAACTCTATCTCCATCAAGTGCTCGAACGGATCCCAGACCACCCCATCAGCAGGATCTCGGATCTGTTGCCATGGAACCTCGCCCTCGCCAAGACATAGGACACACCTAAATAAGTGTCCACCTAAAATAGGTGGATACTTATCCCTGCCACACACGCACAGGAACGGTCCAGACCAACTTTCAATTACCCACAAGTTGAGCCCCGAGGATCAATCCCAACTGGATATCTGTGAGG
>FSXA01000513.1_pt1 | contig 9828 bp, 9 predicted proteins | sample 1638081 | NCBI WGS metagenome assembly FSXA01 (sample SAMEA3914788, study PRJEB12502) | metagenome | biome: forest; material: soil | place: Canada | collected 2011-07-03 | depth 0.1 m
CCCCACGGCCGCGATGCGGCCTATGAACTCGCGGATGAATGGCGAGAAGCTGGCACGCACCTTGAAATTTGAGATGCCCGACTGGCAAGACGCAACGCGGCAGGTGATGCAAGATGTGCTCTCAGAGAAACATCGCTGAGCGGGACATACTGGCGATGCAATTCATTCAATATTGATGTTTGCTCGTGACAGGAAGGTCGGCGTCTTGCAGAAGGCGTCCGGCAACGTCCTTCTCCGATAGGGACGGCACTCCAATTCCATCCAGCGGCCACGCAATGGCAAGGGTCGGATCATCCCAGCGCACGCAGCGCTCTCCTGCCGGATAGTAGTATCCGGTGGTCTTGTACAGCACATTGGCAGTCTCTGACAGCACGACGAAGCCATGAGCAAAGCCTTCAGGAATCCAGAGAAACTCCAGGTCGTCGCCATTGAGGTGGAAACCAGCGGATTTGCCAAAGTCCGGGGAGTCGGGGCGAAGATCGACAGCTACGTCCCAGATGTGGCCAGAGAGGACTCGAACCAACTTTCCTTGCGGCTCTCCAACCTGATAGTGGAGACCGCGAAGGACGCCGCGCCGGGAGAAGGACTGATTGTCCTGCACAAATCGATCGGGCAAACCAGCAGCGGAAAACTCTTTTGCATTGAATACTTCCGCGAACCAACCTCGCTGGTCGCCATACTTTTGGGGGCGCACTCGTTTGACGTCACGAAGGCCGGTGTTCAAAATCTCCATGGGTCATTCTAACCCGATGGACAGGTGCACCCTCGATCAGAGGAGTTTTAAGGGCCGCGAGGCTTACTTACATCAAACACATGAAAACAGGCTTGTTAGACACCTTATGCGTCTTGCCCGAGTCCAAGATGATGATGGAGGGATTCGCAATAACACACAAACGCGGTGCGTGGCTTGAGAGGTACCGCGCGGTGATACTACAGAATTTACCGGTAAACTTAGACTGACGTGAATCTCCTATGGAGAGGAAATACGTCTATTGGAGAGGCACTGCGTGCGTTCGGCTGACACGCGGATGGATACTGAACCTGGGATTGCAAGACGTAGTACAGAAAAGATATCCGGTTCGGCAACCATCGTTGCCGAGTGGAGTCAAAGTGCTCATGTAGTATGAAGGAAAAGCACGTGCGGGTATTTGTGACGGCGTGCTATCCCATTGCAGAGTCCCGCGGCGGAGACGCTGACGAAAAGGGGTGGGTTGTTTTGATGGCAAATTTGAGGGCCGGCCAAGATCGTTTTCCGGAATCTGCGAAGAACGTCCCTGAACCATCAGAGGGATACTCGCGGCGTAAGGTGCATGCAGAATCCATGTTCTGTCCGCGTTATGTCAGTGCATGGTGCATGTCGAAGCGTAAGCGCTGTTTCGATCTTGTGTTGAGCCTTGTGGCTCTCACCTTGTTTTCGCCGTTGATGCTGTTGATCGCGTGGTTGATTAAGGTGACGTCCCAGGGGCCTGCGTTATTTCGCCAGGAACGCGTCGGCCTGCTGCAGCAGCCGTTTGTCATTCTGAAGTTCAGAACCATGCAGAACCGTTGTGAGCTCTTCGATGCGGGACCAACCGTTACGCGGCATGGTGACTCGCGTATGACAAAGGTGGGAGCTCTGCTGCGCCGCCTGAAGTTGGATGAATTGCCACAGCTGATTAATGTGGTTCGTGGCGAGATGAGCTTTGTCGGACCGCGGCCGAAGATCGCTCAGCATGAAAATCTATGCATGCTATGCCGTCCGGGTATTACCGGAGCAGCGACCATCGAGTTTTCTCATGAGGAAGCCCTGCTATCGGGTGTGCCCGACGAGCTGGTCGAGCGCTATGTGACGACGGTTCTCAATCCGGAGAAGTGCAAGCTCGATATCCAGTACATTGAGACGACGAAATTCTCGACCGATCTCAAGATTCTGATGCATACCGTCTTCAAGCTCAGCAATCGGTCGAAGCGAACCTTCCCGGCGGAGGCGGCGCGCTTTCTCAGGGCAAGATCCAACATGGTAAACGCCTCGCCGACCGCAATGCAGGAAGAGGCAGAGTTCTCGCCCCGAGGGGTCCGGCAGTCTGCCTGAGTTTGTACATGCTGTGATGCCCGCGTGACACGCTTCCCTTTTCTGGACTCCCGTCCACTGCTGCTGCCCATGTGATGCACCCTCCTACGTGGCAGGGTCGCGATGGGGCTGAGACGCAGGCCTCATTGATGCAGAAAATAATACGTAAGCTGGATGGTTCCCACAACGTTGTGTTGCTGCCCCTGAGCGATCAGCGGCGCCTTCCATAGCTCGCCCTGCACGTTTGCCTTGACCTCCAGATTGCGCATGGGGCGCAGCACAACGTCGGCGGAAAGATCGTTTTGAGTGGTGCCGCCGGGGAGGAAATCGTCCGCTACCTTGGCGCGACGGTATTGCAGCTGGATCTGCTGATCGGGCTTAAGGTGCCAGGTGAGCCAAGATTGTCCTCCAGTGCCCTCGCGCCCAATCCAGTCACCGAGGATGTACCCCTTGTTGGTGTATCCCTGCACCTGTACGCTCTCCCAAAGAAGGAGCCGACCGTTGTTACTCTCCGGGTCGTGCACATTCGTGGTGGTTCCTTCTGCGCGGAAGTCCACGCGCGGCAACCCGGGCAAACGAGCGACATAGATACCCGGGCGCAGACCAGATCTCCCCAGATTGCTGATAGGAAAGACGTTGTCGTGTGCGAAGGAATCCATGTAGACGGTTACCAGGTGATTGTCCCAAGGGGTTCGCCAGGTGAAGTCGAAGGTGCTGAAGCGAGCCCCCGGGTTTGCGGCGGAGAATTTGACGGCGGGCTGCGGAGCAGTGACGCTAAAGAAGCTGCGGAGAAAGGTATGGATCGTGATGGGGACGTCGCAGGTGGGCACACTGGAATACGGTTCGTTTCCCGTCGGCACAGCACAATATTGCCCCTTGCCTCCCCAGATTACGGAACGCATGAAGCCAATCTCCAGATCAGGGGCCGGCTTGAAGCTGACCTTTTCCATGTGGATCCAGGGGTCGTTCGGATACTGATGTCCTTTGAGGCTGCCGACCATGAAGTCATAGCGGAACAGGCCGACAATGCGCGATAACCCCGGGACATACAGTGGTTCCACTCGATTGATGCGGAAGGCGTAGATATCCTCCGCATTATTTGACCAGCCCATGCTGGCGCCCTGCGCTGGACCCAGCCATTCGTCGCTTTTGCCGAATGAGAATTCGTGGCCGGCGAGATGGGCGGAGACATTGGCTTCGACGATCTGGGAGGTATCCTGGCCGGCGATAACGCCTACCAGGGTCGTCGGTTGGAGAGCGTAGGGAGTTTCATCGATGGCCGCAAGCTGTGCGCCCACAGCTGCGGAGTAGCCCATTGCTGCGGGAGAGTGCTGATACTCGGTGCGGACGATCAGGCTGAACCGCCCGCTGCTGGCTTCCGCGCTGATGCCGGTGAGGTTATTGAAGCCGGGCTCATCGGGCCGTCCATAGTCGTTTACAATCGTTTGGCCGAAGTGAAAGCTGTCGTTGAGGATATCTCCATTAATTTCACGTACGCGAGTGTAGACGCTTGCCGCTCGGAGCGAGGGCGAACGGTCATCGGCCAACTCGGGGGCCAGCTCCCTGCGCAGGCGCGCATTGATCTCGATGGCTTCACCCGGCGCAGTGGTCGACTGCAGCGATTCCTGCGATAGGGTCAGCATGTGGGCCAGCGAAGCACGCGTCCAGGGGCGCAGGCCAAGGTAGGCCGTGGGAAGGTAGCCCAGGTAATAAAGGCGCAAGGCAGCGGAGTAGATCCAGCTGTCGACTGGAATGTAGGAGGAACCGGCGGTGCTGCTGGAGGCCGCGGCTACCTCGCTATGAGAGGGTGTCGGCTCCCCGCTCTGCGCAAACGCCGATGTTTCCAGTACCAGGAGCGCGGATAGAGCGACAAAGAACGCACGCATCGGCAGTCGGCGTGCGCGTGGGACAAATGCGTTTGAGAAGATCGTTGCGTCCCTCCACGCTGGCTGGCGGTCGACGTTTCCAAGCTGGTTAGCTGCTTGCGAAACATAGGGCTCATGCAAAGATTGCACTCGGTGGCCCAAAGAAGATTGCTTACTTCGCATGCGGTAGCCTGGACTCACTAAAGTCGACTGATTCCAGGGTCAGTATAAGTCCTATGCTTACCCGATGAACCATTCGCGAGGGCCGTCCTCTCAACCGAAGGTTGATCGAGGACGCCTTAACTCATAGTACGAAATCTTCGATGCTCCGGCCAAACCAACCTAAAAACCTTGCCATCCTAGAAAGATTGCCAGCGAGTGCCGATAGCTGGACTGCATCGGCGAGGTCACCGTGGAACCTGATGCAGAGGACAGATGCCTGAAAGGCGGTGAGATGTGGCAGATCAGTTCTACGGCCCCTGGGAATCGCGTTCGGCTACCAGCGAAGAGGGCGCCACAACCACTGGCTGGGATTTCATCGAACCAGCGAATCCCTGGCCGTTAGCCAGCCAGATTCGCCAATTGCTTGGGGAAGACTACGAACTCGATCCGACCTTCTTTGAAGAGATTTGGACATCTGGCCAGCCGGCCACAGTCGAAAGCCGCCAAAAGCCAAGGGATCGCGGCGCAGCGGTAGATTTCCAGAGTTGCACCTTTGCGGAGCTCAGCGGACTTGGGAATTTCGTCTTCACGCAAGAGAGTGAATGGTCACACGACTCTCGCCCCTACGCGCCGTCCGCTATGCCGAGTGCATCCTATGCAGCAAACTGGTTGCAGGAGCCTCTTGAATATTCCCGAGTGCGCACGGACCAGGCATCGGCCGTGGGATCAGCGGCATCCGGCGAGGATGCCAAAGATCGCGCCGTGTTCTGTTCCATGCGGTACCAGCGTGCATGCGAGTTGCTGAGCGTTAGTACGTACAGTACGGAGGCACAGATCAAGGCTGCCTACCACCGAATGGCTGGGCAGTGGCATCCTGACCGGCTCGAACGCGGGAGCGAGGAGCTGCGCGCACTCGCAACCAAGCAGATGACCGCGATCAACGAGGCTTACAGTTATCTGCGGAGCTACTCGCCGATGGCATGCTGCTGATCGATTGCGTGAGTGACACACACGCTGCTCAGTCGGGGAGAAGCAGAATGATGAGGACCAATCCCTCGATCGCAAACATCCTGAAGGCTGCATCCTGTCCGTTCCACAGCTTCGATTGCCACATCATGAACCATTCCGCGCCGATGCATAGAAACGCTACAAACCACTGCAGCATACCCGAGGTCAACGCTACCACTCCTACCTGCTTGGCTTGTTGGAACTCTGACGGCGGGCTACTGAGAGCGCGCAGCAGGGACATACTTCCCCACCAGCTGAGAGATGCGTTGAGTATCTCCCATGCGATGATGCCAAGATAGAACGCGAGATGCATCCAAGGTGCGCGGATGGCGCGGCCCATGCCATGATTGCCGGGGAATGTGGAATCCATCATGAGGACGTGGCGCACGAACTGGTAGTTGGAATCGAAGTCGGTGAGGTTATTGAACGCGACGAGAGTGAAGTAGAAGGCAAACGCCGCCAATAGAAGAATCTTGCAGATTCGAATCGCGGTCATCGAGTGCCTCCTTCCATAAAGGTCGCGAAGTAGCGACGTAGCGCGCGCAGAGTCGCGTCGTCATACTGCGGGCTTGCTGCCATCTTCGATTGCGGGTTGATCTTCTTTGGGAAGCGCACATAGGCATCGAAACGCTTTGGGTCCGTGACGGCTTTTTTCGCTACATCGTCCCAGAGAACCGTGGACTTCTTCCCTCCCTCGCCAAGGCGGCTGTGACATCGAAAACAATTTTGACGCGCGATAGCATATCCTGCCTGCACAGACGGGTCGTTGGCCGCGGATCCATATGGCTCGATGGGGGCATAGACGGTTTGTTCCCGGCGTAAGTCGAGGCGCACGACTCCCCACGGAACCTGCGCCTCGTCTTCATGGGATAGAACATGGAAGGACGGTCTGAAGCTGGGATGAGACACCATGAACGGCCCCATCGCCATGCCGTCGACGCCCAATGGCCAGTGGTCCGGCTGCTGGCCGTTGACCTTGAGAACCAGCAGTGGATGATGGGCGCTCACATAGGACGCTGGGTAGTGCGCCGCGTACTTGTCGTTACAGATCGCGATCACCATGGTTGCATCCTTCGGCGCGCCCAGCCATTTGGGCAACGTATCGAACGCGACACCACTGATCTGCACCGTCCTACCGAAGTTTGTATCGTCGGTGACGGTGTAGCTCTCTTGAGGAAGAGACAGCAGTTGCTCGTAGGACACGAATCGCGTTTCGCCCTGCGGAATTCCTTGAAGCGATCCACCAATTTCCAGGTCGCTAAGGGAGTGGCGCGTGGTATGAAGCACGAGGGGTTGTGCCGGCTTGAAGGCGGCTATGCATACAGTCATCCCGCACAGCACGAAAAGTGCCACCAGAGAACGGCTTGTATGGGTCATGCGCTAATAGTAGCCGAAATCGGTTCAACTTCCTCCTCGGGATCGCAAACTTGCATGCTAAAGTAGCTTTCACGATGGACCCATTCGACGCGCTGCAACAGCTTGGTCTGGAATTGCCCGCGCCACCTGCGCCTGGCGGCAACTATATGTCGGCGAAGACCTCTGGCAATATCGTGTACCTCGCCGGCGTTGTCTCCCAGACAGCCGACGGCGTTTTGACGGGCACGGTGGGACTGGATCGGTCGATTGATGAGGGATACGCTGCCGCCCGTGCGTGCGCGCTGTTGCAACTCGCTGTGCTGCAGCGACATCTTGGATCGCTCAGTAACGTGCGAAGCATTCTCACGGTCAATGGTTACGTCAACTCTGTTGCGGGATTCGCCGACTCGCCAAAGGTTATCAATGGCGCTTCCGATCTGCTTCTTTCCGTATTCGGAGAGGCTGGGCGCCATGTACGCGCAGCTGTCGGCGTGAGTGGCCTGCCGCGCCATGCGCTCGTCGAACTTCAAATGACGGTGGAGATCTGATGGCGGAACGTGCGGCGGCTACATCTTCGATCACAGCGATTCGGCAAAGTTACATCCGAGAAGATTCCGATCCTCTGTACGTGCTCAACGCAGCACTTGAGCGCGCCAACAGCAACGCCAGCCACAACGTTTATCTCGCGCAAGATCAAGCGTGGTCGCGCAACGAGGCGCGCAAGCTTCGCCGGGAAGACATCGACACGCAAGCTCTGTGGGGAATTCCCATCTCGCTCAAGGACTGCTTCGATCTTTCGGGCTTCCCTACTTCCTGTGGCTCCCGGTTCTACCGCGATCACCTTGGCGTGGCGACGACGGACAGTGCGATTGCTGCGAGACTTCGCTCTGCCGGCGCCGTGATCACGGGCAAGACGCATCTCCACCAGCTTGCGTATGGCATCACTGGAGAGAACCGCGATTTCGGCGACTGCCTGCAGCCACGCGACGCGGCAAGTCTTACCGGCGGCTCGTCGAGTGGCGCCGCGGCGAGTGTGCAGGAGGGATCGGCCGTGGCGGCGATCGGCACAGATACTGGCGGCTCCATTCGCGTTCCAGCCGCGCTGTGCGGCGTTGCCGGCTATCGATCTTCCGTCACGCTTAACACGGCTCGGCTATGGCAAGGGGGCTATCACTTAGCGGCCACGTTCGATACGGTGGGCTGGCTCTATCGCGATCTCGCGGATGGTCCGCTGCTGGGACACTCACTGCTCGGGCTGCCTATCGCGAATGCACCGTCAGTAGATGGTCTCCGCATTGGCATTCCGAACTCCCACTTGATGGAGGACTGCGCGCCCGACGTCCTCACTGGTTTCGAACTTTGGCGATCTCGTTTCCAAGAGTTGCAAGGAAGCGTTGAGAGCTTTGACGCTAACCTCTGGTCGGATGCGATGTCGATCTATGCTCCTCTCGTGGCGAGTGAGGCAGCAGCGGTTCATCAAGGCTACTTCCATCACTTCGAGCCAGCGATTGGCGAACGACTGGCGTGGGGAGCTTCCCTGTCGTCGATCGAACTAGTGCAGCATCGCCAAAGGCTTGCAGTTTTTCGCGATGCTACCGATGCGCTCTTCCAACGCTACGATTATCTGTTGCTTCCGTGCGCGCCCATGTCCTCCATCGCCGCAGGCAAAGATCACGCGGAGACTCGCGCACGTATTCTCCGCTATACGACGCCGATCAGCCTCGCAGGGCTTCCTGTTGTCACGCTGCCAATGTTTCAGAAGGGCGTCCCAAGTGGAGGCTTACAGCTCTTGGGGCCGCAGGGTAGCGATGCGGTGCTGCTGGCTTTGAGCGCTTCTCTCTCAGAGAAATTCGAAGAGGGTATCACGCTGCGTAACCTTCCGTGAGACAACGAGGGACGTGGGCGTTATCGGGAGAGTTTTCCTGGCTCGTCATCCTTGCTGCTCGATCGGATAAAGACAAATGTAGCCGAGGGTTTTGCCTGACCGAGGAATAACGTTATGGTGAGCCTGGTCCCGTCGGGTGACAGATCATAGAGATAGCGCGCCGGTATGTCGAAGTCGTCGACGTGGATCCACTCGCTAACTACCAGGGTATTGTCTTTCCATGTGGCAGCAATGCCGAACAGCCGAGCGGGCGGAATGTGAATCTCTTCGCCCGAAGGAAAGACTGTCTTGCGGCCATCGGTAGTGAAGTGGAGCACGTAGCTCTGGGGTTGGTGCTTGTAGATCGCGGAGACCGTCTCGGTGATTTCGGCGTCATGCTGCTCGATGATGTCGGTGCGGCTGCTCGGCCCCTGCAGGTCACCATAGTCGCTGTGATCGACATCGATTTTCCAGACGCCGCTGAGGTCAGGAGGTCGCTGACCCCATGCGGAGGAGGCGAGGAGGAAGACGGTGATGCATGCGACGATGGCTCGGGTCTTCACGAGATGCTCCGGTCTATCTGACTGGCGAGGACGAAGAAAAAATAGGGCGAGGAGACCATGCGGCGGCCCAGTGCGAGGGTGCCGGGCCCATAACAAACTGCAGCGAACCTCCTGCCATGATGTCGTCATAGCGTATGACGGGATCTGCCAGTGGCTTTCCGTTGAGGGTTGCCGATTGGATATAGAGATTGGTAGCGGAGTTATTTGCAGCAGTCACCGTGAAGCGCTTGCCGTTCGCAAACTGAATGGTTGCTTTGCGAAATAACGGGCTGCCAATCAGATAGTTTCCGGATGCAGGATTGAATGGGTAGAAGCCGAGTGCTGTAAAGACGTACCATGCCGACATCTGGCCGCAGTCGTCGTCGCCGTCTAATCCGGAGGGAGCGTTGGCGTACTCGTCGTCTGCGATCTTCCTGACGCGAGCCTGCGTCTTCCAAGGTTCTCCACCGAAGTCATACAAATATCCGGCATGATGGCTTGGCTCGTTGTCGTGACGATTGTGATCCCCTTCAAAATAGGCGTCGAGCTGGGCATCATATTTTTGATTGCCACCCATCAGCTGAACGAGCCCAGGAAGATCATGCAATACATCCCAGGTGTAGACCCACTTGCTTCCCTCGGTCCATCCGTCACGGGGGCTGGCCCATGATCCATCAGCGTTTCGAGCCTGCATGAAACCTGCCTGTGGATTGAAGAGATTCTTGTAATTCAACGAGCGTTTGAGGAAGAACTCATACTCGTCCGTCTTGCCAAGCGCCTTGGCGACCTGCGCTACACACCAATCGTCGTAGGAATCTTCGAGCGTGCTGGAGGCGGATTCCGCGGTCTTATCGTTGGGTATATATCCGAGCTGCTTGAGATAGGTAAGACCGCCGCGAGCTTCATAGGGAGTATGCTCCTCGCGGTCTTTCCACTTCATGGATGTATCGCGATTGGGCGGGGTCATCGCATCTTTATAGA
>FSXA01001096.1_pt1 | contig 9807 bp, 9 predicted proteins | sample 1638081 | NCBI WGS metagenome assembly FSXA01 (sample SAMEA3914788, study PRJEB12502) | metagenome | biome: forest; material: soil | place: Canada | collected 2011-07-03 | depth 0.1 m
ACATACATCAACGTTGCACGCTGCCCGGCTTGCGCAGTCATTGTCACGACCTCCGCAGAGAGGCTCTGCGGAGTAGAAAGATGCTGTAAAATTACATGGCAGCTACGCTTATTTGACTCAAAACGGTCGATCCTAATTCCATTCCACAAAACACATCAGCAATCCGACATCCCGCATTAAACAGGATTACATTTTTTGTCGTTTTATACCTATAAGTGCAATGTGGTCATGCTTTGCGTATCTCGCGAGGATGATACATGGGCGGGATCGCAGTGCCTTAAAGGCATATCTTCGGTTGGATTGCCGGCACTCCACGACCAGAATGGCCTGGGTCGATTCATATAAATATTGTGATCAACGTGGGGACAATATCGCCACCGAGTCACAGGCTGGGTTTGCATCTGGATGATCTCATCCCGCGACAAACCATGGTCATGCTCGGTACATGATTGATAGCTTGTTATGACTCGGACCTCCCCAACCTTATTAGATTTTCTCACTTTTGTCTTTTGATTTGCGGTTGACTTGATTGAGACTCTCAGGAGCGCGCGACGTGCTCCGAATAGTATTTCAGCGTTACTTTTCTTCCCGTTGCATCAAAGATTGGAACCCGCCTAATCCCTGTCCGGTGCGCCACAAAACTGGCTGTGGTTGCCAGAACGCCCATGCCATATTTCACGCTGCACCAAAAATTGATGGAAGAGGCTTCTTCGAAGTAGCTCGTCGGACAGGAAATCTCCCCGATACGAAAGCCGAACATCACAGACTGGGCAATCATCTGGTTGTCGAAGACAAAGTCGTCGGAGTTCTCAAGCAACGGTAAAGTCTGCAGCAACTCCCGTGAAAACGCTCGAAATCCCGTGTGGTATTCCGACAGTTTCACCCCAAGAAACAGGTTTTGAAAGGCTGTAAGCAGGCGGTTCGAGATGTACTTATATTTCGGCATCCCGCCCTTCAGCGCTCCACCTCCCAGTACTCGTGACCCCAGCACGAGGTCATACACCCCACTGGCGACCATGTCCGCCATCGCTGAAACCAGGGATGGTGTGTACTGGTAATCAGGATGCACCATCACCACGATATCGGCACCCGCTGCGAGTGCCTCCCGGTAGCAAGTCTGCTGATTGCGTCCGTAGCCATAGTTCGCATCGTGAATAAAGGTTTGCACTCCGAGACTCTCTGCGAGGGCGGCGGTCTTGTCTTTGCTGGAGTCATCGACAAGAATTCTTATGTCCACGACGGCAGGAAGTTCCCGCACGGTTCTTTCCAGCGTTCTTTCTGCGTTGTATGCCGGCATCACAACCGCGATGCGCTTTCCGTTGATCATGACCTCACCCTCTCACTGCAATCTTCCTGAAACGGTTGAATCAGAATTTGCTGGACGTACGGCGACACGTGCCCCCGACCCGGGCACCGTATACGGAGAGATCTCTGCCGGCTGCTGATCGGGTTGCACAAGCCATACGTTCCGGTCCTTGTAGTAATGAATGAGTTCAAGATCATTTGCGGCATCCATCCCCCGCGCCCAGATGACATGGGAGCCATCGATGTCCGCAGCGTTATAGACCCATTCGTTGAAGACATTATGGCCGGAAGAATATCGCACGATCACGAGTTGTTTCCCGGGGAGTTGTTCCAGTCCGTCTTCGATATGAGTTCGCGCCGTGCCGAAGTGGCCTGGGCCATACCACGTGAAATTCCATTCTGACGCTGGCGATTCGGGAAGTCTAAAATGAAGGGGTCCCGCACATAGCCGCAATCCAGCCACCACGAAGCAGACGGTTACGGTCAACCTTACCAGCGCGATGCCTACAGGCTGCCCTTCAGGGGTCCAACGCCGGAGATGGCGCATGGCCTGCAAACCAATTGCATAGAAGGCCGCCGTGAAAGGAGCAAGATAGTGAGGGAGGAGAAAGATCTCAATCCCCATCCCAACCATCAATACAAGCACGCACAGAACCAGGAACCGGATGCGGCGATCGATGAGGACCCGTCTCATCATGACGAGGGAAGGGAGCAACGCGATGCCGGAGAAAAAGAGAATCCCTCTCACTGCTTTGAGCAGAGTCTCACAGAGAAAGCCGGACAGGGTATGGTAGTTCTCCAAGCCTCGAAGCTCACCCTCATAATAGAAGCGCCGCATTGCTTCGTGTTGGTAGGCTGGCTCAGGCCGCTGCGACTGCCAGACAAAATACGGCGCCATGGCATACGTGTTGCGATTGATGGTGTAGGGCAGGGTGAGGGGGTTTCCGAATGCGCGGTAGTTGTAGTATGCCATCCATGCTCCAGCTGCAACGACCAGCGCCAGCGGGACAGCGGCGCGGCGAAGCAGCAAGCTGCCGGTCGGCCGATTCTTTCCGAAGAACATCCAGCGGACTAGAACGACTGATACCGGGAGGCAAAGAAGAATGCCTTCGTAGGGACGGGCCGTGGCAAGGAGAATGACACCGACCGCCAGCAGCAGACTGTCACGAAGCTGCGCGGCTTTCATAAACCGCGGGAGCGCTCCCAACACAAGAGCTCCGCCAAGAGCCACGATCGAGCCGGCGCCATGGTAAGTATTGATCCAGTAACTAAAAAGGCCCAGGTGCAAAATCGCCAGAATCCCGCCCAGCAGCGCCCACCGCGGCGGTAGCCAGGCCTGCAGCATCCAGCAGATGGCAGCGCACATCAGTGCGCTGACGCACAATAGACCGTACCAAGGATGCCCCAACAACACCTTGCTCCCGGCCAGCACCAGCCCCTGCGCGGGAAAGTACATCGACATATACGTCGGCTGCATGCTGATGTGGATGCTTTCGAAATGAACCCACATGGCTGGAGTCGGATTGGACAATCTTCCAGATGCAAAGGTGTCCGACGCAAGCAGGAAACTGAAATCATCCGGAACAAAGGGAAGAGGAATGGGACATAGGGGAAGAATCGCAAGCCGCAGCAGGAGCGCAGTAACACCAACGACTACGATCGCCAGGCCTTGCTTTCGCGCTAACTGCCCGAAGGCACGCTCAACGCGAGAGAAATAACTGGAACCAAGCCGGGGCCAGCAGAACGCCACCGCAATTGCGACCGCAGTAAGGCCACACTCAATCGCCATCAGCGAAGTGCCGCGGCCTGAAGAAGGAGACAGGGTCATATCCGAATAATCCGCATGAAGGCATTCATGCCCGCACGCCAGCTAGTGGTTGATAGGACAGAATTTCGTCCGTTGCGGAACGAGATCCGTCAAATTCACTTATCAAAATCCGGACAGGGGTAGCGGTATTGGCGAGAATCACGGCACGCGGCAATGACCGCTGGGGGAGTGAGATGTTGCGTGTCTCCGTTATGACATAAAGAGGACGCTGTTTCGCCTCTTCATACGTCTTGGCGAGATAGTCACCGATGCCGCCAAGTGCCAACAGGATCATTCCCGAGAAGGCGCATTGCAACGCGACGGCCGAGGCCCATCCGGGGACAAGGGTCGTCGTCCATAGCGCAAGATACAACACTCGCGAGAGGTATAGGAATCCGGCACAACTGAGTATGCAACCGGCGGCAACGCTGATGCGCAGCGGGAATGCCGAAAACGAAGAGATACCGGTCCAGGCAAAGCGCAGCATTTTCAGCAATGAGTAGTTAGTATGTCCAGCGACGCGGGAGCACCTCTCAAAAGGAAGGAAGGCTTCCTTCATGCCGAGCCAGGCGACCAGTCCGCGCATATACCGGTGCTGTTCACGAAGGGAGCGGATCGCACCGACTGCCCTTCGGCTGAACAAGCGGAAGTCGCCAACATCGGGCGTAATCTGCTGCTCCGAGATGTGTGACAAAGTACGATAAAAAAGCGCCGCTGTCCACCGTTTGAACATGGTGTCTGTCTCGCGTGAGATTCTTTTGGGGGACACAACGTCGTAGCCCTGCTCGAAGAGGGCCAACATGCGCGGCAATAACTCCGGGGGATCCTGCAGGTCGCCGTCCATTACGACGACGGCGTCGCCGTTGGCAAAATCCAGACCGGCGGTTACTGCCGCCTGATGGCCGAAGTTTCGGCTGAAGCGGAGCAGTTTCACACGTCCGTCGTCGAGGGCAGCCTGCTCAAGAACCTCTGATGTCGCATCAGTGCTGCCATCATCGACGAAGATGACCTCCCACGTCCGCCCGCGAAGTGTGGCGTGAAGGCGCGCGAGCATCAAGGGGACAGTGTCCGCCTCGTCTAACACCGGAATTACGACTGAAAGGAGCATTACCCATTCCTGAGTGCCTTACTTGAAGATGCTAGGGAGTGGGACGGATAGCTTCCTAGCACGCGATTAGCGAGCCATGAGGATCAAGCTATTTTTTGTATAGAGTTTCAATCTTCATCTCAGCGGTCTCCATTCAGGATGTGCCGCGCCATTTTCCTTTGCAAGGGAGAGTACGTGGAACAGTTGCCTGCCATACGTATCCCCCCCACCTAGGATCAAGCGAGCTTGTTTTGAGCTCGCCCTCCATTTTCCTGAAATGGATTAAGTTGTATACGTCGTGAGCTTTGTGGCAATGCTGTTAAAAGCGGTATTGATATTGGTGGCCACGGTACCCATGCCCGCCGTCGCTGCGAACGCGATCAGGGCAACTACGAGTGCGTACTCGATTAGATCCTGGCCATCTTCGTTGTTGAGAATACTCTGGATCTTGATAGACAGCTTCCAAATTTGATCTTTCATGTGATTCCTCCACAAATTGATTAGATCCAGCCGATGACTGGGATGCCTTACTGTAAAGCAAGGGAGATGCCATGTTGATTGCATCTTTCGCTATTGATAATTAGCCCCTTAGCTGGTTCACGTCGCGCTTCGTTGTGAACCATCGTATACAGCGAGACCTAGAAAGATACTCCGCGTATACAGGTCCAGGAATATCTCTAGTTAGTGGTAGTCACTCGGCGGCAAGGCGGCGGAGAATTCGAGCATATCCCCCGGTTTCGTTCCGGTCCTGCGGATCGAGCCCGCGGCAAGCTCGAGCACGGAATGCGCAGAGAAGCAGATTGACAGCCGCCAAGGTGGCACATCGTTCCTGACCTTCTGTACTCGCCTGTCGCGGTCGAGGTAGACAAGATCGATCGGGAATTGCATTCCTAGGGTATGGACGGCTTCACAGGGAACGATCCACAGACCTTCTCCTGCAGAGAGCATCCCGCGCCCAAGTAAGCCCTTTCTGCGCTTAGCACCGTTGTCGGCCACTTCCACCCAATGGGCAAGTTCAGCCTGCCGCGTCAGATTCGAGATCCTCAGGCGCACATACGGCTTCCTAAAACGGCGCTTGGAAATGTGGTCCAATACCCATCGGGTCAAAGACATGGTTTAGAGTCCCACCTTTACTGGGGTACCAGGGGAGGGGGTGGTGCCGTGCCCGTGCCACTCGGGGGAGAACTATAGATTGCCCCAGGAGACGTGCTGTTGATCACCAGCGGCTGCTCAGATTGAATGCTTTGAATCAATTGCTCTACCGGCATCGTTGCGGGGGGAACAGGGAGTGGTTTAGCGCCCGTAACGTTTGCGCCCGGTGTAGTCATCGGAATGTCTGAGTTGGATGGCAGAAATTTATCAGGATATTTCAATTCAGGCAAACGCGCGCCGACCGGTATGGGAGCAACGATCTCCGGCGTCACAATCACAATGAGTTCCGTGTTAGTCCGAGTCTTTGATATCGACTGGAAGAATTTTCCCAACACGGGAATTTTTCCGAGAAAGGGTATCTCCGAGAAGTTCTTGGTCTCGCGCTTGTCGAGGAGTCCCCCGATGGCAAAGCTCTGCCCTGCACTCAATTCGACTTCCGTATTCACTTTTCGCGTATCAAGAGCAGGAACAGTGAATCCCGAAATAGTCAGGCCGTCGGCAAAGTCCAGCGAACTGACCTCCGGAGCGACTTGAAGACGGATCGTACCGCGGGGGGTGATGGTGGGGATGAAGTTCAGACGAACGCCGAACTCCTTGAATTGGACCGTGATTGCCCCGGCTCCGCTTCCCGTAACGCCCTGGACTACGGGGTACGGATACTCGCCCCCCGCGAGAAAGCTCGCCTGCTTTCCATTGGCCGCCAACAGATTGGGTTCGGAGAGAATCTGCAGCACTCCCTCTGTTTCCAGGGCCTCGATGGTGGCGCCTAGATTCAAGTCCGGACGGAAGATGAAGAGGTTCAGTAAGCTCGATAGAGCCGCCGTTGTGGGACTGGTCGCGGTGAGCGATGGAGGAGAGAACTGTTGCGTGCTGATTGCACCGATGCTGTTCGTTGCGCCCGTACTAAACAGATTTATGCCAAGTTGCTCGGTCCGGGTCCGGTCGAGACTGGCAAAACGGACCTTCAACAGAATCTGCGGTTCGGCGGGAGGAACATTGACGTACAGCAGATTAACGACTTTGCCCGCAGTGGATGCGATCTGGACTGCGCGATCCGAGCCGTTTAGATCCGTCACTGTGCCGCGGAGAAAAATGATGCCGCCCTCGGAGGTGACGCGTAGCGTCTGCCCGGGAAGCTCCGTCCTCAGTTCGCGACGGAGGGCCTCCATACGGTCATCAGTGAGGGAACTGCTTGCGCGAACCTTCACGTTGAAGAATTGCCGCCCCCCCCCCACCTGCCAAACGATGAGAGTCGTTTCTCCGGGGGCTTTCCCGTTGATCACAATTTCGGTCGGGCTGACGGCGGCGGCCTCCGCGAATTCTCCTGTACCTACAGCGATCCGCTCAATGGACCGGGCGCAGTCGACCAGCACAGATTTGCCCACCGCGACCACGAGATCGTTCGCGGAGTCCTGTGTAGATCCCACGGCTGCTTGCGCACGGGGCCTTGGTGTCTGAGCCTGAAGGGTCGCCCTCGCACAGATAACAAAAGATAAGGCACAAAAACACCCGATGGAAATGCGAGCTCTCACTATTTCCCCTCACTAGAATCAAATTTCACTTCACTCCGCTTGGATCCGTTGAAAACTTGGATCAAATAAATCCGGGATGCTGGCTTAACAATGCCGTGAGGCATAACCGCGGATCTCAGCTTCGGTGGTGCACCATTCTTGTCGGCAAAGAGGGTTGACATTGCAGTCCCGGAAGGCTGGGTAATCTGCGTATCCAGCGGGTTTCGCAGGACAAGCTGAATGTGCGTCTGATTACTGGCCAGACTCAGACTTTCCGCCTGCTCCGGCGTGACCAGTAGGTTGACGACCTGAACCGGCTTCGGCTTCCCTTCCCCGTCCTTCTGGATATCTGTGCCTGCGGATAGGACCTGTATGTTCTGAAGGAGCGTCTTCACCTTCGGCCCCTCATTCGTGTTCACGACGCCGGGAGGATTGCCCGAGATCAAGACATCCACGCGCATTCCCGCGGTCACAAATCCGGCCACCCCCACTACGTCATCGACTTTGACAGCGCAGGCCCTCATGCCTGGGCTAATGGTAGCGGCCAGTCCTCCGCCAGAGCCGACAGCGGCCAAGCGACTCTCCATAACCGGCTCTCCTTCGTAAAGGTTCGAGACCACACCGCGGCCGACGGCATCCTTAAGATCGAGAATGACTCCCTTCGGAACAGCCCCTAACATCTCGGAAGTTCCTAGATCCGTATTTTGGAGAACTGTGCCTAGCTTTATGTCTTTGGCAGCCACAATCACACGCGTGGTGCTGTGCTGGACTGCCATCATGCGTTTGCCGACCAGACGGTAGACCAAGTAGCTGCATGCGGCGGCAACGATAAACGCGCTCAAGAGAATAACCAATACTCTTTTATTCATTCACGGACCTATCCAAGAGGGCTGCATAGCCGGCTCTGCCTTCGTCCCGTTAGTGGCAATTCCTGCGCCAAACGAGCAAATGCTCTATCAGACGGAGAATCATGAATTTAGAAGGTGGGCCGTAAAGGTAGTGTGACCCTTTGTATACCAACTGCATCATCTGTGTAGTCGTGTAGACACCGCAGGAAAGCGACTCCCATTTTGGCGGCTTTGCGGCCATATGGGGTTGGTCTAAAAATTGCAACTGTGGAATGCTGACCTCGCCCGCTTGGATTGGACTCTTGTAGAAACCCGCTGGCGATGCAGACGAGCAGGAGTTTTGTCGATCATGAAGCCTTCCCATATCATTACGCTCTTCAGCGAGCCGCCTCCCCCGCGGAGGGGCCCCTCTTCTCTTATGGTTTCAATCCTGGTGCATGGCGCAGGATTCGGTTTGCTCGCTCACAGCCTGAGGCACATTCCACGCATAGAAGACAAGTCTGTCCTCCAACGCTATTCGATCCGGCTTCTGAACCCGCTCAAAACAGAATCGCAAGCGCAGCAATCTGCCGCCGCAGGTTCCAATCGCCATGGACCGCAAGCTATTGCGCGCGCGGTTGCACCCATTGGCAGCGTAGCGCCGTGGCCTTACGTCACAGCGCACGACGCACAACTGCTCTCTGCTGCGCAAACGCTCGTGCAACCGGATGCTCCGCCCGATTTGCTGCTTCCGCACGAGATCCCGATCCCGGTCGTCGTCATGTGGTCGCCGGATAATTCCCCGAGCAAAACAATCGTTCCACCTCCTCCTCAAGCAGCTACAGTCGCCGACGTACTCCCGTCCCTGGCTCAGCCGAACCATGAACCAGACTTGGCCGACCTCAAGATAGCGGCCACTATCTTCGCTGCCGACACTCCTCAGATTCCTTCGAGCACGACTGCACCACTCGTCATTCGCGGCCCGAATTGGTGAAGCAGTTGCCTGAGACCGCGGCGAAGCCGCTTGAGCAACCAACTCCCGCCAGGGTGGTGTCCGTCTCCGATGTTCACGTGCAGGGACCAGTCGAGATTCCCCTCGCCAATGCAAGCTTGCAGGCATTGCCGTCAGAGCAGCAGACGCCGGGACGGCCAGGAGAGTCGACGGGAGAAGCCAACGGCAGTCGCCACAGCAAACAAATGGAGATTGGCGCAGGAAATAGCTCCGGCGACCAGAGAGACAATACCGCCTCAGGCGTTCAATCTATAACTCAGAATGACGCGAATGCCGCACATGGCCAAACCTCTCCCCCAGATGCCATACCCGGCGCAGGGCCGACTAGCGGCCCTGGAGATGAACCTTCGGTCACCCTCATAAACTTGCCGAAGAATGGTCAGTTCGGAGTCGTTGTGGTGGGCTCTTCGCCGGCAGAAGAGTATCCAGAGATGGTTGAAATCTGGCGTGGCAGGATGGTCTATTCGGTCTACCTGCACGTAGGTCTGGGTAAAAGTTGGTTGCTCCAGTACTCGTTGCCGCGCGGCCAGGAAGCTACGGAAGCCGGGAGTGTCAGAAGTCCTGAGGCGCCGTGGCCATACGAGATTCTTCGGCCTCACCTCGCCGCGAGCGACTACAACTCGGATGCGATCCTAGTGCATGGCTTTGTCAATCTAGCCGGTCGATTCGAACGGTTAGGTATCGTCTTTCCCACCGAGGTCGCGCAAGCACAGTTCTTACTTAATGCGCTGCAACAGTGGCGATTCAGGCCCGCGCTGCAAAATGGAAAGCTTGCCGCCGTGGAGATATTGCTAATTATTCCCGAAGAGCCCCATTAGAAATGACATTCCACTAAATCATCTTCCGTTAGGGTATAAAGCCGCAGGCTATAGCACGAAACGATTCTTTCTGAGGGGTTCCCCGGGGATACCCTCGCGAAACACCATATCTCCAATAAGACGCTGAAACTTACGGCTACATTACTCATTTAATAGTGGGACGGCTCAAGTCGTCAATCCGGAGAAGAGAAAAACGGACTCCACGAGCGAGCTTCGCGATGCCTATTTGTGCTCCATTTTCATTATTATAGGTGCTCGGCAAATAACCCATGCGCCACTCGATTCTCC
>FSXA01000576.1_pt1 | contig 9766 bp, 4 predicted proteins | sample 1638081 | NCBI WGS metagenome assembly FSXA01 (sample SAMEA3914788, study PRJEB12502) | metagenome | biome: forest; material: soil | place: Canada | collected 2011-07-03 | depth 0.1 m
AAGTCATCGGGGCTGTATAGCTCGTTCAACACGCGATGAACCCAGTGCTGCGTTCTGTCGCGCCGCCCGGCGGCCGTGAACAGATACAGAACGTTGTGTGCGGGTTGATTGGAGTGGGCGTACTGACCGAAATCGACCGCAGCCATCTCGGACATCTCGTGGATCTCAGTGCCATAAGCGCCGACGCGGAAGCGAGGTGGCTGTTGCAGCATCTGCTCAAGGCATTGCACAAAGGATTCGCGGCCACCGTAGCTGTCAATCAAACCGTCGGCGTCGTGCCACGCGTTGAAGCGGTACTGCCACGGACCACCTTCTACGTAAGCTCCGCCCCAACTGTAGGGATCGAACGGCTCAAGCCACCGGCCATCCGCCAACTTACCGCGCATGAACTTTTGCTCGACATCGAAGACATGCTTCCAGTTCGCGGACCTTTTCTCGAACATCGCGGCATCCTGCTCCGCACCGGCAGCGCGGCCTACTTGTGCGATACAGAAATCCCCATATGCGAGATCCAGCGTTTGTGCGACGGCGCCACCGAACGTATCCGCGTGAAGATAGCCGAGCCGCAGAAATTCCTTGATGCCCACTCGGCCATATCCCTTACCGGGATCTCCCTCTTGCGTAGCGTGCTTCTTCAGGCCTTCATAGGCTACGTGAACGTCGAAGCCGGGGACGCTCTTCGCTACGCCTTCAGCGAAGACAAAGTCGATCGGGCTGCCGGTCATACCGCCGCGATAACCGGGGCACGGGAACTGCGGAAACCATCCGCCCTCCTTATAGGCATTGTTCCAGCCTTGCAGGATCTCACCGAGCCGCTCAGGATAGAGCAAGGCCATCATCGGATACCAGGCGTGATAGTCGTCCCAGAAGCCGTGGTCGGCATACAAAACGCCTGGCTCCACGTTGCCGGTGTATGGGCTGCGATGGACTGTCTGCCCTTCCGCATTGCGTTCATGCCACATGCGAGGAAATAGCTGGGTTCGCCACAGGCAGGAATAGAACGTGCGCTTCTGAGTGTCGCTCGCTCCCTGGATGCGGACACGGCTGAGCGTCTGTTGCCAGACCGCAGCGGCAGCATTTTTTATTTCCTCCAGGGACTGGCCACCAATCTCCTGCCGCAGATTGCGCTCCGCCTGCTCGCTGGAGATGAAGGACGTTCCAATGCGGAGGGTTGTTTTGGACGCTCCGTTGGCTTGCAAGCGAACCAGGGCAACGCGGCGTCCGTCGAGGGCCTGCACCTCGACGGACGCGATCGGAGTATCGAAATGGATTACGTAGTATGCGGCGAAATTCTGCTGCACGCCGCCTCGATTGTCGTGTGTGAGGGCGCATACTATTCCAGCGGAGAGGTCCGCCACCGCCTCGGCATCCTCGCCTGGAAGATCGATGTACAGGCCAGAGGAACCGGGGTCCTCAAACTCAAGGGCCATGAACGCGCAGTGCTCCGTCGGCGCCAACTCCACCCAGCAGCGGTAGCGCATCAATCGGAGGCGCATGAAGTGCGGGGAGATGCTGAGCTCCGCCGGACGGTAAGATGATGCACGCCTGTCCGGATCCGGTGAAGACTCACCCTGAAACGGAAGAAACGTGGCGTAGCCGTAGTCGCCGAGCCACGGACTCAACTGATGGGTGCAGCGAATGCCTTGCAGGCGGCGATCGTGGGGATGGAAGAACCAGCCGGGTTGCGCGCTCGACTGCAGCGTCCAATGCGCCATGCCAAAGGGCATGGCAACGATGGGCAGCGTGTTGCCACGGGAGAACTCTGGCGTTGAGTCAGATCCCTGCAAAGGATTCACATAGTGAAGCAGGTCTTCACCCTGCACGCTCGGGAGGTCCGAAGCGGGCGCGGAGTTTTCCACGAAGGCATCGCGCGGCTCTGCGCTGGAGGAGAGATGAGGAGAGAGCATGGCCGCCCCGCTCAGCTTCAGGAAGTTGCGCCTGTTCGCTTTCCATGCGTCCATGAAAAACTCCTGTTGTTTTGAAAATCTAAACGGATGCTTCGCCGGACGTGTCGCCCGGTTCATACGGAAGTGGCGGACCGGTGGGTCGTGCCGTTTTGCTGATGAACGGCTGATGTCCACTGGATTGGTATCGATACCACGACAAGGTTGGAGTCTAAAAGGCTAGCGCTGCGGCTGTCAAGCTAAACGCCGCATCCGGTCGACGGTACATGCCAGGAATCAGCAGCATCTCCAAGGAGAATCCAGATGGCCTAGCAGAGGTGTGTGCTGCTATTCACGAGTCGGCGGCAGCGATACCATGATAGAAAGGATGTTTACACGGGAGCATTGAGCGCTGCCGACGCGTTCCCCTGCCGGGAACCGTGCACGCATTCCATGGAAGTCGGCTATGACCAAGGGCAAAACCCGTCCTACACTTCACGACGTTGCAAGGCTGGCCGGAGTTGGCTCCACAACTGTCTCACGTGTCATCAACGGAGGCGAACATGTCGCTCCGGAGATGCTCGCACGGATTCAGAAGGTCATGTCCGAGCTCGGCTATGAGCCGAACCAGGCTGCGCGCTCGCTCAAGAACGCACGTTCGAAGACCATCGGCCTGATCATTCCGTCCATCGTGGACCCATTCTTTGCACACTTCGCGTCGGTTGCGGAACAGGTAGCGCGCGAAGAGGACTACGTCATTCTGCTGCTCACCTCGGAGGATCGAGCGGAGAGAGAGATGGTGGACCTCAAGATACTCGAGCGCCATCGTGTCGATGGCCTGCTGATTGTTCCTCCTCGAATCGGTGCGAAGGGGCTTGTGGAACAACTCAAGCAACTGGCTGTTCCTGTTGTTGCGGTGGATCGACCTCTGAGCGGTCAAACGTACTCACGCGTACTTTGCGACAATTTCCGCGCTGCGCAGATGGCGATGAGCCATCTGGTAGAGCACGGCCGCCGCCGCATCCTGGTGCTCGGCGGCGATCCGCGTCTGTATACCATTCAGCAGCGCGTGGAAGGATGCCAAAGCGTCATTGCTTCCGCGGGGTTAGACAGCATGATCGAGATGGGAGCCGGCGACTACGAGACCGCAGAGGCTCTCATAGCGAAGCGCATGAAACAGAAAGGCGGCCTCGACGCTATCTTCGGCTTATACAACCAGTCCACCATCCGCTCCTATGAGGTCTTGCAAAATCGTGGCGTCCCGGTTCCCGAGCAAGTAAGCCTCATAGGTTTTGACGACTTCGCATTAGCATCGACATTACGGCCATCCATCACGGTGGTTAACCAGGCCGTTGCAGAGATGGCCAGCACGGCGACTCGATTGCTGCTTAATCACATCCATGGCGAGACAACGTCGGCGCAACAGATCGAGATTGCCGCGAACCTCATCGTTCGACAGAGCTGCGGCTGCGCCCAATAGTCATCATTCCCTGCAAGCACCGTTGAGTCGGCGGCAGTACTGCGCCACGAAGTCCACACACCGCTGTGCGGCCGGTCCACTCAGCAGATCCTCCGTGACGAGGAACCCATGCAACGCGCCGAGCCACCGAACCGCCGTCACCTCTACACCTGCCTGAACCAGCTTCATCGCAAGCGCTTCGCCCTGGTCGCGGAGAACGTCGTATTCGCAGGTGACGATGAGCGTAGGCGGAAAGGCGTGAAAGCTTTCCACTCCCGCGCGAAGAGGTGACGCCAGCGCGTCATCACGCACCGGCGCTTCCGGAATATATTGCTCCCAAAACCAGGCCATCGCCTGCCTGCTCAGATTCGGATCATCCGCAAACTCGATGTACGAGGCCGAGTCCATGGCATGATCGGTGACCGGGTAGAGTAGCACCAGCGCGGCGGGAGCAGCATGCCCGGTCCTCTGCAACGCCAAAATATACGAGAGTGCAATGTTGCCGCCGGAGCTGTCGCCCGCCAGTACAAACCCATCCGCCAATAGCCTGAGCTCAGCTGCTACGCGGAGCGTGTCCTGAATTGCCTCCTCGCAGACATGTACCAGCTTGGGAAATTGCGTCTCTGGCGCCCGCGGATAATCGACGAATACGATGGCGCGGCGTGACTGCAACGCAAGCTGGTAAAGCAGCATGGTGTGCGTCTCGAGGCCGCCGAGCACCCACCCGCCCCCGTGCAGATAAAAAGTGATGGGTAAATCCTCATGTGCGTCGCGCGGGCGAATCACATAGACCGGACACGCAGCAGACGTGACTTCGATCAACTCAACCGGATAGTTCTCGAAGCTCGCGTTCTGCCCTTGCAGCATGCGAGCGCGTTCTTCGATGATCGTAAGCGAACCGAGAGGCGGAGCGCTCCTCAGATCTTCCAGGAACTTCCTCCCACGTTGCGGCAACCTTGCATACGCGCCGGTCGATGGGCCTGGTTCAACATCCGAGGCACCATCCGAAACTGGTCGCGCGTGATCGATGGAGTTCACCCGACTTGATCTCATCCCCTGGGCCGCTCATGGACGGACCTCGAGAGCTTCATCGCGCATCTCCTCTGGCAGTGGCCGCACGTGGTTGGACGGTAAGCCGCAGCGTCAGCGTTTGGTGAGGTGCAATGTCAATGTGGCTCGGCGATACATCAGCCCTCAAGACACGATCCTCCGCAACCGATGTTTCAGCAACCGAGATGACTCGCGCGGGAAGCGTCAACGCGGCAACGCTGTGTTTGCCCGCGATCTCCTGCAGGCGAAGCATGTAATGGTTTGGGATTCCGTCTTCGCTCGGCTTCAGATCGAGCACGGCCACGCCGGCATCGTCCACCGAAAGCAGCGAGCCAGAGGCCTTGGCGAGAGGAACCGAGGGCGGCAAGGCTAAGACCTCATTTGCGTCGTCCGATGTGCCGTCGCGATAAATCGCAATGGGATCGGCTGCACCGGAACTCGATTGGATAGCGAAGGAAAAGGTTCGCTCCGAGCCATACCCTGGCTCAAACGTGTCGAAGCTTTGAACGCCGAGGTCTTTGGTCTCGCCCTGGTCTGACTTCAGCATGACGGCCACATCCGCGCCCGCAACCTGCGAACCGTCCCACTGCAGCGTGTCGAAGAACGAATCCTTCTGCGTTAGTGTTGCGTTGTAGCCACTGTTGCTCCAGCAGATGGCATGGCGCGGCACAACCGCATCCTTGCGCGCACCAGGGAGCGTGTATTGAGGGAAGGATGCGACGCCGTTTCCGTCTTCCAGCAGGAGTTGACTGTCCTTGAAGCCGAATCGGAACCCAAAGGAAACATCGATCGCGTTCCTCTTGTATGCAACGAATGGCATGCGCGATCTGTCCATCGTCTCGGTGATCAGGATCCGTCTCTCCGCCTGCGGCAACGTAATCACCGTGCGAGGCCAAATGGAACCGGGACGCTCGATCGTCATCCGGTCCATCACGGCTCCAGTCTCGTGATGCAGCAGAACCGAGCTATCTGTCTTAGGCAATATCGATTCAGGCTTGATTCGCAAGGTGCCAGCTTCGTTTCCACGCGCAGCATCCATCAGTACCCGCCCCTGCTGCTTGTCCGTGATGCGAACGATGTTACCGTTGCCGTCGAGTTCTACATGATAGTACGGGCTCTCCAGCGCATTGTTCTGCTTCGGCGCTGACGAAGCAGGAGCCGCAGAGCTTTCAAGCCTATAGGTTCGATAACCTATAGCCGGCAAGTCTTTGGCTTCGAAGCAGAGCTCACCGTTCCGCGACCTTTGCGACGGAATGGCTTCCCCGCTTGCCGCATCGCGAAGAGCAGAGATTTCACCGATACCCTTCAGGCAGGTAAGACGTGAGGTGGTCCAACTCGAAGGGTTGAAGACCATCACTTGCTGTTTCGGTCCATGATCGCTATTGCCCGAAGATGCAAATTTAAGCAAGTCAGCATCGATCTGCCGACGCACGATGTTGGTCGCGTCCTGCAGCTTCGTCGCGTACTGCTCATTTTGCTGCAAAACTTCTTCGCGCGTCATCACCTTCGGCCAACCGGCCTCACCCGCACCGTTGTGCTCGTCATAGATGAAAAGGTCACGATATGCAGCTGAAAGCTGAGGTTCTGATCCTGCCTGTCGCCCACTCATACGCAGCAGCGAAGACAATGTCTCTGCTTCGGGCAAGCGGTCCTGCAGTGAGAGCGCATCCGCACTCATGGCAGGTGAGTTGGTCTTGACGCGCACCCACAAACTATTCCAGTCGCCGCTATACGTTGGAAAAGCGGAGGGCTTGTCTTCCTTCGTCATCGCGGCAAAAAACTCGGAAGGAGTTGCAATCACCAGGCGCGGCTTCATGCCCGCCGCATTCCAGGCACGTACGTTGGGCAGTAAGCCCTTCATCTCGTCCTCCGGCCCGATGCCGTCGTGCATAAAGAACACGGCGACCGAAGAATGGCGATATCCGGCAGCCCGATATTCCGAGAGCAGCTTCATGATCCCGCGATGCGTGATCTCAAGATCGGAGAGCCCCGTCCATTCCTTGGGATAGAAGTGAGTATGTGAATAGGGATCTTCCACTGACGGGGCGAGATAGTACTTGGTCATGCCCTCGGTGTAGCCACCGTCCTTACCTTGGGACTGCCAAAGCAGTACCCTGCTTCCATCCGGCCCCTGCCAGTAGAACGGCACCTCACCTGGAGCGAGCGATATACCGCCGCCCAGCCCCGTATTCGAGCCCGTGATCATATACGGAACATCCGACTGCGCGAGCACCTGCGGAACCCGGGACGAAAAGCCAGGGGTATCGTTCATCATGGCGACATGAGGATGAATGCCAAAGCGCGTGCCAGCCTTATGCGCCGCATAGACCAGACGATTGAGTTCCTCCGATCCTAGAAACTCTGTATGCATGCTGCCGTCCGCAGCAGAAAGTTCAATCTGTCCTTTCCGCAAGAGTGTTGCCATACGCTCAACGGCCTTCGGATCCTTCGTGCGCTCAAGCCACGCGTTGAGTTGCCAGACGCTCTCGATGGTCCAGCGGAAATCCGGGTCATGCTCGCATGCTTCCACCACGGCATCGAGGTGCGGCTTCATGACGTCCATCTGCTGATCTGGCGGCCTTAGAAAGCCGAGATCCCAATGTGCCCCGGGAATGATGTAAATCGTACCGATCCGCTGCGGAGGGCCGGAGGCAGCCAAGCCCGGCGCTGAAACAGAAAGCGCAGCGCTAAGCAGGATCGCCGGCCAAACTTTCAATCGGCTTGGTACCGATACCATCATCGTATGGACGGAGAGTAACAGCTGTACACCCATTGCGTCAACGCAGCCTCCGAGTGGATGTGGCCGATCTATCGATACCTGCGTGCCAAATCCAAAACCGGTAAGTTCGCGGAATGTTGGCAGGTCCCTTTACGCATCGCGAACATGTCCCCGTGAGCCCCGTTGCGTTGCGGATCACGGAAGGAAAAAGGAGCTTTCCCCTTTTAGGGATATGCCCTAAACGTCACGACGTGAAATTTGGCCGCGCTTCCATCGACGGACTGCGACGCCAGGAGCACCTCGAAGTGTTTGAGGCTGCCATCGGTATTTTTGAATTTTTCGAGGATCTGCGCGAGCTCTTTTTTGTCCGAGAGAAGGTCGTAAATGGACTCCGTCCCCGCAACGGACGTGCCTTCGAGGATCAGTACGTTGCGGGATGGCTCGATGCCCGGGAGAAAGGCTAGAACTCCGTAGGTGACTGGAGTAGCAGAGCTGTCGCCGTTGTACTCGTTCGGCTCGCCATTGCGGGGATGGCGATTCCGGACGACCGTCACGTTGCGGGCGTAGTCGTTCTCAATCAGGAAGTTCATCTGGGGATCATAAAGTTCGAGCCACGGGTTGGCGCCCTTCGATCCAGAGAGCACGATGTTGTTCTGCTTGAGATCGTCCATCGTCATATCGCGAGCAAAGGTCGTCCGCATCGACATGTTTTTGGCGCCGGCGATCTCCGCCATCAGGCGCGTCACCTCTAGGTCGGCGATGGAGCTGTAGCGACGATCGATGAGGCCCGAGGGCTCGACACCAGAGCGGTAGAGATCTTCGGCCTCTTGACGATAGCGGCCGGAGATGTAGTCGGCCAGGGAGATGTCGTGGTGGAGGTAGTGGTGCATCAGGACCAGGGAGCTGTCCGCCGCGATCAGCGTGGTGGTCTGACCGGGAACAAAGAAGCGGTCCCACAGCGGATTGCTGGCTGCGGCTGGAGGCTTGGAGCGATGCAGCAGAGCGATCCCGGACACCGCCAGCAGAAGGGAGAGTATCGCGCACAATATTTTGTACAGGTTGGTTTGCCGTTGCGTTGCCGCTGGAGCAGGAGGAGGCGCTTGCGGTGGGGGGGCGATGAGCCGCGGCGCCGGCTCCTCTGTCATGGGTGGAATCACCTCATGAAAGAGAAGGCCGTACTGTCCCTTGGGAATGCTGGGGATCCATCGTGCGTCGCCGAGGTCGGCCTGTAGGAGGCGCTGCCGAAGACGCGCGAGGTGGGAGCGGACGATGGTATCTGCAGCCGGATCGAAGTCCTTATCACGATCGAAGACCTCGAAGGCCAACTCGAACTCCGACACCTGGTCAGCCCGGCCCAGCAGCGTCTGGGTGGCGAGATAGACGAGCAACTGCGAGAGACGAGGCGCCTTCGCGAACGCGGCCGAGGTCGTAATTTTGGTGAGCGCAACCCAGCGTGGGTCGTCCTCAAAGGTTCTGGAGGATGGTTTCGCTTCGGCTAGTTCCATGCTGGGCATGATATCGACTCTAGATCGCCTCTGTGAAATTGCCGTAAACAGAGTCTCGGATCGTTGTCCTAAGCCATTGATACGAAGCCGGTTTGAAAATGTCTCAACGGAGCTTTCACATTAGCTTTCACAGTTTTGAGACTGGCTCTGTTCCGCCTGGATGTACATGCTTTATAGAAGGGCAGACTGCCTGCATGTCTTGCTTGAGAATGGCCATGCCAAAGCTCTCGTAGACGTTCCTTCCTACGAAAAGGGCCACGTGAAACTTCCGGTAACTGTCTTTGCAACACTCCTGTTCTTTAGTTCAGCCCTTGCCTCGCCAACAAAGTCTCCCTTGGCGTCCGTCGATCCGCTCATTGGAACGGGGGCCGATGGCCAGACCTCTCCGAACGTGGGCGTGCCCTATGGCATGACGCAATGGACCCCGGCAACGCGCAACGGCGAGATTCGTGTCCGGGCACCGTACTACTACGCCGACCATGAAATCGTCGGCTTGCGCGGCTCGCACTTCATGAGCGGCTCCGGCACCAAGGATTACGGCAGTTTTCAGCTGCTCGCCGGAATGAATCAGCCTGATCTCAGCAAAGGCTATCTTGCGTATCCCTTCTCGCACACGGATGAGCAGGCGACACCGTCTTCCTATCGGCTGCGGCTGCCCAGCGCCGGTGTCTCTGTGGCGATGACCGCGACCACGCGGTGCGGCCTGATGAGCTTTCGTTTTGCGAAGCAAGGACAGGCCTGGATCTCGGTGCAAAATGATGCGCGCGAAGGGGATGGCATGCTCGTGGTCGATCCTGCGACGCAGCAGATCACCGGCGAGAACAAGGTTCGCCGCGTCTATGCCGGATCGGGTTTGCTTGCCGGATTCAGTGGCTACGTAGTCGTGGAGTTCGATCACCCCTTCCGAGTCGGCGGCCGCTGGTCCGGTGGCAAGCTCTCGACTGAGAACAGGAGCAGGAGCACTTCTTCCTCCGACGAAGGAACCTTTGTCACCTTCGATGTGAAGCCGGGCGAGACAGTACAGGCGCGGATCGGCACCTCGTTCGTAAGCGTTGAGGAGGCAGAGAAAAATCTTCGTGCGGAAATTCCTGACTGGAACTTCCGGCGTGTCGAAACGGCCAGCCAACGGGCATGGGAGGCAGCACTGAAC
>FSXA01000630.1_pt1 | contig 9692 bp, 6 predicted proteins | sample 1638081 | NCBI WGS metagenome assembly FSXA01 (sample SAMEA3914788, study PRJEB12502) | metagenome | biome: forest; material: soil | place: Canada | collected 2011-07-03 | depth 0.1 m
AGCGCGAGCGGATTGCCCGAGACAACCGTCAAGATGCCGGACAAACGCCAGTCACTTCCGATGGCACGTACAAACGCGTTGCCTGATCCGATGCCGTTCTTGCCGAACGGCAGGTCGTAGTTGGCGGTTACAACCAGGTTCTGCGGTTGATCCTGGGTGCTGAGCGAACGCTCGATGCGGTCGATCGCCCAGGCTTTGCCGTTGTTGAACAGCACGCCAGCCGGAATGGCGTAGCCGGTGCGGAAAGTACCGACATCGTCGATCGTCTTGCTCCAGGTGTAGCTGAGCATGAAGCCGAAGCCATGGCTAAAGCGCTGCTGAACGAAGACTTGCAATGCGTTGTAGTTGGCGTTGCTGACCGCGGGGAGCTGATCCGTCACGCCGGAGAACTGCGGGAAGGCGGTGAGCGCGCGGCCTACCGTGTATCCCTGAGCGGCCGTACCATTGAAGCTCGCGTAAGGCAGTGAGGTTCCCGCAGGCATGTTCGTCGCAGCGGCTGAGCCGAGCAATGTCGTGCCGAGCGAGAGCCATTTCGGATCGAGTTGATCGCTCCAGAAGCCTCGCGGGCTGCCCGTCGGCACCAGGAAGTGGCCCTGGTTGCCTACGTAGCTGATGGTCGCAGTCATATCCTTGGTGAGAAGAACCTGGTAGCCAAGCGACCATCCCTCAAACGTCGGCGTGCGTCCACCGTAAACCGGATCAAGATACGCGAGGGGCGATAACACCTTATATGGCGAAACGGCGTTGGTAGAGTAGTAGGTTCCGTACGAAGCATTGAACACTGGCGGCGGAGCAATCGTACTGGTTCCAAATGCCGTGTTGGCAAGCCCCGCACCCGTGAAGTATGGGCTGTTGTTGAGATAAAAAGCCGGCTCAGATAGTCCCTGGCTGGTTGGACTGGGCGTTGCGGCATAGCCTAGTTCCATGGCGCTTGAAGGCAGCGTCGTCTGGCCGCCGGAGGTACCGCCACCGTGGCCATAGTAGATGCCATACGAGCCACGCAGCAAGACGCCCGGGCTCATCTGCCACGCAAAGCCCAGACGTGGGCCGAAGTCCTTGAAGTAGGTCTGCAGCGGTGTGGTGCAGTGGCAACCGTCGGTTCCATTGCCAGCGAACTGGAGAATGCCGGGCGAGCCGGTGACGGGGTTGGTGGCCGTTGGGTTCAGGAAGGAGAAGCGGTCTTCCGATTCGCGGAAGGGCGGCATGACATCCCAGCGCAGACCCATATTGACAGTCAGCTTGGGAGTTACCTGCCAGTCGTCGTTGGCATATATGGCAAAGGGGCGGTAGCGAGAGCCGGTTTCCTGTGCAATCGGCGCGTACTGCGTGTAGCTGCCAGAGTCCACGGCTCCGAGCAGGTAGCTTGCGTAGGGAAGGCCCGTGTTTGCCTTCGCCGCTGCCGAAGAGCCGCTCACCTGCGCCGTTTCGTTCAGACCGAAGTTCAGTGTGGCTAAGGTACTGCCGGTGTCGGCATAGAGGTAGTTGTACTCCATCCACTCAACCTGGCCGCCGAAGGTGAAGGAGTGACGCCCCTTGATCCACTGTATGTTGTCGAGGACTGTAAAGGCATTGGTATTGCCAACGTAGCCGGTCTGCGGTCCCCATGGAGCAAACGCCTGTGGGCCGCCGGAGAACTTCTCGTAAGGAAAGCTGCCCGAAGCCTGGCCGGCGGGAAGGTTGGTGATGCCAGCAGCCGTGGCGGCGAACTCGGGGATTCCAAACGTCGGGTTGTTGTCCGGCGAGTGGTATTGTGCCGCACCGTACTTAAACTGGTTGACGAGGTTGTTCTTGAGAACGTAGGTATCCTCCAGGATAACGACCTTCGAGATTGGAGAGTAGTTCTTGGCATACAGATATGGCAGCGGAGCCACGTTGGTTGTCTGGCTGCCCGCAGGACCGATAAGACCCTGGCGGCCCATGGCAAAGATCACGTTCACCTTGTGCTTGTCGTTGATGTCGAAGTCAATGCGATCCGCCGTGGACCAGTTGTTGAGACCCCATTCGTACGAGCCGTAATAGTTATTGGTGAGGCTGGAGTTGCTGGGCGCCGGCATGAATTTCTGCAGGTACTGCGCAATGGGCGAAAGCTCGTTCTGAGGAATGACGTTGGCAATCACAGGTCCTGTGCCGCAACCAGCGCTCGTATAGCTTGCACCCATGAACTGTTTGCGCGAGTAGTTAGTACCGGTCTCGGTCTGCGTGGTGGGATCGTAGATGGGTTGTCCGGCCGCGGAGAAGTCGCCGCACAGCTCAGCGGGCGTCGGGATGGTCTGCGCCTGGGATTTGGTCAGCGTTGAGAAGCGGAATCCGGCGTAACTGCCGAAGAAGAAGATCTTGTTCTTCCAGATGGGCAGGCCCAGGGTCATACCGTACTCGTTCATGTGTTCTGGTGGCTTGTAGTACGTGCCGGCAAGTTTCGGGTCGGGATAGTTCGCCGGATACTGTGCAGGGACGAAGCCCGCAGAGTCGAGTGCCGTGTTGCGGAAGATGTCGTAGAAGCTGCCATGAATCTGGTTGGTGCCGGACTTCATGGTGAAGTTTTCGACGCCGATGCCCTGGTACTCAGGAGAGTAGCCGGTTGTCTTGAGCTGGAACTGGTTGATCGTCTCTACGGAGAAAGCCGGCCAGATGAAGCGTGGATCGCCAGCGGTCGAAGCCGACTCCAGCGGAACGCCCTCGACGTACATGGTCGTGCCAGCCGAGTAGCCATTCACGACCATCGGCTCATCCGACTCGTTGTTCTTGATCTCGTTGTTTGTCGCGCCCGGCATCAAGATGGCGTAGTCGGTCACGCGCCGCTGATCGGTGCTGACCCCATTGGCGCCGCCCATCTCCAGCGGGAGGGACGTGTAGGCTTCATGCTCCATGGTGGCCCCGAGGGTCGCGTTTTCCGTCTCCAGCGGCGGAGGCGACGTGGTCACAGTCACCGTTGTATCGGCCGCGCCCGGTTGCAGCGCAGCGTCAAGCGACAGCACTTGCATGCCGTTCAGCTCGATTTTTTCACGCAATAGCGTCTCAAATCCCTTGGCGCTGATCTTCACCGTATACTCGCCCACGTCGAGCGGCGAGACGTTGTAGCGGCCGTCGGAGTTGCTGGTGCGAACCATCTCTGCGCCTGTGGCGACATTTCTTGCCGTGATGCTAGCGCCCGCGATCACCGCTCCGGTGGAATCAGTAACGGTTCCCTCGATCGTTCCCGAGCCACCGATCTGTGCCAGCGCCACCGCAGGCAGAAGGAGCATCAACACTGCACAAACGGTAACGAGTCCCGCGGGACAGACTCGGCGCAACTTGGTTGGCCAGTATCGGAGACTTCTTTCTCCGTACTCTGGAATGACCGGCGTCCCTCGCCGCTCGTTGATTGTTCCTACCACTTCATCTTCAGACTTATCGATCTTTGACATTGCGCTGGCTTCCATTTTCGTTGGGAGTTCACCATGTTTCGGCGAAGTTATAAGTTCGTGGGATTCTCTATCTGCTTCGTAACGGTTGTTCATGCTGACCTTTGGGGCGCTACGGTCCCCCGGCGCATATCGCGGGAACATCAGGCCGGCCACGGGTGGATTCTGGGTCTCTAACATAATTCAGAAACACAACGGAGTCTCGACTTGATCCGAAAACTGTTCTAATTCAGGCCTTACCGCTGCGGCTGTCACGACGCGCCAAACTCATCTCATCTTTCAGGGATCAGCACTTCGGCTAATTTGGCAACGTCGCCAAATGATGAGCGGAATAGTAGACGCACGAATCAGCGATCGTCAACAGCTAAATTTCAATTGAGGGAAACTCGCCCGTAGACGACTACGCCAAACCCAACAATCTCTCGTCATGCGAGTGGAGACGAGGGAAAACTATAGTCTCCTGGAAGAAGCCGATTTACATCCGCAGGAGGATCGAATCATCATACTGCCGGCTATCACTACATGAACCGGCTTCTCCTTTGAGCCTGATGTGCGCTCTAGCAGCTGACGAAATGCAAGCCGGGCAAACTGCTCCGCGGGCTGCGCCAACGTCGTCAGCGGGGGATGGATGAAGTTTGCGAACTCCATATCGTCTATGCCGATAAACCCGATTTCGCTCAACGCGATGTGGCTGTCGCGCAAAGTTGAAAGGATCGCAAGTGTGACCGAATAGCTCATCGAGAGGATGGCTGTCGCCGGTCCACGTTTCTTCTGTAAGGCTGCGCAGAGCTCCTTCCGGAGCTGCTCCGATTCATGCCAGACGATAGTCTCTGCGTGCTTTCCCGCCGCTTCCATCGCCTCTTTGTACCCCTTGAAGCGGCTCTGCAGCGGCTGCAACTTGTACGGTGCGTTCACCGCGACGATGCGAGAATGCCGATGGCCCAGCAGGTGTTCGGTTGCCTCACGTGCTGCTCTGTAATTGTCCAGCAGCACCGAATCGATCGCACTGCCCAGGGAGCGATCAAATGCTACGACCGGCGTGTCGCCAAGCAGAGCGCGTACCTGTGCAACGTTGGTCTCCGCGGCTGGAACCAGGATGACTCCATCCACCTGCGAGCGCTTGAGCGATGCCAGTTGCTCCTGCTGCAGCTTCGCTTCCTCCTGGTGAGTAAGCAGCATTACCGTGAAGCCGTTGATGCGAGCTTCGGTCTGAATCGTACGAATGGCATTGCCGAAGAACACATTGTTGACATGCGGAAACAACACGCCGAGCGTCTGGGTTCTGCCAACTCTCAGGCTGCGAGCCAGAGTATTTGGCTCATATCCCAGCTGTGCAATCGCAATCTCGATCCGTCGCGCAACTTCCGGACTAACCGACTTGCCCCCTCGCACGTGTCGTGAGACAGTTGATGCTCCGACGTTCGCTGCGTGTGCCACGTCGATGATCGTAGGGCGCTTCGTTTCTTTCATGCTGAACGATACTAACAGCCCTGCGGGTATTCGAGTACGCTCACAAACCTTGCCCATGCATCCGCAGTTGCCTTGACGCGGATTGTTACGATTGCTAATATCGGCTGCATCCGGCAACGTTGCCATGGATTGTTGTCCAGCGACGATACCCGAGCGTTTTTTTCGATCCCTATGCGGCACGATGTGGCGCGGCGCAAAGCTTTGACAAGCACCCCGATCGTCGTGCGTACAAGCTTTCGAGAACGTTTTGTTGAGGAGAAACGATGATGAAACCGTTGCTCAGAGGTGTGCTGCTGGTAGCCGCTGGTGTGGGATTCGCGGCCAATGCGCGCGCTGCGAAGGTTTGTGCTGTGCGACAGTACGGAGCGAAGGGGAACGGCGCTACTAACGATGTGGTTGCAATCCAGAAGGCGATTGATGATTGCAGCGGAACGCATCAAGGGATTGTGTTGCTGGATGGTGGGGTTGTGTATGTGTCGTCACCGTTGATTTTGAAGAGCCATATGACGCTGCGGATTGCGGAGGGCACGACGTTGGCGGGCAGCACAGATCATGCTGATTATCCTGACAAGGAGGAGTTCAAGGACAAGGGTAAGCAGGCGCTGTTGACGGCAACAAATGCTGAGGACATGACGATCGACGGGACGGGCGTGATCGATGGCAGGGGCGCGTCGTGGTGGGATAAGCCGCATGATCCGCGACCAAGGCTGATCGTGTTCGACCATTGCAAGCATGTTCGCATGAGTGGGGTGACTGTGGAGAACTCGCCGATGTGGCAGATTGTGCCGTACTACTCGGACGATGTGACATTTACAAACATGAAGGTGCTGGCGCCGCAACACTCGCATAATACGGATGGCATCGATCCGTTTTCGTCTTCGAATATTGTGATCGATCATCTGACGATCGATACGGGCGACGATAACGTGGCAATCAAGAGTGGGCAGCCGGATTCTCATGGCCCGGATGCGCCGTCACGTCATATTGTGATCACAGACTGTACGTTTCTGCATGGACATGGGCTTTCGATTGGGAGCGAGATCGCGGGCGGCGTGCAGGATATTCAGGCGGAACGCATACATTTCAAGGGTACAGAACAGGGGGTGAGGGTGAAGTCGAATCGTGATCGCGGGAATGCTGCGATCGGTCACTTTATCTTTCGCGATATCACAATGGAAGACGTTCGTACGCCGATCCTCATCAGCGAGTTTTATCCCAACGTACCGGATACGATCAGCGAGGAGAAGGTTACACGGCTGACTCCATTTTTCGACGACATCACGATTGAGAACGTGACGGCGACGGGTGCTCGTCAGGCAGCACTGATTGTGGGATTGCCGGAGTCGCCCATTCGCAACCTGAAGTTGATCCACGTACATCTTTCCGGAGAGGCTGGAGCGACTGTGCAGTATGCGAATGTGAGCGCGATCGATTTTACGGTGACTGCGGCGCATGGTGAGAATGTACAGATCGGTGCCGGCGTACGCGGAAACCTGAAGTAACTCAAAGCAGTTATGAGATCTAAACCACTATTTACGATCGCTGCAATCGCCTCCTGGACGGGGACGACGTGTGCGCAAACATGCGCTAATCACCTATCGTCTTGGGGCTGGGCACTTCAGGCTCACCAGCGAGGATGTTGTGACCGAGGGCGAGCCCGGAACGGCAATGGTGACGGGTTGCAGTGATGCAGTGTTCCTTCCATTTGGCGCGCAGGCGTCGTTGGATAACAGTACAGAGTAATCGCTTTGCTTGACTCGGTAGAGGAGAAAGACATGAAGCAAAATCTGACACTTCCTCGATTTTCAATTGGAGTGGGGGACCGTTTTGGAATGCAGGCGAAGGCGCAGTTGCACGCCTGCATTCTGGCGCTGGATGCAGGCGTGGAAGTGGTGCCGGTTTGGAACAAGTCCAATCGTGAGCATGTGATTATCGGCTCAGAGCCACGCGCCGCGCGGGTTGCTGCGGATATAGCGGTCAAGGAACTGCACTGGAGCAGGCCTTACTTTGTGGATGCCGATCACGTTCAATTGAAGACGGTTGACCGGTTTATTGTACCCTGCGATTTCTTCACATTGGACGTCGCGGACATAATTGGGCAGCCAACCCACCCGATGGACGTTGACGCGTTTATTGCACGTCATGGTGAATTGATCGGCAGGGTGGTGATCCCGAATGTGGATGCGCCGTTCGAGGTGGATCGGGAGTGTCTGCGGAACGTGGCAAATAACTTTTTGGCGGCGGTGAAGGAGGCTGGGAGGATCTATCGCGCGGTTGAGAAGAGCAAAGGCGAGGGGCGATTTGTTGCCGAGATTTCGATGGACGAGACGACTGCTGCGCAGACGCCAGTTGAGTTGCTGGCAGTGCTCGCAATGATTGCAGATGAAGGTATTCCGATTCAGACCATTGCGCCGAAGTTTACCGGGCGCTTCAATAAGGGTGTGGATTATGTTGGCGACGTACCTGCGTTTGCACGCGAATTCAGGGAAGATATCGCGGCAATTGCCTACGCGGTCGAGAGGTATCGTCTGCCCGCGAATTTGAAGCTGAGCGTGCATTCGGGGTCTGATAAATTTTCGATTTATAAGGTGATTCATGAGGCTGTGCAGAGTGTCGGCACGGGTGTGCACTTGAAGACGGCTGGGACGACTTGGCTGGAGGAGCTGATTGGATTGGCGGAGTCAGGGGGTGATGGCCTTGCGGTGGCGAAGGAGATTTATGCTGAAGCGTTCGCGCACGCCGATGAGTTGACCGCACCGTATGCAACGGTCATCGACATTGACCGTTCAGTGTTGCCGTTGCCGAACGAGGTGAAGGGCTGGAGCAGCGAGAAGTTTACGGGGGCGCTGCGACATGACGGAACGAATGCGGCGTATAACCCTAGTTTTCGTCAACTATTGCATGTTGGGTTCAAGGTGGCGGCCCACATGGGGCCGCGATACCTTGAGACCTTGAGGGAAAACGAGGAGATCGTGGCGCGGAATGTGACGGCGAACTTGTTTGAACGGCATATAAAGCCTGTATTCCTGGGGGAACAGGCGTGATTGCAGTGCCATCCTCGCGCATCGTGAACCCAATGGTGCGCTGCACACGTACGTGGAGTTGAACGAGCCAAAGAACTGGATCGACAGTATCGACTTCTCCGACGATGCCGAGGCGATTGCCGAAGCAGTGGAGCGGAAAAACATGCGGTTTCTTCCGATCAAGACGGACGATCAGCTCGACCTGCAGGCGCTGCACCAGGTGCGGGAGCGACTGATGATCCGAAGAACTTCCGTGGTCAACCAGATTCGTTCTTTCCTGCTGGAGCGGCGTAGTGTTTGCGAAGAGGCCGATCCCTCTGAGGGAGGCCATCCCCGAGGTGCTTGAGAGCGCGAACGAAAACCTTACCCCGAGGATGCGCAACCTGGCCGCGATGCTGTGGAGCGAGTGGGAGGATCTGGAGCGTCAGATCGTAGAGATGAACGATGACGTGGAGAGGATCGCTTCGAGCGATGCTGCCTGTGTCAGACTGCGCCAGATCCCTAGTATCGGACCGTTGGTAGCAACCGCGATCGTAGCTTCGATCGGCAACGGCGCAGCCTTCCGCAAGGGACGAGAGTTCGCGGCCTGGATGGGCCTGGTGCCGAAGCAGCACTCCACCGGCGTCAAGGCGAGACTCTACGGGATCAGCAAGCGCGGCAACCGGTATCTGCGCAAGATCCTGATCCATGGGACTCGCGCAGTGGTGTTGCGATCGAAGCGAGATCGCATCGCCATAACCGTGATGTCTGGAGGTATATAGTGGGCATTCACGAAGCATTGCCGCGGCACGATTCGCAGGCTCACGATGCTATCTGGGCTATGTCGACCGCTATTGTGCAAACAGCCCCCCGATCGGCCCCCAAAAGCGATAAGCATAGACACCTCGAGCCGCTCGCCGACTCAATGCGGGAATACCGAATCCGGGCCATGGAGAGTTCCCTGCTGAGCTTTGAAATTGGAGTTGCCGAAAACACCGTTTTCAGGGAACAACTGTTCGGGTGGGCGTCGTTACTGCCACAGCCCCACTTGTCGGCACTAATCCGAATCTCAATGAGCGCATTGACAATTTAGCGTGAATCCAGAAGCGCTCCCGGCGACAACCGCGTTTGCCGTTACGGATCCCCGGGGTTAGAGAAGACCTGGCATCGCAACCTAACCAGCTAAAAGATGTAATTGTCTGGCGAATTCACCGCACCGCAAGTTGCCGGTCTAGAGCCTCACGGCCTTTGAGCGTGACGGCCAGCGCGCGTGTTCCCGGCCGCTGTAGTAGCCAGCCAGCTTCTGTCAGGCGGGAGAACAACGTCACGCCGAGCGGGCCACCTATATGATGATGCCGCTCCGTCCAATCGAGACATGCCCGTCCTCCGCGCTCCCTCCGGCTGACTGAGCCATCCTTCGATGATGCCAGCTTCATGAGCCAGCATTCACCTTCCTGCGTCAATTCATATTGCCGTTCACTAACCGACAAAACGAAGCCACGTGCAATCAGCGCGTCGTGAATTTGAATTGCCAGACGTCCGGCCAGATGCCGATAGCAACTCCGGGCGAATTGCAGCCCCGTGTTGCGGTGCTGCGAAAGATGCCGCTCCGACTGCGCATGCGCTTCGTACCGCGACGGTGCATGCAACGGTGCAATCGAAGCCAGGGATTCGAGCGCCAACGCCACCTGCTCATTGGTCAACCGGTAGTATCTGTGTTTTCCCTGACGCTCAACCGCGATCAAGTGGGATTCCAGGAGCCTGCCTAAATGAAAACTCGCTGTCTGCGGCGCAACATTGCCGATGAAAGCAAGTTCGC